>R16__coassemble_1631_pt1 | contig 9804 bp, 12 predicted proteins | sample R16__metabat2_low_PE_015 | metagenome-assembled genome bin R16 | reverse complement strand
CGCGCGTCTCAAAATTTTGAGAATTCGAGCCTGACCCCAACGGTTCATTTTCAGTTCTTGAAACTGTGCACTGGCGCTGGAATACGACCTCCGCGCGCCGCGAAATCGGCCGAGGAGAATGGCGAAACCGCCATAATCGGCGCCCAACCGAGCAGGCCGCCGAAGTTCGCGGTCTCCCCTACACCCTTGCCAGGCACTGGAATCACTCGCACTGCGGTTGTCTTCCCGCTCGCGATGCCGATCGCCGCTTCATCCGCGATCAAGCCCGTAATTGTGGCGGCAGGCGTATCACCCGGAATCGCGATCATGTCGAGGCCGACCGAGCAGATCGCCGTCATGGCCTCGAGCTTCTGGATCGAAATCGAGCCGCGCTCCACTGCGTGAATCATGTTGATATCTTCGGAGACTGGGATGAACGAGCCCGAGAGGCCGCCGACCGATGAGCAGGCCATCAGGCCGCCCTTCTTGACGGCGTCGTTCAAGAGCGCGAGTGCTGCGGTCGTGCCTGGCGCACCAACCGACTCGATGCCCATCTCCTCAAGAATCGCTGCGACCGAGTCGCCGACCTCGGAGGTCGGCGCGAGCGAAAGATCCACGATGCCGAAGCGCACCCCGAGGCGTTCAGCCACAGTCGTGCCAACCAGCTGACCCATGCGGGTGATCTTGAAGGCCGCCTTCTTGATCGCCTCCGCGCATTCCTCGAACGGGCGGCCGCGCACCGAGCGCAGCGCGCGCTCCACTACGCCTGGACCGGAAATGCCTACCGAAATCACGGTGCCGGGTTGGCTCACGCCGTGAAAGGCGCCAGCCATGAACGGATTGTCACCCACGGCGTTTGCGAAAACCACGAGTTTCGCAGCGCCAAGACCATCAGCATCAGCGGTAGCTTGAGCTGCCGCGCGGACCTGCTCCCCCATGCGAGCGGCGGCGCTCATGTTAATACCGGTACGGGTGGAGCCGATATTGACGGATGAACAGACTATATCGGTAGTCGCGAGCGCCTCCGGAATCGAATTGATGAGCGCCAATTCGGCGTTTGTCGTCCCCGCTTCCACGAGCGCACTGTATCCACCTACGAAGTCCACGCCGACTGCCTTGCCGGCGCGATCCAGCGCTCGGGCGAAGGGCAGCGGGTCATCGGTACGGGACGCGGCGGCGACGAGAGAAATCGGCGTCACCGAAATTCGCTTGTTGATAACTGGTACCCCAAACTCGCCGGCGACCTCGTCAGCCGTGGCGACGAGCTGCGCAGCCGCGGTGGTGATGCGCTCCTCGATCCGAGCGCACGCACGCTCGACGTCTGAGTCCGCACAATCGAGCAGCGAAATCCCCATCGTCACCGTGCGCACATCCAGATTGTCTTCCGAAATCATCTGGATGGTTTCGAGGATCTGGCTATCCATATCTAGGCTCATTGATCAAACTCCTCTGCAGGTTCTGGGCGTCAGAGCGAGTGCATGGCGTCAAAAATCGCCTGCGCCTGCACCTTGATCACGAGCTTCTGCGCAGCTTCCACCTTCGCCATTGCGTCCTGCACGTCCTTGAGGCTCATGACTGAATCATCGAAGTCCAGCTGCATGATCATGGTGAAGTATTCGTCCATCAAGGTCTGCGAAACGTTCGTAATATTGACCTTTTGCGCCGCGAGCGCTGAGGAAACGGCGGCGATAATGCCGGTGTGGTCAAGGCCGGTGACAGTCATGATTGCTTTCATAAGCATTACCTTAAAAGAGTGTGCGAAAATGCGCTAATCCGCACTTTTATGCACGCCATTCCTCAATGAAAGCCTCAACGAACCTCCTCATGACCTCAGTTCGCTCGTGCGCGATGGCCCGGGCGGCAGGCGTGTTCATCAATCCCTCAAGTTTGAAGAGTTTCTCCTCGAAATGGTTCATCACTGTGCCCGGGACCCGATAGTCTGCCTCGGTTTTGAACGTCCGCGGCGCGATATCTGGATCGTAGAGCACCTCGTGGTGGTGCCCGCCGTAGTAGATCGCCCGCGCAATGCCGATCGTACCGAGCGCATCGAGCCGGTCGGCGTCTTGCACGATCTTCCCTTCGGGCGAAAGCTCAATACGCTCGGCGAGGTTCTTGGAGTACGACATATGCTCGATGATGAAGAAAATGTGGTCGATTTCCTCGCCGCTGAGGTCCTGCGCGCTCAGAAATTCACGCAGCTCACCGCGCTCCTGGTCCTCGTCCGCCGCTACCTTCGGATCGATCAGGTCGTGTACGTAAGCGGCCACAAAAATCACGCGCAGGTTGTAGGGCGTGACGGCGTGGCCCACGGAGGCTGCACTAGCCCAAGTTGCGTGGACCAAGCGTAGCGCCATAGTGACGACGCGGCGCAAGTGGTGCACGTCGTGCCCAGATTTCTCTCCCCCGAGTTTCTGCTCCACAAAGCTAGCCACGCTAGTGCGCAGGTCGGAGGGGATCTGGTCTTCTATCTGATCGAGCTCGTGTGCCATGGCAGCATTTTAGCGCGAGGCACGAAGCTAGAAACCAGCTTTCACCGCCATGCCCAGCGATGCAGCTGCTACGCAGACAAGCAGCATGAGTATTGCGAGCGCCGTGGCTTCCTTGGAGCGCCGCTGCGTGAGCATGGTCGCCACCTCGAGGCTCGCCGTCGAAAACGTAGTAAAGCCGCCACAAAAACCAGTGCCGAGAGCGGCGAGAAGCATCGGACTCTGCGCTGCGAGGCTGGAGGCGACCAGAATCCCGAGCAGCAACGATCCGATCGCGTTAATGATCAGGGTTGAAAGCGGAATCGCGGCCTGCCCGCCGCCAACCTTCCACTTCTTGTTGATGCCCTTTTCTGCGAGCCAGCCATCAAGCATGTACCTAGCCACCGCGCCAACCCCGCCCGCTACCGCAATCGGCAAAAACTCAAGCATTTTCGCCTCCACGGGTGCGATCCGCCGTCACCCGGCGCGCGAGCAAAAGCCCAGCGAAAGCACTCACAGCCCCGAGTATCACAGTCCCACCCGCGTAGAGAATCGCGAGCGCTGCGGTCTCGAGCTGCCCGAGGCCGGCCAGATGGGTGACGTCGATCGCGAACGTCGAGTACGTGGTGAAGCCGCCGAGCAGTCCGGTTCCAAACAGAAGTTTGATCCCGCGCTGACGCGCTGGGCTGGGCGAAAGGGCGGGAAGCATGCCGGTGAGGAATGCTAAGAGAAATGCGCCGGCGACGTTAATAAGAAAAATGGTCCACAGGAAGCTCGCGTCGCCCGCTGGGAACGCCGAAGAAAGCGCCGCGCGAATCAGCGTGCCGACTGTGCCACCTGCGGCGACCAGCCCAATGAGTTTCGGCTCGCGATATGCCGGCCGCCCGCTTACTTCTTCGTTCACAGCGGTAAGTCTACTTTTCCTTGGTGGATTTACTTGAGTTTCGCGGCTCGTGCACGTCATACAGCCGCGAGTCCAATGGCGACAATCCATCGCGAGGCGCCACGAGCATACGCCTGAAGAGCGGCTCGAATGCTGCACCTGTACCAGAATCGAATGCCTCAATGGAGGCGAGCATATGGTCATGTTGAGAAACATTTCGCCATGCTAAGAATCGCCCAGAAACGCGCGCAATGTCGTCTAAAAACGCGCGCTGGGCTCGTCCATTACCTTCGCGGAATGGGTGCAGATAGTTCACGTCAGAAAGCACACGCGCCGCAGCGTGCACGAAAGTCTCGCCATCGACGTCACGCTCAAGTAGTCCAGAATCTCGCAAATATACTGCAATCGCCGCGCCACCGGTAACGAGACGCTCTGCGGGCATGAAGTACGAGTTCCCTTTCGAAATATCGACAGTTCGCAGTTCGCCTGCCCAAGAAAAAACATGATCAAACAGCCGCCGATGCAGCTCTTGCAGGTGCAGGAGATCAAAAGTCTGCTTCACTGGATTGACGACCAACGATTGGCGGCCGAGCCAGGTCTCGCGGCGTTCGCGTTCGTTGAATTTCCGCGGGTCATGCTCATCAAACAGGTTCACCAGCACAGACTCGTTGGGATAAACATAGGGATCTACGAAACTCGTCATGGCAGGCTCCGAAGCAGCACAGCAGTCTCGTCGAGGTCAATCTCGCCCTCCACATAACGAGCGATGATATCCAGCTCATCGTCGGCGAATATCAGTCCCTCGAGCTCGATGGAAGCGATCGCCTCGGCTGCGGCGTTGTAGCGTTCTTCGCGGGTCATATTTCGAGGGTATCACCAACCGGGTGGGCACCTGCTGCTGCGCGCCGAGTGAGAATCGGGACCTGGTCTGGGCGTCTCACTAGCGGTCGCGGGGCTGGAGGGAGGCGCCGACGAACATCAGGATCGCCCCGAGCACCACGCCGATGAAGACGAACTGGGTGGCGATCGTGACATTCTGCGCGTTCGGCTCACCGCCGAGGTACTGGAGCACGCCATTCGAGAGCGCACCGAAAATCGCCACGCCCACGGCGCTCCCGACCGAGCGCGCAAACGTGTTGATCGCCGTCACCTGCGCACGCTGATCCCAGCCCACCGAATTCTGCGCCACGATCGTGCTGGGCGCGGTGCCGAAACCAAGCCCGAGACCGAGCACAAACACGGCGCCGGCCAGCAGCAACGGATTCGGCCAGTGCGCGATCGCCGCAAGAATCGCGGAGCCCACGATCGCAATCGTCGCCCCTAGGCGGATCGTGAACCGAAAGCCGCGACGCATATACACTTTGCCCGAGTTGCCGCCGGCGAGCGGCCAGCCGAGGGTCATGACGGCGACGGCGAGGCCCGCAACGATCGGCGAGGCTCCGGCCGCCGTCTGCAGATAGGTTGGCGCGAAGCTGGTCACGCCCACGGTCAGGCCACCAATTGCGAGCATCGTAATCGAAGTCGCCACGATCAAACGGCGACTGAGCAAGCGGAACTCCACCACCGGCTCCTCGGCGCGCGGCTCAATCAAGCCCATCAGAGCAAGCAGTACGATACCCGAACCGAAAGCGACCGCCGTCTGCCAACTCAGCCACGGCCACGAGTTGCCGCCTTCGAGGATCCCGAGGATGAGCGCCGTCAAGCCAATCGTAAGAACGATCGAACCGAGCACGTCGATCTTGCGGTGTGTGCGGTCGCCGGGGTCGGAGAACTTCCGGATCACCAGCAGCGCCGCGAACCCTGCGATCGGCACGTTAATAAAGAAAATCCAGCGCCACGCTCCGATTTCGGCGAAGAAACCGCCGATGAGCGGGCCGAAAACTGAGCTCATCGCCCACACGGAGGCCATGTAACCTTGGGCCTTCGCGCGCTGCTCGAGGGTGTAGATGTCGCCGAGCACCGTCATCGCCATCGGGCCAACGGCGCCGGCACCGATCCCCTGCAAGGCGCGCGCTGCAATCAGCACGTTCATTGACGGCGCAAACCCGGCAATCACCGAGCTCACCACAAAGACGGCGATGCCGAAGAGCAGTACCGGCTTGCGGCCAAACATATCGGCGAGCTTGCCGTAGACCGGCACGGTGACCGCTTGCGCCAGAAGATAAATCGAGAAAAGCCATGGGAAGCGCGCGTAATCGCCGAGGTCTGCTACGACAGATGGCACCGCAGTGGCCAAAATCGTAGAGTCCATGGCGATCAGCGCGTTTGCGAGCATCAGCCCGAAGAGCACCGGCGTATGTACGTCGTGCAGAGGGGACCAAGCCTTAGCCTTTACTTGAGCTTTCGGCGTCTCTCCAGCTTCGTTTCCTCGGCGTTCTTCGTCCTGCTGCCCCATGATTCCTCCTCTAGCTCAGCATATCGCGAACCATCGGCGCGACCTTGGTCGCGTAGAGTTCGATGGACTTGAGCTGAGCGTCAGGATCGCCCTGACCAATCTTGAGGTCGAAGGTGTCGGCGCCAAGTGCGCGAATGCCGTTCGCAATCTTAGTCGCGACGCGCTCCGGCGAACCCACGAAGAGCGAGCCGTATTCGATCTCCTGCTTGAAGCGCGCGTCGGTCATGGCCGGCCAGCCGCGCTCAGCACCGATGCGGGCGTTGGACTCTACGTAATCGCGCTGGAACGCTGCGATCGCTTCCTCATCAGTATCGGCGATCAGGCCCGGCGAGTGGAAGCCCAGCGAGCGGCGCTCGGTGTGTCCAAACTCCGCCTGCGCGCGGCGGTACAGATCCGCGAATGGCGCGAAGCGCTCGGTGGCGCCACCAATAATCGCGAGGCGCAAGCCCAAATCGTAGCGCGCCGTGCGAATCACGGATTCTGGCGAACCGCCCACGGCCACAAAGACCGGAAGCGTGGAGGTGTCGATCTTCGGGAAGAGCTCCTGACGCTCGAGCTGCTGCGTGAGCGTTCCGTCCCAGGTGAATGGACGCTCGTTCCAAATCTTGACTAGCATCTCGAGCTTCTCCTCGAAGAGCGGCTCGTATTCGGAGAGCTGGTAGCCAAAGAGCGGGAAGGATTCGATGAAGGACCCGCGGCCCACGGTGAGCTCGGCGCGCCCGCCCGAAAGCGTGTGCACGGTAGCCATCTGCTCGTACACGCGCACCGGATCGTCGGAGCTCAGCACCACGACCGCCGTGCCAAGGTGGATGTTCTTGGTGATACCGGCGATGTAGCCCAAGGTTGTGAGCGGCGCGGAGATGGTGAAGTCTGGGCGGTGATGCTCACCGAGGTTGAATGAGTACACGCCAACCTCGTCAGCGAGTTTGGCCTGGCGCGCCACGTTCAGCAGCGATTTTTCCTGATCGCCGAAAATGTCGTCGCCGAAAGTGTCGAGGCCGAAGTGGATGTCTTCAGGCTTGACTACTTCGTTCGGGTTTACGTATGCGGAGTTGTAAGTTTCGTTGCTCATGCACTCCCCAACTCCCTCGCCCGCACTCTCATTCCACGCCCGCGCGTGAGCCACCCCACCTACTGCTGCGGAATAGCTGCCACCAGCAGGACTGTTACGCCAACATGACTATTAAAACTGTGGGAATTGTAGGCAGCGGAAAATTGGGGACGGCGCTCGGTCGCCTCGCCCTCGCCGCCGGTTTCGAGACGCTCGTGTATTCGCGCCCGAAGCCGACTTTGGCCATGATTTTGGAGACTATCCTGCCTGGTTCGAAGCTCGTGAGCCTCGAGGAAATCGCCGAGCGGGCGGACGTCGTAATTCTCGCAGTGCCGCATACAGTCGCTGCTAGTTTGCCCCTCGATACCATGCGCGGAGTGATTATCGACGCCACGAATCCGTGGGAGGCCACGGGGACGGCGAATGGCTCGACGCTCTCTCCCGCCGAGGCTTTCCCGCAGCTCCCGATCGCCCGCTCGCTCAACCATATTTCGTACGAGGAGCTCGTCGCCGATGCTCAGCCTCAGCTCGTGGGTGACGGCGAAGGCCAGACTTCCGCGGGAGACCAGACTTCCGCGGGCCCGTTGCGCCGCGCGGTGGCCGTCTCCAGCAATCACGAAGCTGCAGCCGAGACGGCGGCTGAGCTTGTCGCTGCTTTCGGCTTTGACCCAGTGCGAATCCCGACCAGCGCAGCCACGCTTTTCAACGCCGATGGCCGACTCTTTGGCGCGTGGCTGAGCGCGGATGACCTGCGCGCCCAGCTCGCCCAGTAGCGAAATGAGAATTGGGAACAGGTCCCGATTCTCAGTCTCACGCAGGCATAGGCGCCTGGCCGCCAAGCTCGGCATCGATGACCCGCTCGATCTCCCCATCGAGCAGCCCCAGCGCACCAGGATTGTTCTTCTCGAGTTTCCCGCGGATCCGCTCGACCCGCGCCCACGCATAGCCGCGCAGCTCAGGGTGGATATTTGCACGCTCGATAGTCGCAGCTAGCCGCACCAGCGCCTGCCACACTTGGAATTCACCGCTCGCCGCATCAGAAATCTGTTCAAAGGCCAGGTCAATCAGCTCGCGCAAGGTCACATGCCGCAGAAAGACGCGCGGGATCTCATCCGCACCCGCCAAAACCTGCGGCTGCATCGGACGCGAAACCGCCTTCGACATGCCGACGCTCAGCTCGTCGATCGCCGTAATCGCAGTGTACGGATCGTTGGTGCCAGGCGAGAGGGCGCGAACCGCAAGCTCGATCACCTGCTGCTGGGCGTAGACGACGTCACTAAACTCGTGTTGCTCCCCCACCGAAATCGCCTTGCGCACCGCCACAGAAAACGCCTCGGGATCAGTGCCAGGATTGATGCGCGCGATCGGAGCGCCAGGCACCACGTGATCTCCCACGCGCACGAGCGTGACGACGACGCCGCGGTCCTCAAAAGCAGCGGCCAGCAGTGCATCGCGGTCGACGTCTCGCACATATCCAGCAGTTGGAGCGGTGACGACGTTGCCTCCAGTCGGCGGCTTCGGGATCTCAGTCTCGCTGATCAGGTCGCGACGGATCTGGGCGGCGTCACTTGAGCCATCGCCGTCACCCTGAGCCACGTATTCGTCGACGGCGAAGGTGAAGCGTTTACTCGCACCGGCGGCAAGCTTCTCCACCTGGATCGACTCAGCCGTCTCTTGAATGAACGCGATGAGGAGGAAAACGTCGGCGAGGGCGAGCAGGATCGCGAAATAGACCGAAAGCGCGGGGACGAAAGTGTTGCCGTCGCCCGAATCGGAGCGCAGGTAGCGCACGACCAGCGTGGTGTATACAAAAGTTGAAACCAGCACGCCCAAGATCCACTGGTTTTTGCGGCTTGCCATGAAGTTCCCAACCAAGCGCGGGCCGTAGCTGGTCGATGCGGTGGCAATCACCGAAACCGTGATCGAAAAGGCGGTGGCCGCAGCACCAAACGTCGCTGCGCCGATGCCGCTGAGCAGGCCGCGCGAGCCGTCCACGCCCATCGTGAAGAGCCACGGGAGGTTCTCCGACTGAGCGTAGAGCAACACAGCGAGGTCGATGCGGACGAAGATTTCCGCCAGAGCTACTGAGAGCAGGACGCACATTACTGGGATAAACCAGAAGGAATGTACGAGATTGCGCACTCGTATCCCGAATAGTCTCATGTGTGTGTCCTCTCTCGCGGGGCTGCACGTTGCCCATCTCTCGCACGGAAAATTACCCGCGCGTTTCGGGATAAAATTCGCATGCATGCGCGTTACAGTCTAGGTTCGCTCGCGGACCAGTCCAATTTGTCTTATTTTCCTACTTTATCTGGAGGCACGATGCTCGCAACACTCACAAGTTTGGGGCTCTCCGCGGCCGCTGGGCTGAACGCCTACATTCCATTTCTCATCGTGGGGCTGGTGGCGCGCTACACGGAGCTCATCAACCTCCCGAGTTCGCTCGAGTGGATTTCCTCGCCGGTGGCGATTGGGATTACCGCCGTGCTGATCCTCGCCGAGTTTTTCCTCGACAAAGTGCCTGCGGTGGATTCGCTGAACGACGCCGTCGGCACCGTGATCCGCCCGCTCTCTGGCGGTCTCACTTTCGCCGCTACTTCGGCGGCCACAAACTTTGAAGAGAATTCGACTTTCATGGCGCAAAACCCGTGGGTGGGTGTGGTGCTCGGCGTGATCGTCGCGCTGATCGTGCACAGCGGGAAAGCCGCGAGCCGCCCAGTCGCCAACACGATGACGGCCGGTCTCGCAGCGCCAGTTGCATCGACGGCGGAGGACGGGCTTTCGCTCGCGCTCTCGCTCTCGGCGGTCTTCGTTCCTGCCTTGGTGATCGTTTTCCTACTGATTCTCGCGGCTGCAATTATCTTCGTGGCGCGCAAGGTCTATCGCATGGCCACCGAGCGCCGCCGCGGATATTAAAAATGAACCATTGGGGTGGGGGGGGGGGTGTATTATTAAAAATATAATAAGGGGGGGGATTATTTTATAAAAATATAAAGAACCACAAAAAAAAAATAATAATAAAAAAAAAACA
>R16__coassemble_1595_pt1 | contig 10353 bp, 8 predicted proteins | sample R16__metabat2_low_PE_015 | metagenome-assembled genome bin R16 | reverse complement strand
CCAGCAAACCAGCCGCCTACCTCCGGCTGACGTCAATTCGATGGAAATTCTGGTACGACCGGCTCGCCGTCGGCCCAATTTGCCCCTGATAGTGCGATCCGTGCGCGCCAGCCCCATAGGGCGCCTGCGCCGGCGAGGAGAGCTGGAAGAAGCACAGCTGCCCCACCTTCATCCCCGGATAGAGTTTGATCGGCATGGTCGCAGTATTGGAAAGCTCAAGCGTAACGTGCCCCGAAAACCCCGGATCGATAAAACCGGCAGTCGAATGTGTCAGCAACCCCAAACGCCCAAGCGAGCTCTTCCCCTCGAGACGGGCGGCGACGGCGTCACCCAGACTCACCTTCTCAAACGTACTTCCCAGCACAAACTCGCCAGGATGCAACACGAAACTGCCGTCGGCCGGCACCTCGATGCGCGCGGTGAGCTCGGCTTGCTCTGCTGCAGGGTCAATCACCTCATAGCGATGGTTGTTAAACAGCAAGAAGAATCGGTCGAGATGAATGTCGACCGAACTCGGCTGGATCATCTGCGGATCCCACGGGTCGAGCTGGATTTGGCCAGAATCTACGTAAAAAGCAATGTCACGATCAGAAAGCAGCATAGTCTCAGTATAGGTGAGTTCAACGTGCGGGAGAGCCGATGTATCGCCCGTCGGCGTCCACCCCGCGCGCCTCATGCACGACGAGCTCGTAACCCAGATCCGCCACTCGCGAGCGCACCTCGCCCAAATGCTGCTCCAGCACTGAGCCTGGCCAGATAGTCGTGCGCACTTCCACGTCTATCTCGCCGCGTCGCCCAGCAGCCGTGACTAGCTCCAGCGCTTCCCACGCCCCGCGCGCCGTGGCCGGCGAGCAACCAACCACGCCCGGCATATCCTCTGGCAGGCCCTTCACGTCGATCCCGATCCACTCCGGGCGCGTCTCAGGGCGCGAGAGCAGCGCGGCCAGTCGCTTAGGCGCGTAGCCACAGGTGTGCAGCCCAACCGGAAAGCCCTCGTCATGTATTGCGACGACGGCGGATCCCAGACCGAGCTGCGCGGTCGGCTCACCCCCGGAGATTACCGCACCATCGAGCAAACCGCGCCGCGAGCGCAGCAGCGCCAGCAAAGCCTCGAGCGAAGACTCGCCAGGATCCTCTACCTCAGCCACAAAGGGCTGCAGCTCCCAGTTATGGCAGTAGACGCAGCGCCACGGGCAGCCTTGCACGAAAGCGGTCGCGGTCAACTTCCCCGGCCAGTCGGTCGCGGAGAATGGGATGATCCCAGCGATGTGCAGCTGCTCTGTGCCTCCAACCCGCGCCGCACTCATACGAGCGCTTCAGAGAAGTACTGACGCTCGCGGAATTCGCCCTTCTTACCGGTGTTGAAGCTCTGCATCGGGCGGAAGTAGCCCATCACGCGCGTCCAGACTTCGGTCTCCTCGCCACACTGCGGGCATTCGAAGTGCTCACCCGAAATGTAGCCGTGGTCTGGGCAGATCGAGAACGTCGGCGTCACCGTGATGTACGGCAGCCTGAAGCCCTCCAAAGCGCGGCGGACCAGTTTCTTGCAGGCCTCGCCGTCACTCATCGCGGCCCCCATGTACAGGTGCAGCACGGTGCCGCCGGTGTACTTGGTCTGCAGCTCCTCCTGCTCGGTGAGGGCCTGGAACGGGTCTGGCGTGTAGCTCACTGGCAGCTGCGAGGAGTTCGTGTAATACGGCTCCTCCGCTGAGCCGGCCTGCAGGATGTCTGCGTACCGCTTGCGGTCTTCGCGCGCGAAGCGGTAGGTCGCACCTTCAGACGGCGTCGCCTCCAGGTTGTACAGATGCCCAGTCGCTTCCTGTGCCGCTACCAGCCGCGCGTTCACGTGATCGAGAATCCGCGCCGCCATCGCGTGCCCTTCCGGAGCAGTGATATCCATTGCATCGCCTGTGAAGTTGCGGACCATCTCGTTCATGCCGTTGATACCGATCGTCGAGAAGTGGTTCTCGAGCGATGGCAGCCAGCGCCGCGTAAACGGATACAAGCCCTTGTCGATGAGGCCTGCCACGGTCTCGCGGCGGCGCTCGAGCGTGTCGATTCCGAGGTCGATCAGCGCATCCAGCTCAGCCACGAGCCCGGCCTCATCGCCCTTGTGCAGGTAACCCAAGCGCGCCATGTTCATGGTGACGACGCCGATCGAGCCGGTGAGCTCCGCGCTCCCGAAGAGACCATTGCCACGCTTCATCAACTCGCGCAGGTCGAGCTGCAGGCGGCAGCACATGGAGCGAATCATCGATGGGTCAAGGTCCGAGTTAATGAAATTCTGGAAGTATGGAAGCCCGTACTTCGCCGTCATCTCAAAGAGCAGGTTCGCGTTTTCGCTCTCCCACGGGAAGTCCTTAGTGATGTTGTAGGTCGGGATCGGGAAGGTGAACGGGCGCCCGTCGGCGTCACCCGCCATCATGACCTCCATGAAAGCGCGGTTGATGATCCCCATCTCTTCTTCGAGCTCGCCGTAGGTGAAATCGCAGACCTCTTCACCGATGTACGGGTACTGTTCGCGAAGGTCAGCTGGGCAGGTCCAGTCGAAGGTGAGGTTCGTAAACGGCGTCTGCATGCCCCAACGGCTCGGCACGTTCATATTGAACACAAATTCCTGCAGCCCCTGCTTCACCTGCTCGTAGCTGAGCCCATCGAGCCGCACAAACGGCGCCATATAAGTATCGAAGGAGCTGAAGGCTTGCGCGCCGGCCCACTCGTTTTGGAGCGTGCCGAGGAAGTTGACCATCTGGCCGAGCGCCGAGGAGAAATGCTTCGGCGGGGCCGAGGAGATCGTGCCGGGCACGCCGTTAAAACCCTGCTCGAGCAGCTGGCGCAGGCTCCAACCCGCGCAGTAGCCCGAGAGCATGTCGAGATCGTGGATGTGGATCGCGCCTTCGCGGTGCGCCTCGCCCGCCTCCGGGGTGAAGACTTTGTCGAGCCAGTAGTTCGCGACGACTTTGCCAGACGTATTGAGGATCATGCCACCGAGCGAGTAGTCCTGATTCGCGTTGGCATTGACGCGCCAATCCGCGCGCTCAATGTACTCATCCAGCGTGGAAATAGGATCCACTAGATGCGCAGCGCGCTTCAGTTCGTCACCCAACTCCGCCTCAAGGTGCTCCAAGTACTCGCTCATGACCTTCCCCTATGCCTCGATTTCTTGCCTCGCCTCAGCGGCGCTGAAACCCAATATATTGCGAACACACAGAGTTGTACACCAAATATCTAGGGGTGTCGCAAACTTTCCGCATCGTGAGGGTAACTAGTGGATCGGCCTCAGAGCGGGTAAGATAACCCCAAATTCGGCGCTACATTTCGTGGATAAAAAGCCCCGAAATCAGCTTCGGCTCAAACCACGTAGACTTCGGTGGCATGATCTCACCCGCATCTGAAATCGCCATGATTTCGGCGACAGACGTCGGATACAGTGCGAAAGCGACCCCATTTTCACCGGCGAGCTCAGCGAGCGCGTCCCGTCCCGCAATACCCCCGAGGAACGAAATCCGACTATCCGTGCGCGGATCCTCAATCCCAAGCAACGGGCTGAGCACCGTATTCTGCAGGATCGACACGTCCAGATCCGCTACAGCGTCGCCACTCGGCTCGCCCTTGTACTCGAGCAGGTACCACTCGCCCGCGAGCCACATGCCGAAGCTCCCCCGCTCGCGCGGAGTCCACTGGTCCGGATCCTCCATTTTCGTGACGGCGAAGGACTCGCCAAGCTTGTCGAGCAAGTCACGAGGGCTCAGGTCTCCAAGGGTGTGCACCGCGCGATTGTAGGACATGACCGTGAGGTCGGAATCCGGGAAAATCACGGCCATGAAGCCCTCATCACCCGCGCCAGCCGCAGCTGCTGCGGAAGCCGAGCGGTGATGCCCGTCCGCGATATAGAAAGCCTCCACAGCCTCGAAGGCCGCTACGATCGGTTCCGGTGCGGCGATCGGCCAGAGCTCGTGAATGACGCCGGCGCCGTCACTCACCCGCACTTCCGGTTCTCCCTGCGTCGCCGCCGCTACGAGCTCGTCGATCTGGGCTCTGCGCCGATAGGTGAGGAAGACTGGCTCAGTGTGAGCGCCTGTGGCTTTGAAATGCTCCGTGCGGTTCTTCTGCTTCGCCACCAGAGTGCGCTCGTGGCGCTTGATCACGCCCGACTCATAGTCGGCCACCAGCACGCAGGCAACGATGCCGGTCTGCACTGCATCCCCCATGGTCTCGCGATAAGCGTAGAGCTGCGGGCGGGGGTCTTGAGCCAGCACTCCCTCAGCCTTGAAGCGCTCAAGCTCGCTGCGGGCAAGACTGTGCGCCTGCAGGTCGTCTTCACTAATCTCTGGCGCAAGTCCAACCTCTGGGCGCGTCACCCTAAGGAAGCGATGGTTTGGAGCCAGCTCTGTGGCCTCCTCACGAGTGAGGACGTCGTATGGCGGGCACGCGAACGTCCCAGCTTCAGACGCGCTCGGACGCCATGCGGCAAAAGGCAGAATAGAAACCATCGAAACCTCCTGATGAGACGATGGGACCAGGTCCCGATTCTCACTTTAACCGAGTATACGTGTGGACACGCAGTGAGAAACGGGACCTGGTCCCAGAGTTTCAAAATTAAATATTGCCACCGATGAGCAAATCGCCACCTGGAATCGAGTCGATGAGGTTGCGAGTGTACTCAGTCTGCGGGTTAGCGAAGATATCATCAGCCGCGCCGCGCTCTACGATCTTGCCGTCCTGCATCACCACTACGTCGTCGGCGATCTGGCGAACCACCGCGAGATCGTGAGTAATGAAGAGGTAGCTCAGCTTCATCTTCGCCTGAATATCGTTGAGCAGATGCAAAATCTGGTTCTGCACCAGCACATCCAGTGCACTCACGGCCTCATCGAGCACCAACACCTCAGGCTGCAGCGCGAGCGCACGAGCAATAGCCACACGCTGACGCTGACCACCCGAAAGCTCGTTCGGATAGCGCCGCATCGCCGACCTCGGCAAGGCCACCAGATCGAGCAGCTGCGCAACGCGCTCTTCACGCTCCTTCTTCGTGCCGATCTTATGCACCCGCAGCGGCTCCTCAATCACCGAGAAGACCGAGTACATCGGATCGAGCGAACCGTACGGATTCTGGAACACGACCTGCAGCTTGCGCCGAATATCGAAGCGCTCCTTCTCATTCAGCTTGCGCACATTCACGCCGCCGAAAATCACTTCGCCCTTATCCGCCTCCAGCAGACCGAGCAAAATATTCGCAGCGGTCGACTTACCCGAACCACTCTCACCTACCACGGCAGTTGTGGTACCTCGGCGCACATAGAACGACACGTCGTCAAGCGCCTTAAACACTTTCCCGTGCCCGCCGCGCACCTTGAAGGTCTTGGTCAGGTTCCGCACCTCAACGGCGATATCGTGGCTCGTCGCGCCTTCGCCAGCGCCCACCAGCTCCTCGCTCGTGAGCTCGATACCTTGCTTGTGCGCCGACTCGATACGTGCCGATGCGAGTGACGGCGCCGCCGCCACCAACCGCTGAGTGTACGGATGCTGCGGGTTGCGCAAAATCTGCAGCGCCGGCCCAGACTCCACCACGCGCCCTCGGTGCATTACCACGAGATGCGAAGCACGCTCGGCTGCGAGACCGAGGTCGTGCGTAATAAAGAGCACCGCCGTACCAGTCTCAGCCGTCATCGTCTCCAAGTGGTCGAGGATGCGCCGCTGCACGGTGACGTCGAGCGCGCTCGTTGGCTCGTCCGCAATCAGAAGCTTCGGCTTAGCTGCCAGACCGATCGCGATCAGTGCGCGCTGACGCATACCACCCGAAAACTCGTGCGGGTACTGCTTGGCGACCCGATCGACGTCAGGCAAACCGGCTTCTTGAAGCAGCTGATTCACCTGAGCCTTGCGCTCTGACTTGTGCCCCACGCCGTTCGCGTCAAGCGCTTCCTTCACCTGGAAGCCAATCTTCCACACAGGGTTGAGGTTACTCATTGGGTCCTGCGGAATCAGGCCGATCTTCGAGCCGCGGATATCTTCCATCTGCTTGCGCGTCTTGGTGACGAGATCCTCGCCCTCGAGCTTGATGGACCCGCCGACGACCTTGCCGGTGCCAGGGAGCAAGCCGATAATTGCATTCGCTACAGTCGATTTACCGGAACCAGACTCACCCACAATAGCGACCGACTGGCCAGGATAAATCGTGAGGTTCGCCTTTCGCACTGCTGGAACCATGCCGGTAGAACTCTGGAATGCCACCTCGAGATCTTTGATTTCCACCAAAGGCTTGAGGTTCGCCAGATCGGGAGCGTGATCCGCACCGAGAACCCGCGAATGGTGTTGCGTATTTTCTGCCATGTCTCTCACCGCTTCCTCATCTTTGGATCCAATGCATCTCGCACGACGTCACCCATCATGATGAAGCTCAGAACCGTCAGCGCCAAACCACCAGCTGGGTAGAACAGCACCGAAGGTTGGATCCTGAGGCTCACCTGGGCGCGGGAGATGTCGCCGCCCCAGGAGACGACGTCGGAAGGCAGACCCACACCCAAGAAGCTCAGGGTCGCTTCCGAGACGATGAACGTACCAAGCGCCACCGTGGCGTAGACGATAATCGGAGCCGCTGCGTTCGGCAGAATATGGCGCAGAATAATACGCCACTTGCTCTCGCCAAGTGCGCGCGCCGCCGTCACAAATTCTTCGTTCTTCGTCTGCATTACAGCGCCGCGAGTAATACGAGCGATCGATGGCCAGCCGAAAACTGCTAGCACCAAAACCACTGTAAGAATCGTGCGGTTCTCGCGGAACATCTGCATTACGACGATGCCCGCAAGCAGGAATGGCACGGCGAAGATGATATCGGTGATACGCGAGAGAATCGCATCGATAATGCCACCGAAGTACCCCGCGAGGGTTCCGAACACGCCACCGATAATCACAACGGCGATAGTGGTAAGCACACCTACAATCACCGATGCACGTGCGCCATAAACGGTGCGGGCGAAGATGTCGCAGCCCTGACGATCGTATCCAAATGGATGACCTTCAGTTGGAAGCTTCATCGAATTCGCAAGCTCGCAGAACTTTGGATCCACACTTGTAAAGAGTTGCGGTACAGCAGCAAGCGCAAGCGCCAGCACAATAATTGCCGCGGCTACCCAGAAGAGGATGCGCTTACGCAGATACTTCCACGCTTCACCCCACATCGAAGAAGGAGCGGAATCATCTGCTACTGCATCCACTGCACCGAGGCCGGTTTCATCGACGTCGGAGACAAAGTGTTCTTGACCAGGAAAGACATTTGTTGCCATGATTTCTCACCCCTACCTACTCATACCGAATTCGAGGATCAAGAGCTGCGTAGAGCAGATCCACGAGGAGGTTTGCCACGATATAAACCAATACGAGAACAGTAGTGAATGAAACTACCGTCGCTGGTTCGCCTTTAATAATCGCCTGATAGATATTGCCGCCCACGCCGTTAATAGCAAAAATACCTTCGGTCACAATTGCGCCGCCCATGAGTGCACCAAGATCTGAACCGAGGAAGGTCGCGACAGGAATCAGCGAATTGCGCAGCACGTGATTCATCATCACCTTGCGGCGAGGCAGGCCCTTCGCATAAGCGGTGCGCACGTGATCTGCAAGTACAGTTTCAGAAACCGACTGACGGGTCAGACGCAGCACATAAGCGAATGAGACGGCGCCGAGCACAACCGCTGGCATCAAGAGATTCTTAACAGTTGTGCTTGAGCCTACTGTCGTCGGAAGCCATCCAAGCTGAACGCCGATAACAAACTGAAGTACAAAGCCAATGACGAAGGTCGGCACTGCAATCACGAACAAAGAAACCACAAGAATCGTGGCGTCGAAAATACCGCCTCGGCGCAGGCCGGCAATCATGCCGAAAACTACACCAAATACCCCTTCAAAGATGAGGGCCATAAATGCGAGCTTAATCGTGACGGGGAAGGCAGACGCCATAACTTCCGTCACCTCGCGCCCAGAGAATGTCAGGCCAAAGTCAAAGGTCAGTACACCTTTGAGATACAAGAGGTATTGAATGATAAAAGGCTTGTCAAGATTATATTTTTTGCGAAGAGCATTCGCTGCTGCTTCTGACAACCCACGGTCGCCACCCAGCGCTTGGATTGGATCGCCAGGCATAAGGAAGACGAGTGCATAAATAAGCAGAGTGGCGCCAATAAGCACCGGAATAATCTGCAGGAGCCGTCGTCCGATATAACGCCACATCGGAGCCTCCTTTAGGATAAGTGTTTTTCAAAAGACGGTACTTCCAAGATGAGTGGGGACGGAGGAGCAAAGCTACTCCGTCCCCACTCACGTCACCGTCCTATTTAATTAATTGGACTACTTGGTGATTTCGTAGAGCAGTGGCTTCGAGTTCCAACCGAACTGAACACCCTGAACTGCCTCCGAGCTACCGCCTACCACGTTGGAGTACCAAAGTGGGAATGCTGGGAGGTCGGCGAGCAGGATCTCCTGAGCCTGATCGTAAAGCTTGAAAGCTTCAGTCTGATCAGCCGTGTTCAGAGCCTGCTTGAGCAGCGAGTCAAACTCTTCGTTCGAGTAGTCACCATCGTTCGAAGAAGCGTTGGTGCCGTACAGCGGACCGAGGAAGTTGAACGGGCTTGGATAGTCAGCCTGCCAACCGGTACGGAAAGCGGTCTCGATCGTGCGGTTGGTTACCTCATCGCGCAGCGACTTGAAGTCTGGGTAAGGAGCGCCCACTGCCTCAATACCAAGAGTGTTCTTGATCGAGTTGATGGTCGCGTCAACCCAAGCCTGGTGGCCACCGTCAGAGTTGTAAGCAATCTCGAAGTCGCCGGACCATGGCTCAATCGCGTCAGCCTGAGCCCACAGTTCCTTTGCCTTCTCTGGGTTGTACGAAAGTACGTCCACACCAGCAAGCTTGTCATTGTGGCCAGGAATTACTGGAGCAATGAAGTCGGTAGCTGGGGTACGGGTACCCTGGAAGATCGTATCGGTGATCTCCTGACGGTTGATAGCCATCGAGAGAGCCTGCTTACGGAGCAAACCAGCTTCGCCCTGGAAACGGGTATCGTTCTTCGGGATGGTGAAGCTCTGGAACACTGCCGAAGCCTGGTTCACAGCGCGATCGCCAAGGTCGTTCTCGAACGTACCGAAAGCAGAGTCCGGAATTGCATCGAGTACGTCAAGCTGACCGGAGAGCAGGTCGTTGTATGCAGCATCCTGAGTCGTGTAGAAACGGAGCAGGAGACCAGCGTTCTTAGGAGTACGACCGCCCTTGTAATCAGGGTTCGGTACGAGGGTGATTTCCTCGTTGTGCTTCCAGGAGCCTTCCTTGACCAAGTATGGGCCGTTCGAAACTGGAGCCTCACCGAAGGCAGCTACCTTCTCTGGGTCACCAATACCTGCTTCTGGGAGTGGATAGAACGCCGAATAGCCCAGCCGCAACGGGAAGTCGGACTCTGGCTGGAGCAGTTCTACCGTAAAGGTCTTGTCGTCGACGACCTTGAGACCGGTCATGTCGACGTCACCTACGCCGCCTGCCTCAATTGCAGCTTCAGCGGCCGCAAGAGCCTCTGGGTAACCAGCAATCGACTCGAAGAAGTACGCGTTGAGCATGTTGTGCTTAACGGACTGGTTCCAGGCGTCGACGAAGGACTGAGCCGTAACTGGTGAACCATCAGAGAAGGTCCAGCCGTCGTTAAGGGTGATAGTCCAATTCTGGTTATCATCACTCTCGATCGACTTCGCAACCTCAAGCTGAGGATTACCATCGACGTCGTAGTACTGCAAGCCTGCGAAAATGTGGTCGAGAATCAAGCCACCACCAGTTTCATTGGTGTTCGCAGGAACAAGTGGGTTCTGAGGCTCAGTATTATTAACAACAACAAAGGTGCTGGTATCCACCTCGGCCGTAGCGGCGCCTTCAGAACCGGCGTCACTACCCGCATCGGCAGCGCCTGAAGAACAAGCAGCCAACGCAAGTGGCAAAGTGACCAGTGCAGCAGCCCAAATCTTTAGCTTCTTCACTTTTTCACCTATCTAATCGGAAACGAATGCACAGTGCTGATCAACAGCAAAACTGGTGAGACTAAAAGTATCGCCAGTCGAGATTCCTCTATGCAGAGAATAATCTTGGGAAAAAGTATAAAACAGGCTGAAATAACAAAAACGTAACGTCCGAATTATGAAAAATAATGCGAAGCAACGAATAATAAGGTATTGAATAACGTCGATAGAGCGAAGAGCGATTTTTTGCACGAAAAATGACCGGCTAGCAGAGTGGAGAACCACTCAACTAGCCGGTCAATTTATTCAAGTTGATTGATGGCGGTGACTTACTCTCCCACACCCTGGCGAGTGCAG
>R16__coassemble_1528_pt1 | contig 11223 bp, 11 predicted proteins | sample R16__metabat2_low_PE_015 | metagenome-assembled genome bin R16 | reverse complement strand
AAAAAGAACGGCAAGAAAACTACGTTTCCTTGCCGTTCTCGTTGTCGGGGTGGCGGGATTTGAACCCACGGCCTCTTCGTCCCGAACGAAGCGCGCTACCAAGCTGCGCCACACCCCGAATATTCAATTGTGTGCAGCAATAAATGCTACAACTGCTTCATGATAGCTGAAAACGCGCGCGAGTGGAAAATCCAAGCCACTAGGCTTTAGCCACAGTCAGCAAGATCGCCTCGGGTGCGCAGAAAGTGCGCAGCGGAATGTAGGGAGTCGTCCCGAGCCCCGCAGAGGTCTGCACTGCGACTCGCCGCGTCCACATCGACCCGTCGCCTTTCACCGGCTCAACGCCCTCGTCTGGCCACGTGAACAGTCCAGACGCCAACCGCGGCGGCATATCGCAGTTCGTGACCAGCGCCTTTCGGCCAGGTAGGCACACCTGTCCGCCGTGCGTGTGACCAGCGAAAACGAGACGGCAACCCTCAGCGGTCATCCTGTCCAAGATCCGCTGGTAGGGAGCATGGGTGACGCCGATGCGCAGCGTCTCGCCAGCGCCAGACTTGTTGCCAGCGCCGGACTTGCCATCCTTATCGGAAGTGGCGAGCTCTGGGTACTCATCGCGATCCATGTGTGGATCGTCTACCCCGACGAGCTGCAGTTCGAATTCGCCGACTCTCACGGTGGCCCGAGCGTTGTTTAGGTTGACGAAGCCAAGGTCGGTCAGGCCAGCTTCGAGCTCATCGGTAGGGATTGCAAGTTTTGCTTTGCGCTCCTCGCTCAGCGGCTCGTCCCCGGCAGACGTGCGAACTAAGTACCGCAATGGGTTCTTGAGGCGCGCGGCAGTGTAGTCATTTGAGCCGTTCACAAACACGCCGGGCACACCGGCGAAGCCGGAAAGCGCATCGAGCACCTCTGGCACGGCAGCTGCGTTTGCCACCAGATCGCCGGTCATCACCACGAAATCCGGCTTGAGCTCAGCGAGCTCTCGCACAAACTTCGCAAGCTTCCGATTCGCGGGGATCATGTGCAGATCGGAAAGGTGCAAAATCCGAATCGAATTGGGCAGCTCCTCAGCTACCTCAACCACTTCGGCGTCTTCAAAGTTTTGTCCACCAGTGGCGTCCTCATCCTCGGGCGCTGCGAGCACCAAATTTCGCTGCCGAAGGGTGTATGAGCGTGCGTGCATATAGGCGCTTGCCGCCGTGGCTACCCCCACGGCGGCAAGCGATCCAAGCGCATTGACAAACGTACGTGCCATTAAAATGTGCCTTTTAGTTTTGTTTCAGTAAATCAGCCATTCGCGAGTGTTCCGTCTGATACGTAGACTGTCACGTTCCGCCCGTTGGGCTCTACGCGCGTTACGGTATCTTTTGGCTTATCCGAGTGCTCGTAGATGGCGTTGATGGAGAATCCAGCCTGCATCAGGGCGGGGCCGGCCTGCGACTCGTAGGGTTGGCCAACCACGTTTGGCACATTCGCGTTCTGCGTGGCGTCCTCCTGCTTCTTCTCTTCCTGCTTTGGCGTTTGGCGGCGCAGCTTCGGCTGGTTCACGCTCGACGGCGCAGTGAAGTCTTCCACTGCTTCATCGGCGAGTGCCGTCGCGATGTAGTTGCGGTAGATCGGCGCTGGAATCGTGGAACCGTCCATCAGCGAGGATGAAATGCCGTTGATGTTCGTATCGTTCAAGCTGATCTCGCCGCTGATGTGGCCCATCCACACCGCTGCAGCGACCTGCGGGGTGTAACCCACGAACCACACGTTCTTCGAGTAGTCGGTGGTGCCGGTCTTGCCAGCGCTTGGACGCCCTGGAACGATCGCGGATGGTACCTGACGCAGGATTGCCGTCACCTGGCGTGCAATGTTCTGCTCAAGAACGCGCTCACACGAGGACTCTTGCTTGGCGAGTACGTTGCCGTCGGCGTCACGCACCTCGGTGAAGGAGATTGGGGTGCAGCGCATGCCATCGGCGCTGAGCGTCGAGAATGCGCTTGCCATCGAGAGTGGCGTGACTGGGTTGGTACCAAGCACCTGAGACACAACTGGCAGCATTGGCACTGGCTCGCCAACCTTCGCACCGAGCTCCGCAAACTCCTCAGCCTGCTTCTCGTTAGCGATATCGCCGCGGCGCGCGCCCATCTCGTTCGTCGTCTTCCAGATGTCACACAGATCGAGCGTGTTTTCCATCTGCGTGTAGGCCACGTTAATGGAGTTCTTGGTCGCGTCGAGGACCGTCATCGGGCCGCGCACATAAGTGAAAGCGTTGTATGGCTCGTAGTTGTCCACGTACGACGGGAAGCAGGAGTTCTTCCAGCTGGAGGCTGGGAATACGCGGTGCGTTGCGTCCACTACGTCGTACTGGCTGTAGCCATCCTTGAGCCACTGGGTCAAGGTGAATACCTTTGACGTCGAACCGGACTGGAAGCCTACGCCGCCGCCTTGGTCTTCACCCACGTTGACGTTCAGGCTGGTGAGGTTCGGCTGATCCTCGGTCGGTTCGCCGTACCCAGTATTCTGAACCATGGCCACGATCTTGCCGGTGCCTGGCTCAACCGAAACCAGCGAAGCGTTCGCGCCGGAAGGATCGTCAACTGGCACGTAGCCGGTGAGCGAATCCCAAGCAGCTGCCTGATACTTCGGGTTGAGGGTGGAGACGATCGTCAAGCCACCGCGGTAGAGCAGGTTCACGCGATCCGCGCGATCCTTGGCGAGCAAGTCCGAATTCAACAAATCGGAGACTACGGTATCGCAGAAGTATGCGGCGTTACCGCCAGAGATACAGCCGTTCTGAAGTGGCGTGATATCAAGCATGTCCTCGATCGAGATGGCGGTCTGCTCATCGAACTGCGCCTGATCGATCTTGCCCAGTTCGAGCATCTTCCCGAGCACGGTATCGCGACGGGCCTGTGCCCCTTCAGGGTTCGTCACTGGGTTCCAGTAGTTTGGCGACTGCGTCAAGCCAGCGAGCAAAGCGGCCTGGCCGACCGTGAGGTCCTTAGCGCTCGTGTTAAAGAAGTAGCGAGCCGCGGCCTCTACGCCGTATTCGGACGGACCAAACTGCGCCACGTTCAAGTAGCTGGTGAGGATCTGGTCCTTGGATTCCTTATTCTCTAGCGCGATTGCGTAGCGCGCCTCGTTCAGCTTGCGGGCGAGAGTCTGCTCCGTAGCCTTGGCGATCAGTTCGTCGTCATTATTGATACGACCCTCTTCGAGCAGAGCGTTCTTCACGTACTGCTGGGTAATCGTGGAACCGCCCGCGATATCGCCGCCGGTAATGTTGTTGACCAAAGCGCCAATGATGCCCTGAGCGTCTACGCCATTGTGCTCGTAGAAGCGCTGGTCCTCAATCGAAACCACTGCGTCTTTCATCGACTGCGCGATTTCCTCAGATGGCACGACGATACGGTTCTCGGCGTAGAACGTGGCGATGACCGAGCCGTCTTCTGCCACGATCTTCGACTGCTGGGAAGGCTTCGTGAAGTCAATGTCGGTCGGCAGGTCCTCGAACGTGCTCGTCAGAGCGTTACTCGCCGTGCCGACGCTCGCAGCAACTGGAATAGCAGTGGCCGCGAGCAAAGCTCCACCCACCCCGCACAGGATCAAAAATAGCGCGAGAGCGGACAGCACTTTGACCAGTGGCAGTCCCTGCGTCGTCTGTTCTGAAGCGGAATTATTCATAACTGCAAGAATAGTGCCTACAGCTGTAAAAGTCGTGTGCGACTAGGCACAAAACGCGAAATCACGCGGATTTTGCAGAATTTTGCCTCCAGATTTTGCTCACGAAAGGCTTTGAAAATTGGTACGATGTGAGTTTTTTCATGATTCTGAGTAACATGGCACGTGAGTCGGATCACGATTTGTGTTCAGTTGAGGGGGGACAGGCATGAGTTTGGTATACGAGGACCAGTCTTGGGCGGTGCAGGCAGCCTGCGCCGATTCCGATCCGGATTCCCTCTTTGTGCGTGGCTCGGCGCAGCGCCAGGCGCGTCAGGTCTGCTACTCCTGCGCAGTGCGGATCGAGTGCTTGGCAGACGCTTTGAATTCAAATACGATGTTTGGCGTTTGGGGAGGGCTCACCGAGCGCGAGCGTCGCGCGATGGTCCGCCGTTTCCCTAATGAGCGTGATTGGCTGCGCCGGCTCACTACCTCGGAAGAGCCTCTGGCTGTAGATATTCGAGCCGGGCGCGTGCCTCGGATTTCGTCCCACTGAAAGGGAATTCGCATGACGATTTGGGAGTATGTGACCGTACCACTCTTGGTTCACAATACGAAGGCAATTTTGGATAACTGGGGGAGCGACGGCTGGGAGCTCGTAGCCGTAGTGCCAGGGCCGGATTCGACCAGCCTTGTGGCATACATGAAGCGCCCGAAGGGTGAGTGACAGATGGCATCGTGGTCTGCAAAGCTCGCGGAGCTCGGGATTGAGCTCCCTGCGGTTGCCAAGCCGGTAGCTGCTTATGTGCCAGCCCAGTTGATCGGTCGCGAGATTCGTACCTCCGGCCAGCTGCCGAGCGTCGATGGTGCGCTGGTGGCGAGCGGTAAAGTTGGCGATCCTGATCGCGGCGGCACCGTCACCCCTGATGAAGCGTACAAGTGTGCGCGGGTGGCTGCGCTCAATGCGCTCGCGGCTGTGGCGAGCGTGGCTGGCGGTATCGATCGAATCGAGCGGATTTCGCACGTGACCGGTTTCGTGGCGAGCGTTCCATCCTTTACCGGTCAGCCGAGCGTCGTAAACGGCGCGTCTGAGCTGCTGCAAGCGATTTTTGGCGACGCCGGATCCCACACTCGTTCGGCGGTAGGCGTAGCGGTGCTCCCGTTGAATGCGCCTGTAGAGATTGAGTTGACGGCGGTCTTGCGTGGCTAATCGCCAGAGCGCGGCTGTTCGCTAAAACTGAGAATCGGGACCTGGTCCCAATGGATCAATGAAGATGAACCATTGGGACCAGGTCCCGATTCTCATGTGGTGTAATCCCGACTCAGTGAGCGCGGCGCTGCAGGCGCTGCACCTGAATCAGCAGCACGGCCCGACCCTCGAGGCGGATCCAGCCGCGGGAGGTGAAGTCGGCCAAGCTCTTGTTTACGGTTTCGCGCGATGCGCCAACCAGGTGTGCGAGCTCTTCCTGTGTGAGGTCGTGCGCTACGTAAATGCCTTCTGGGGTGCGCTCGCCGAAACGCTCTGCAAGGTCGAGCAGTGCCTTTGCCACACGCCCTGGCACGTCGGAGAACACAAGATCGGCCATCTGCTGGTTGGTATTGCGCAAGCGGCCAGCCAGTGCCTTGAGCATCGACATCGCGAGCTTCGGATGGCCTTCGATGAAGCTGCGCATCTCGTCGTGAGCGAGCGTGGCGAGTCGAGTCTGGGCGATCGCCGTCACCGTGGAAGAACGAACTTGCAGGTCGAAGAGCGAGAGCTCGCCGATGATCTCACCTGGGCCGAGTACTGCGATGAGGTTCTCGCGGCCGTCAGGCGCCGTGTGCGAGAGCTTCACTTTGCCGTCGACGACGAGGTAGAGCCGATCGCCCGAGTCGCCCTCCTGGAAGAGCACCTCGCCGCGCTTGAGCGTGGCTTCGCTCATCAGCGCTGCAAGTTCCTCGCGATCTTCAGGCGCGAGGTCTTTAAACAGCTCCACATTTGCAAGTACTGTGGAATCCATCCGAATTCCTTTCCTATATCTTCTCTTTCCAAAATTCAGTGACGCCGCAGTAACTTCAGGTCACTTATTAGTCACCATGTAGTGAATGCGCGTGTGTGCGAATTCATACTAACTTCTATTCTGCCACGTTGACGACTCATATAGCGCGAAATCCTTGGGGCGAAGTTGCTCTAGTGGTAGCGTGCATGCCATGAGCCCTACAAAAAAGCGTTTGCCATTGCCCAAAAGGCCTAGATCTTTGGCTGCGCGGCGCGAAGCTGCCGCTGCAATTACGGCCCGATTGGCTGAGCTTTACCCGGATTCGAAGGCGTCACTCGATTTCCGCAACGCCTTTGAGCTGCTCTGCGCTACCGTGCTTTCGGCGCAGACGACGGATGCTCGCGTCAACTCGGTGACGCCCGAGCTCTTCACTCGCTTCCCGGACCCAGCGGCGATGGCGGCGGCGGAGCTCTCCGATCTGGAGGCGATCTTGCGCCCCATCGGGTTTTTCCGCGCCAAGGCACGCTCGCTGCAGGCGCTTTCGCAGAGTCTGATTGAGAATTTTGACGGCGAAGTGCCCAGTACCCTCGAGGAGCTGGTCACCTTGCGTGGGGTGGGGAGGAAGACGGCGAACGTCGTGCTCGGCGATGCCTTCGATACCCCTGGAATTACGGTGGATACGCATGTGGGGCGGATTTCGCGGCGCTGGGCGTGGACGCGCGAGACTGACCCAGTGAAGGCCGAGATGGATTTGGCGCGGATCTTGCCGCCGGAATCGTGGACGGTGGTCTGCCATCGCATGATTGATCACGGACGCGCGGTCTGTACGGCGCGGGCGCCTCATTGCGCCACTTGCCCGCTCGCAGATCTCTGCCCGTCGTACGAGATTTATATGGCTAACTGAGAAATGGGGCCAGGTCCCGATTCTCACCGAGCGCGCAAGCGCTTAAGTGAAAATCGGGACCTGGCCCCAAAGTTTCAGTCTTACTTGCTGAGCATCAGATCGCGGCGGGCAAGTGCGTCAGCGCGGCGGCCAGCGGACTTACGGCCAGCGTGAATCATAATGCCGGTCAGGAAGAGTGCGAAGCCGTAGATCGCGATTCGGCCAGAGCCGAGGTCGAGATTCAGGTGGTGTACGACGTTACCCGTGAAAGCGTTGTAGGAGCCGATCGCAGCGTCGAGCTTGGCGAGCAGCTGGGTAGCGTACTGTGGCACGACCAGCGCGGCAATACCGCCGACGGTCAAGATGAAGCCCCAGAACTGAGCGCCGAGCGAAGAAGCGCGAGCCATCAGCCACAGCAGCAGCATCAGCAGCAAGCCACCGAGGAACTCGAGCAGGTACGGGATATTGACCGAACCGGTGCTCCACGGGTTGTTCTCCACCAGGTTCAGGCGCACGCTGGCGTCCGAAAGCAGGTACCAGACCAGCGGGACGAGCAGCAAAGTAGCGAAAATCGAACCGATATGAGCGCCAACGCGCTTCTTTGGTTCATCCGGGAGCTCAGCGAGGTTGCTGATCGCTGGAGTGGTGGCAGCAGCAGTGCCGGTGCCCCACGAGCCAGTTGCGCCGGCAACCGGTGCCTCGGATTCGGCGTTGAACACGGATTCGCGGCGTACGCCGTACTCGTTCTTCTCTACAGGCTCGACTGGAGTCGCTTCCTGAGTGCCAGTAGCGGTGTAAGCGCTAGCAAAAGTCTCACCTTCAGCAAGTGGTTCGCGCTCTGCCACCGGCTTGGTCTCCTGAGCGGAGAGGAAAGCTGGAGCCTCTGGCAGGTGGCGACCGCGGGAGGTGCCTGCCGACTCGGCTACGAGGGCGTCGCCGTCACTCGTCGCTGGTACGTCTGGAGCTGGCACGAAATCCTCAGCTGGGCTTTCAGCCACCGGCTGCGGAGCTACCGTCTCGGCGACCTCAGCCTTGGTGGCGGAAGGGTCGCTGGCGGCAAATACGGTCTCCCATTCCAGCTTGTCGCCCTGGCCATAGTTCACTTCCGGCTGGTCTTGAGGGAGTCCGAGTGGCTCCTGATTCTCCAAGGAATCGGAGAGCGGCTCCAGCAGGGCATCGTCGTCGTACGGACGATTCGATGCAGAGTTGTATGGATCAGTAGGTGTGGACACAGGCCCTCCTCTTGTGAGCTTTTTCTGGTGGGCAGCTGGCTGCCCGGATACGGCTTTGGGGCGCGAATCGCCGCAAAGCATACTGCTGCTTTAGACGCTACTGTGATTTGCACGCAAAACGGGAGAAATCCGCCGCGTTTCGCAAATTGTGGCGAAAAACATGTGAAAATTACGCCTTTTTGCGGCCTCACAGACGCTCGTCAGTTCTGTGTGGACAACTCCAACTTATCCACAGATATTTCCCGCTGCCCGCGCAGCGCGCGAAAAACCGTCAAGTTATATCTATGGAGTCTTTATCGAACGAGCAAGAATTACTGTCGGTCGTGTATGTGGGTGACGACGCCGCGGCGCTGCGCGAGCTCACCAGACTGGCGGAGTTGGTAGGGGTGAGCGTCCACCACGTGCATGAGAAACAGATCGAGCGCGCGGTGCTGCGGTTTTCGAGCATCGGCATGCCTGAGGGGCAAGTGCGGGCCAGTTTCCATCACCTTTTCGCCTCGTATTTCGGCCCGCAGCGCTTGAGCTTCAACTACCGCGAGGATTCTGCGGAAATCTTGGAGCTGATGGTGGCCGTGGGCGCGACCGAGCGCGGGAAGGTCGTGGGCGTCGTCGGGGCGCAAGGTGGCATCGGAGCCTCGGCGCTGAGCGCGTGGATTGCCCGAACTTTCGCGAAATCCCATGAGCATGTGGCGCTGATGGACCTCGACCCTGCTTCAGCGGGCATCGAGCTGCTGCTCGCGAGCGTGGATCAGGCGGGGAAGCGTTGGGCGGACCTGCACGGAGTGGGGAGTCTGCTCGCCCGCCGCCTCACGGACGCGCTGCCCGAGTGGCACGGAGTGCGCTTTCTTTCCGCTGATGCCCGCGGCGGGGTCTCGACCAGCACGGATGCTGGGGTGACGGCGATTTCCGCGCTTTCGCAGGTGAACGAGTGGAGCGTGCTGGATTTGCCGAGCGTGGCGATGCGGCGTGATTCGCTGGCGCGCTCCTGGTTGGAGTGGTGCGATCACGTGCTGGTGCTCACGCGCGCTGATTCGATCAGCCTCGCGGGCGCGCACACGAAACTTGAGTGGATTGCGCAGTCGGTCCCGCACACGGTGGCGGTCGTCGACGTCACTTCTAAAAACGAGGCGGCGCACGCGGCGCAGATGCTCGGCCAGGACGGGGTGCTGACCGTGCGCCGCGACCGTGGTTTTGTGGCGGGTCTGGATCACGGCGTGTGGCCGGGCGAGCGTTCGCGGGCTAGTAGCGCCAAAGACGTCGCGCGCGTATGCGCCTACCTCGAGGAGGTGGTGCGGTGATGGTGCGGGCAGTGAGCGGGCGGCGCAGCGGCGAGAAGCGCCGCGCAGCGGGGGAGCAGATTCCGAGTGTGAAAGTCGGGCAGATTCGCCGGCGGCTTGCGGGCGGTGCGAGTCTCGCCGGTGCGCTCGAGGATAAGGGTGACGACGTACTCTTCACCTCCCAGCTGGATCGGCTCGCGCGCATGGTGCGTTACGAGCTGCTCGGCGCGGGATCGACGATTACGCCGCTGCTAGAGGATCCGCGTACGACGGACGTGCTGGTCAACGGCGCAAACGGCGTGTGGGTCGACCAAGGCGGTGGTCTGGTGCGAGTGGAAGCCGAGGACCCGCAGCTGGCGAGTGAAGCGGGAGTGCGGGCGCTGGCTGTGCGGATGGCGGCGGCCTGCGGGCAGCGGCTCGATGATTCCAGTCCGATTGTGGATGGCACCTTTGAATCGGGGGTGCGCTTGCATGCGTTGATTCCGCCGCTCGCTGCCGAGGGGACGGTGATTTCGCTGCGAACGCACCGCTCGCATGTGCTTTCGATGGAGGAACTGGTGGGGTCTGGGACGCTCGTGCCCGAGTTGGCTCCGCTGGTTCGGGCGCTTGTGGATCGGCGAGCGAACGTGATTATTTCAGGCTCGACTGGTGCGGGCAAGACGACCTTTCTGAATTCGATGCTTTCGCTGGTGCCAAGCGATGAGCGGATTGTGATTATTGAGGAGGCTGCGGAGCTGGCGCCTGCGCACGAACACGTCGTCCATCTGCAGGTCCGGCGCGCAAATGTGCAGGGCGTGGGCGAGATTTCGATGAGTGAACTGGTGAAGGCCGCGATGCGAATGCGCCCCGACCGGCTGGTGCTCGGCGAGTGCCGCGGGGCTGAGGTGCGAGACGTGCTTGGCGCGCTGAACACTGGGCATGACGGCGGATGGGCCACGATCCACGCCAACTCGGCTGCGGACGTGCCGGCTCGCTTGGTGGCGCTCGGGGCGCTCGCGCACATGAACGAAGCTACGGTCGCGGCCCAAGCTGCTGCAGCGCTCGACGCGGTGATTCATGTGAAACGTGAGCATGCCCGGCGCTTCGTCTCCCAGATCGCCGTCATGGAAAGAGACGGTGGTGAGCTTCGGTGCCCGCCTGCTTTCGAGGTCGCTGCTGAGGGTGATCGCCCGCGCGTACGCGTACGCGAGCGCGCACGCGGGTTGTGCGAGCGACTCGGGGTGGAGGTGCCTCTTGGTTAACGTGTTGTTGGTGGTGATGGTGGTGCTTGCGTGGCTGTCCGCTGCCCGCACGTGGAGAGGTCGGTTGCGTATCGGGCGCGAGGCGGCGCGGAAGCAGCGCAGGAGATGGAAGCTGGCGAGCAAGTGGGCGGGCTCGGGACCGGCGGATCGGCGGCGAGCTGGGCAGGCGACGTTACGCAACGTGGATATGGGCGTGGTGCTGACGGAAGTGGCCACGCGACTGCGCTCGGGCGCGGCGGTGGAGGCGGCCTGGGCCGAGACGATTGCGCATCATCGGCTCGAGCTTGCGAGCGCGCGCAAAGTGCGCGGGAGTGGGCGTGGGAGTGACGGCGACCGGCCGGCTCGCGGCGCGCTCGACGACGACGGCGTACCACGGGCGTTGCGCCGAATGTGGGAGTTGCGCTGGTGGCAGCGGCTTCGCCTCGGGGTGAACCGAGAGACGCTCGACTCGCTGCCCGGAGCGGTAGCGGTTAGTCGGATGGGGTACGCGACTGGCGCGCCGATGGCGGAGATTCTCGATTCTTGTGCGGTGGGGATCATTGAGGCGGCGCAGGCGCGCTCGGCGCGGTCGGTTGCGCTCGCTGGGCCGCAGAGTTCAGCCAATATGCTCGCGGCGCTGCCGGTGGTGGGGCTGGCGCTGGGGTACATGCTGGGTGTGAATCCTTTCGATTTTCTTTTTGGCAGTCTGCTGGGGCACGTGGCGCTCGCGGCTGGGCTCGCCTTCGAGGTGGCGGGGATTTTGGTGGTGCGCTCGATGGTGGCGAGCGCGAAGGCGCAAGGAGTGTAGCGATGATTGTGGTAGCAGCGTGTGTGTTGGCGATGCTCACGGTGCCGCCTGGCTTGGTACGGCTGCGCTGGCGGCGCCCGGTGCGTTCGGGGCCGGTGGATCAGGCGATTGTGCTGGATTTGGCGGCGGGTGCGTTGCGGGCGGGGCTCGCGATTCCGACAACTTTGAAGGCGATACAC
>R16__coassemble_1522_pt1 | contig 11300 bp, 10 predicted proteins | sample R16__metabat2_low_PE_015 | metagenome-assembled genome bin R16 | reverse complement strand
AAAAATTTTTATTTGTTTTTGTTTTTTATTTATTTTTTATTTTTTCTGCGCCCCGGCAAAAAAAAAATAAATATCCCGCCCCCCCGCACCCCAATGGTTCAAAATCTCACAGTTCCGAAGGAACGATCTCGCCCAAGAGCCGCTTCATGAACTGCTCTTGGTACCCGATCGAGGCAATCCACATCTTTTGGCAGGTCTCGGTGGCGCACTGGTATTCGCGCTGCTCGCGCAGCGTGCCGATGTACCCGGTAATCCACTCGATCTGCTCTTCGCTGGTCAACCCCAGAAAATCGAAATGGCGAAGCGTGTCGTAAATCCGATAAGTCGAGAACCGGTCCACATTGTCGCAGTCGCCAATCGAGCGCGCGAGCACGGTCGGCTCCGAGCCGAAAATCAGGTACGGGCGCCCCTCGGCGTCCGCCTTCGTGCCCTGCTTATCGGTGCGCGCGTTGTACAAGCCATCGGTATGCATGGCGATGCCCTGCGTAATCTCAGCTACGTCTCGCTCGTCGAGTTCGGCCTCGAGCAGCAAATCCCGCACGGCGATCGCCCCAGCGCGCCCGTGATCCACCGGCTTGACGGCGTCCCACTTGCCATAGTCGTGCATCATGCAACCCAGCTCGAGCAGCTCCGGATCCAGCCCTTCGGCCTCCGCCACGCGCCGCCCAATTCTCGCTACGCGCAGGCAATGCTCAAACCGGTAGCGCTTGGTGCCCTCGGACCGGCCGCGCACGTTCATCAGATGCTTGCGCAGTTTGCGTTCAAAATAACGGCGAAGGCTCGCGTAGTCATCGAACTTGCCATACGAGCGCATCGGCTACTCCTGCCCGCCCTCGGACGTCTGGCCTGCGTCGTCGTCACCTTGCGCCCCGCCGTCACCGCGCGCGTCGCTACCCTCCGAACGCGCCTCGTCTTCGCCCTTAAGCCTTGGCTCCGACGTCAACTCCGGCCTGTACCCAGTCTTGCCCTTGTAGAAGGCGCGGATCACGTCCATGTCCTTCACGATATCGCCGGTCAAATGGTAGGTCGGCCCCCAACCGTAGGTCTTCGTCGTCATGTCGATGAACCCGAGCACCACCGGGATGTCGGCCTCGAGCGCAATGTAGTAGAAGCCTGACTTCCAGTACTTGCGCGGCGCACGCGTGCCTTTTGGCGCGATGACGAGCAAAAACTCGTCCGCCGCCTTCGCCTTCTGCGCCACCTGATGGGTGACGCCGTGCGCTGCGCTGCGGTCGATCGAAATACCGCCGAGCATCTTGATGAGGCTGCCGATCACCGGCTTGTCCGCGGCCTGGTTCTTGACCATCCACTTGATGTCGCGCCCGGCCTTCCAGAACGCGAACTTCATCAAAACGGCGTCAAACATGGAGGTGTGCGGCGCGCCAATCACCACCGCTTTCTTCGGCAACGGCTCAATGTGCATCTTCATCGGGTATGCGGCGGCCCACGCGCTCGCGATCAGTTTCTTAATCATCAGTACTCCTTCTGGTCACAGTCTAGACGCCGACTAGAGGAAGTACTTAAATGCCGGCGAGTCTGGTTCGAGCTTTTCAATATTCAACTCGGATTCTTCCATACGCGCCAGTAGCGAGGTAATCGACGCCGGATCGTCAATTTCGATGCCAACCAGCGCCGGACCCGTCTCGCGGTTGTTCTTCTTCGTGTATTCGAAAAGCACGATGTCTTCGCCGTCGGAGAGCACCTCGTCGAGGAAGAGCCGCAGCGCGCCAGGCTTTTGCGGGAACGTCACAAGGAAATAGTGGCGCAGCCCCTCGTACACCATCGAGCGCTGCACAATGTCCGCGTAGCGCGATACGTCGTTGTTGCCGCCGGAGATGATGCAGGCGATTGGGCCGTCGGGCAGCGGTTTTTGGGGTGACGCCGGAGCTTCCGGTGACGTCGGGGCGCCGGTTTTGGGGCCAGCCGCGGGGGCTTGCGACCCAGCCGCGGGGGCGTCGTCACTCGGGGCCAAGAACCGCAAAGCCGCAGGGGCGAGGGCGCCAGATGGCTCGGTGATAATGCCCTCCACTTGGTAGAGGTTGAGCATCTCGGTGCTGAGCGCGCCTTCGGGGACGGTGACGAGGCGGTCGACGTACTTGCGGGCGGCGGCGAAGGTCGTGTCGCCCACGCGCGCAACCGCCGTGCCGTCGGCGAATGAGTTGACGCGCGGGAGGGTCACGGGTTCGCCGGCCTCCAAAGCTGCTTGGAGTGACGCCGCGCCGCTCGGCTCCACGCCGATGACCTCGACTTCTGGGTGGAACTGCTTGACCCATGCGAGCGTGCCTGCGAGTAGGCCGCCGCCCCCAACTGGCACCAGCACGGCGGCCGGTGGCTGGCCCGCCTGCTCAAAGATTTCTTTCACCACAGTGCCCTGGCCGGCGATTGTGCGCAGGTCGTCGAAAGGATGCACGTAGATCGCGCCGGCGTCTTCGGCGTATTCGATCGCGGCGGCGTTAGTTTCGTCAAAGGTGGCGCCCGCTTCGATGAGGGTGATCGCGCTACCGCCAATATCGCGGATGCGGTGGCGCTTTTGGCGCGGGGTGGTGGCAGGGATGAAAATCGTGCCGGTAATGCCGAGCTTGTTGCAGGCGTAGGCGACGCCTTGGGCGTGGTTGCCTGCCGATGCCGCGACTACGCCGCGCTTGGCCTCCTCGGGCGTGAGCGAAGAAATAAAGTTGTATGCGCCGCGAACCTTGTACGAGCGACCTACCTGCACGTCTTCGCGCTTGAGGTAGACGGGACGGCCCACTGCACGCGAAAGGCGGGCGCTATATTCAAGAGGTGTGCGGCGCACGATCGAGCCCAAGGTTTGGGCTGCGAGCACCACGCTGGTACCGGTCGGGAGTTCAGGTTCGGTCGCTAGAGTCATATGGCTATTGTCCCACATGAACCTTTGGGGTCAGGTACCAATGGTTCATTTTGGATCAGGGTTAGGCGGTTCTGCATCACCACAACCCACGTGGCTAAGATAGGCTTATTACCAGCGAAAGGACGAAAATGCGGCGAGCGGTGACTTTGACGGGCATGTGCGTGGCAGCGCTGACGGCGCTGGGTGCGTGCAGTGCTGCGCTGGAGCCGCTCGAACCGGCCGCTCCGAAGGACGATCCGCCGCCCGCCGTCACCCAACCCGAACCTGAAGAGCCCGCGGTGACGCTGGGGTCAAACCCGTACGAGGCGGGCGTGCAAGCCGCGTGGAGCGCGGAGCTGCCGAGCGCGCCCACTCGCATCGCGTATTCGGCGCAGTCGCGCACGCTGGTCGTGGCGCTGGGGGAAATTGCCGACCTCGCACCGGCGCAGCTGCGCGCGTATTCGGTGGTCGGTGGTGACCAGGTCTTGGAGTTGTGGGACATTGCGCTCGATCCGGGCCTGAGCGTGACGGCGCTCGAAATCGGTACCGACCACGTCTGGGTCAACACCGCGAACGGTTCAATTCCTTACAACCTGCAGGCCATTGATACGAAGACCGGCCAAGTGAGTGCCGACTGGCTGCGCACGAATCCGCTGGATTCGGACGTGCCGCAGATCGTGGGCGCTTTCGGCGATCAGGTCGGGGTGTATAAGACGGATTCGGCGCGAATTATCGCGGCTCTGATGGATTCGCGCGGGCGGATCACGGATTCGCGGCAAGTGTTTTTCACTGGCGGTTTGCACCCACTCTCGGCGCCCGAGATTTCGCCGCGGCTCGTGAATACGGCGATTACCGTGAGCGGAGCGAGTGTGCGCGAAGATCAGCGCAGCGAGCAGGCGGAGCAGGATGTGCAAGCTGAGGCAGCTGCGCCGAGTGAGGCTGAAGCTCAGGATGAGACTGCTCCTGAGGGCGACGCCGCGCAGGAAACCTCCCCAGAGACTTCTCAAGAGGCCACCCAGTACGTCACTTTCCCTGAATTGACGGTCATTAGTGGCGATTGGTGCAGCGCCGTTTCGGACGGGTTCGTGTGCCTCGAGAAAGCGCCGATGGGCTCGAGTACGACGGACGGCAGCGAAGGTGACGCGCTCGCCGTCACCGAATACGACGAAGCCGGTCACTACACCAGCCAGCGGGTGCTCGACTCTGACGCCGCCGCGCATAGCTTGCGTCTCGCTGGGCGGAGCTTCGAGCTCAAGGCGAGTGAGCTGAGCAAGGCGCTCGCGGACCCACTGCCGAGCGCGGGGACGGGCAAAGCTGGCGGAGCTGACGAGGCTGTGAGCCGAAGCCGCGAGGTCGAGCCGGCGATTTTGTATGACGGCGAATGGCTCCCGGAATCTGGGTGGGCTGCGCCTGAAGGTTCTGGAGCGAGCGCATCGGAAGGTCGCGCGCTGAGCTTGCAGGCGCCGTTCTGGAGAAGCAGGACCGGAGGCATCATCAACGCGCGCACCGGCGAGGCGATGATTGGCGGCGGCGTGGGGTACCAGGTCGTGGATGCGCGCGGCGCGTATTTATTTGAATACAGTGACGGCGAACTCGCCTTCCTCGAACCGGCGGGCTCGAAGGGGAGCTGAGCCATGGAAGACCGCGAATTTCCCTTCGAGTTTGAACGCAAATTCTTCGTGAACAAGCTGCCCAAAGAGGTCGCTTTGCACGGGTCAAAGCAAATCATCATCCAGTCCTATGTGTTCGCGGAGGACGGGTACTCGGTGCGGATTCGCGTGACTTTCCAAGGGGTGGAGTGGACGCCACCGAAATTCGACGAGCGGCGCGACTTCGTTGGGGGATATGAGCGGCGAGTGTTGGCTGAGCTCATTGAGAAAGCTGAGGAGATTGAGCAGCTTCGGCGCGAGCAGCGCGGGCTTTTCGCGGACGTTGAAGGTGTGGATTTTGGTGACGCTTCGGTTCCGGTTGCATCGGCGACCGTGGCGGTGAAGTCGCCGCCGGTGAAGGCGGAGCGCTACGAGCTCGAGCATGAGCTGGATATTGATGTGGCCGTGCAGATTCTGCAGCGTTCGGCGCGTATGGTGCTCAAGACCAGATACTCCATGTGGTACGAAGAGGACGGCTGGGAGTTCGACGTATTTCATGGGAAGAACTCGGGGCTGATCGTGGCCGAGTGCGAGCGCCTCACGCCGGTGGTTAATCTGAAGATCCCAGATTTTGCGGTGACTGAGGTGACGGGCGATCCGCGGTTTATGAACGATTCGCTCTCGAAGGAACCATGGCACGGGTGGGAGCACCAGTTCCGCACCGAACTCGACGGCCGCGGGCCGTACTTTATGGATATGGAATGAGCCTTTGTGGTCCGTTGGGGTCGGGTGGGTGATCCTGTGGGACCGGGTCCCGATTCTCATTTTTTCACAGGTTTCTTTCAGGTTGTGTGGGGTGTTATTGGAGGTTGGGTTGGCATAGTTGTACGTGGAAACGGTTCTGGAGGTTTTCCCCTTTTTCCTCCGGTTTCTCCCTTTCTGTGAGTATGAGTGCATAAGTGAATATGTGGTGAATGCCTGTGCGCGTGGAAGTAGTGCCTCCAGTTGCGTGAATCAAGTTGGGTGTTTACCGTTCCCCGGTGGGTGGCTGCGAGCGTGGAGCAGCCACCCACCCTCGTTTTGCGTGCACTGAGTGTGGGTTGGCAGGGGGTTGGCGTGTTTGCGGTTGAGAAAATGAGCCTATGTCCTCCCCAGAGGCGACTTACCCTCAAAATCTCACCAGCAAATAGCAAAGCGACTCCCAAAACGGGCGTGCAAGGGATACGATGACGCAAAAGGAGGTGCGATTGTGAAGAATGAGCAGTATGTGCACCACCTGCACCGCGCGTTGGAGCTTGCGGAGCAGGCGGGCGCGGCGGGCGACGTGCCCGTTGGGGCTTTGGTAGTGGACGAGGCGGGCGATATCCTCGCCGAAGGGTTTAACACCCGCGAATCACTGCATGATCCGGCGGGTCACGCTGAAGTGAATGCACTGCGCGCTGCCGCCCGCGCGCGCGGCAACTGGAACCTCGCAGGTTGCACCCTCGTCGTCACCCTCGAACCCTGCACCATGTGCGCAGGGGCGATTCTGAACGCGCATATTAGCCGCGTGGTCTTTGGCGCGTGGGATGAGAAGGCAGGTGCTGCCGGCTCGGTGCGGGATGTGCTGCGCGATGCGCGATTGCCGCATCAGGTAGAGGTGATTGGTGGTGTGCTAGAAGAGGAGACAAGCGCCCAGTTGCGCGCCTGGTTCGAAAGGCTGCGTGACGGCGGCGGTTCGGAAGCATGACGCCGTCACCCCGCGTGTGTGATGCGCGACCCGCATTTGCCATGAAGGCCTTGTAACCGCTAAGATTCTCAGCGGTGACGTGTCCGAGCGGCCGAAGGTGCAGCACTCGAAATGCTGTGTACGGTAACCCCGTACCGAGGGTTCAAATCCCTCCGTCACCGCCATATGAAACGCTGGTATAGCAACGAAAAGTGCTTGCCAGCGTTTTTGTTTTTGGGCTTGGTTGATGCTTGGTGGTCTGCGGTCTCAGAAATTCGCCCAAGGGCCAAGGTAGGCTTAGGGACATAAGTTTTTAGCCGAATGTGAAGGGTCTCGCGATGAGCCAGCCGCTTGTGTCCAATCCGCCCGGGCTTTCTGCTGCCCAAGTGCAGGAGCGAATCCGCAGTGGGCGAGTCAATACGCTTCCGCCGCGCTCGGGTAAGACGGTCGGGCAGATTATTCGCACGAACGTTTTTACGCGAATTAACGCGATTTTGGGCGTGCTGCTCGCTATGGTGCTGACTACGGGCTCGTGGATTAATACGGCGTTTGGCCTGCTGATTGTGGTGAACTCCGCGATCGGCATCATCCAGGAGCTGCGCGCGAAGCATACGCTGGACTCGCTTTCCGTGATTGGCGAGGAGCACCCGACTGTCGTGCGTGATGGGGTGGCGCGCGAGCTGGCGCAGAGCGAGATCGTGATGGACGACGTCATTGCGCTTTCCGCTGGTCGCCAGATTGTCGTGGACGGCGAAGTGATCGCAGCCGACTACCTCACGGTGGACGAATCGCAGCTGACCGGCGAGTCTGATCCAGTGCAGAAAAAGCCTGGTGATCAGGTCCTTTCTGGATCGTTTGTAGTGGTTGGAACCGGTTATTACCGAGTGACGGCGGTGGGGTCCGATTCGTATGCCGCGCAGCTTACGGCCGCCGCACGTAAGTTCACGCTTCAAAAGTCGCAGTTGCAAGAAGGGATCGACAAGATCCTGAAGGTGATTGTGTGGGTGCTGGTGCCGGTTGCGGTGGCGATTACGATTGCGCAGTTTGTGCAGGGTGCGCCGACGTACCGTGATCTGATTCTGGCGATTACGGGCGCGTTGGTTCCGATGGTGCCTGAAGGGCTCGTGCTGATTACGTCTACGGCGTTTGCGTTGGGCGTGATTCGCTTGGGGAAGCGCAAGTGTTTGGTGCAGGAGCTGCCGGCGATTGAGGGCTTGGCTCGTGTAGATGTGGTCTGTGCTGATAAGACTGGCACGCTCACCGAGAATACGCTCGAGTATTCGAAGATCGTGCCGCTTGGTGGCGCGGGTGAAGAGGAGTGTGCAAACGCACTCGCTCAGGTGGTGTACGCCGATTCGGATCCGAATGCTACCTCGCTCGCCATTCAGGCGGCGCTGGCGCGACCAGCGCAGGCGTGGAAGGTGACTGGCAAGACCCCATTTAGTTCGGCGCGCAAGTGGGCCTCAGTGACGTTTAGTGCTGAAGGCGCGGGCAGTGCGGGCGAAGGCGCGGGTGAGGATGCGCGCCAGTATTTCTTTGGTGCGCCAGATATGTTGGCTACCGCTGGTTCTGAGGCAGCAAGTAAGGCTCAGGAGCTGGGCGCACAAGGTTTGCGAGTATTGATGCTCGCACGCGCGGGGGAGCGTGGGCTGCGAGCCGCGAGTTCGCAGCCCACGGGCGCGCAGGGTGCCCAGCTGCCAGAAGGGGCTGAGCTGCCGGAGGATTTGTCACCTATTGCGCTTGTGGTTTTGGAGCAGACGGTTCGGCCCGATGCTGCTGATACGATCGACTTCTTCCACCACCAAGATGTAGAGATCAAGGTTATTTCTGGTGATAACCCAGAGTCGGTCGCTGCTGTAACAAGCAGGATCGGAGTTTCGGATGCCAATGCGCTCGATGCCCGTGGGTTGGATGATATGAGCGAGGAGGAATTCACCAAGGCTGTAGCGGAGCATTCCGTTTTTGGTCGTGTGCGTCCTGACCAGAAGCAAAAGATGGTCAGCGCGCTGCAGAGCAAGGGCCATACGGTGGCAATGACCGGCGACGGCGTGAATGACGTGCTGGCCCTGAAGAATGCAGATATTGGCGTAGCCATGGGGGCAGGCACCTCTGCCGCTCGAGCAGTGGCGAAGATCGTGCTCCTAGATAACCGCTTCGCCACGCTGCCGTACGTGGTGGCTGAAGGCCGGCGTGTGATTGGCAATATTGAGCGCGTAGCGAGTCTGTTCCTCACGAAAACCACCTATTCGGCGCTGCTTGCGGTACTGATTATCGCATCGAGTGTCCCTTTCCCGTTCCAACCGATTCACGTCACGATTACGGGCTGGTTCACGATCGGCTTGCCGGCGTTCATCCTTTCATTGCCACCGAATAACGCGCGGGCGCGGGCTGGGTTTGTGCGAAGAGTGCTCGGGTTTTCGATCCCAGCGGGTGTAGTCGTGGGTGTGAGCTCTTTCATTACTTATCTCGCAGCCTCGGGATGGCACGTTCCCGAGGAACACACGCAGCAGAGCACCGCCGCGCTGCTTGCGCTGATCATTCCTTCGGTCTGGGTTCTCGCCTGCGTCGCTCGCCCTTGGAATGCTTGGAAAATCGCGCTGTTCCTGGTGCCACTCGCTGGGTATTGGTTGATCTTTACTCTGCCGATCACCCAAAGGGGTTTCCTGCTGGATTCCTCGAATTCTTCAATGATGTGGTTGGCATCGGGGATTGGGCTCGCAGGAGCAGTTGTAATTGAATTGATCTGGCACGCCGTGGGTAAACGGCTATCGGCACATCTAAGGTAAATTGAGAGTATGAAACTTCAGGTGATCGACCACCCACTGGTGGCTCATAAGCTTACGTTGCTGCGCGACAAGAACACTCCTTCCCCAATCTTCCGCCAACTGGTGGAAGAACTGATCATGTTGCTCTCTTATGAGGCAACTCGTGACCTCTCAGTACAAGACTGTGAGATCGAAACTCCTGTTTCTCCAATGACCGGTACTGTAGTGGCTCCACCGCGCCCGATGGTCGTTCCGATTCTCCGCGCTGGGCTCGGCATGCTCGAAGGTATGAGCAAGCTAATGCCGTTCGCAGAGATTGGCTTCCTGGGTATGAAGCGCGATGAAGAGACCTTGGAAGCAATTACCTACGCAAACCGACTTCCAGACGATCTCACTGGGCGCCAGTGCTTCGTGCTCGATCCGATGTTGGCCACCGGCCACACGCTGGTAGCGAGCATCGACTATCTGCTCGAGCGTGGGGCGCGGGATGTAACCGGCATCTGCATCCTCGCTGCACCGGAGGGCTTGAAGACGCTTGAAGCGCATATTGGCGACCGAGCCGACGTCAAGATTGTGGTTGCTGCTGTGGACGATCACCTGAACGAACACGGGTACATCGTGCCTGGTTTGGGCGACGCCGGCGACCGCCTTTACGGCGTCGTCGACTGATCGACGTTATCGACTTAATTGACTGATCACGATTAACAGAAAGATGTGAGGACCACTATGGGCAAAGCAAGCCGCCGCAAGAAGGATGACAAGCCGAAGCGCGTGCGCGTGAAGTACGTGGACCGTCCTTTCGAGGGCATTCCATTTGAGCCACAGCTCGTCGCGATGCGGGAAATCATCCCTGCTGCGACGCTCTCAGTGCGCACGAACGCAGAGCACGGCAGTCAGGACGTACTTATCGTCACGATGCTGCCACAGATGCTCGGTGCGCTTCGCCGTACCGATGGCGTGCTGATGGTTGCTGCACAGACGGTGATGAGCACCGGCGACGCATCGCTTGATATCGCCGATCGTTTGCTGTGGGGTCTTGAGCTTGAGCCTGGCGAGACGTTCGCACAGACCGAGCAGCCTGAGCCTGGTGAGCGTCTTCAGGACGTGCTTGATCTGACCATCGAGCCAGAATTCACGATCCACGAGGACTTCGGTTTCTGGGTGGGAGAAGATCAAGCGGGTGACGACGACATCCGCGAGGCCATCAACGCTACTCGTGAGCAGCTGATCCCGACCAAGCAGGTGGCTGGAGTCGAGGGTGCGTACTGGACTCGCATGCAGCGCGAATTCGTGCGTTGGGTACGCACTGAGCCAGAAGATGCGGTACTCGCCGCGCTCGCTCGCTTGCAGACGAAGCGCGAACTGAGCTTCTCCGGTGCCCGCTTCGTTGGTGCGTTCCGCGCGCTCGGCCTGCTGATCCCAGTATTCGAGCTCGAGCCAGGTACCGAAGCTGACGAGCTCAGCGAACCGATGGCCGAGTTTGAAAACGTGCTGGCAGCCGAGATTGCATCCGATGCCCCGCTTACTGCTGAAGAAAAGCGTGCAAAGGCAGGCATCGTTTCGCGTCAGGTGACGCTGCGCTGATGGTCGAATACAGTCGCGCCGCGACAGTCGCCGCGATCATTCCCGCATACAACGAGAGTGAACGCATTGGCGCGACTGTGCGGGCTGCTGCCCAGATTCCGCATGTGGATATGGTCGTGGTGGTTGACGACGGATCCAGCGATGACACGCGCGCAGTAGCTCTCGCGGCTGGTGCGAAAGTCGTCACCAGAAAGCGTAACGGCGGAAAAGCTTACGCGATGCAGACCGGAGCGGCCGTCGTCCGCGCGTACGAGACGGCGCATGCGGAACCCGTGGGATTCCCGAGTGAACGGCGATCGCTGCTCTTCCTAGATGCCGATCTCCAAGACTCAGCGCTCGCGTGTGCTCCGCTCGTCGATCCAGTACTGAGTGGCGAGGTAGATCTCACGATCGCGACTCTGCCGCCGCAGCCCGGCGCAGGCGGCTTTGGCTTCGTCACTGGTCTCGGGCGGAAAGTGATTCTGGAGCTCACGGGTTGGGAAGCGAAGCAGCCGCTCTCAGGGCAGCGTTGTATCACCCGTGAAGCCTTCGAAGCCGTACTTCCGCTGGCAAAAGGTTGGGGTGTCGAAGTTGGCATGACGATCGATGCGCTGCGCGCCGGTTACAAGCTCCGCGAAGTGGAATGCGATCTGCATCATCGGGCCACCGGCAACGACCTGCGCGGATATCTTCATCGCGCTGCGCAGTACCGAGACGTCTGGCTCGCGGCCCACGCCCGAAAGTGAACCATTGGGGTCAGGCTCGAATCTTCAAAATCTTGAGACGCGCGCGTCTCAAAAAAATGAGAATTCGAGCCTGACCCCAAT
>R16__coassemble_1514_pt1 | contig 11427 bp, 12 predicted proteins | sample R16__metabat2_low_PE_015 | metagenome-assembled genome bin R16 | reverse complement strand
AAAAACGCTGGCTATCACTTTTCGTTGATATACCAGCGTTTCATGTGGTGCCCAAGGGGGGAGTTGAACCCCCACGCCCTCACGGGCACACGGACCTGAACCGTGCGCGTCTGCCTATTCCGCCACTTGGGCAAGTGACTTTGCATCGGCGGCGACAATCCACCATGCAAAATACAGCAATGAGAAGCATACACTCCCGCCCGCCTAAAGTCCAAGCGGATCAGCCGCCACCCACACCCCTCACTACTTATTTACAGCGAAACAAAGTAGTGTTATATCAGTACATAACCAAGTCGGGAGGCGAGAGTGGGAGCATTCGAGAAGATCGAGAAGGGCGTAGAGAACGCAGTAGACAATATGTTTTCGCGCGCTTTTCGCTCTGACCTAAAACCTGTGGAGTTAGCCTCGGGCATCAAGAAGTCGATGGACGACCGAGCCGCAGCCTTCGCGCGCGACCGCACGATTGCCCCGAATGAGTTCCACATCACGCTCGCTGAGTCCGATTTCGACAAGATCCAAGAGTGGGGCGAGGACGAGCTCATCGACGAACTCACGGCCGTAGCGAAGAAGCACGCTACCAGCCAGCGCTACACGTTCCTCGGCCCGATCGCGATCAGCTTCGCATCCAGCCCTGAGCTCACGCGCGGCAAGATCACCGTGCGCTCCAGCTCGCGCCGTGGCGCCGTCGCCCCTGCCACCACTCCAGATGCTACGGAGCAGAATCCGATTATTGACGTCGATGGCACCCGTTACGTGCTGACCGGCGCCGTCACCGTAATTGGTCGCGGGTCCAGCAGCGATATCGTGGTCGACGATCCGGGCGTCTCCCGCCGTCACCTCGAGCTGAAGGTCACTCCAGCTGGCGTCATCGCGACTGACCTGGGCACTACGAATGGCTCGTACGTGGAAGGGCACCGCATCACCGCCGCCACCTTGCTCGACGGTAACACCCTCACCATTGGTCACACGACGATCATGTTCTGGACGTCCCCGCTCGACGACCCTGAGTACTTCGATGCGGAGCAGGCATGAGCGCATTAGTTCTGACCCTTATCCGCTTCGGTTTCCTCGTCCTGCTGTGGCTCTTCGTGCTGGCGGTGCTCTTGACCGTGCGCTCCGATATTTTCGGGCTGCGCATTAGTCGGCGCACCTCCACCCCAGCCCCGAAAGCCTCTCGCCGAGCCGCAAAAGCCGCGAAACCCGCCAAAGCGCAAGCTTCCAGCGCATCGGCATCCGCTGCGCAAACCCCAGGGCTCTTGGTCGTGACCCAAGGTCCGCTTGCGGGCACCCAGCTTTCACTCACGAGCGGTCCGATCATGGTCGGCCGCTCCCCTGATTCTTCTTTGGTTCTTGACGACGGATACGCTTCGGCGCGCCACGCCCGCTTCTATCTCGACAACGGGCTCCCGATCGTCGAAGACCTCAACTCCACGAACGGCACGTGGATTCGCGGCGTGCGCATCAACGAGCCCACCCCGCTCTACCCTGGCACCGAGATCACGATCGGCAAGACCGTCTTGGAGCTGCGATGAATATTAAGTTTGATTACGCAGCTTTTTCGGATGTAGGCCTGATTCGTAAGAATAATCAGGACGGCGGATACGCGTCTCAGCACCTGTTGGTACTTGCCGACGGGATGGGTGGCGCCGCTGCGGGTGACGTAGCCTCTTCGGTCGCCGTCGCGCATCTCGCTGCAATCGACGACAATCTCGCAGCCGACGATCTTCTCCCTGCGCTGCGCGGCGCCCTGCGCGATGCCCAGCGCGAACTGATGGAACGCGCCGACGAGAATCCGAAGATTCACGGCATGGGCACCACCTGCATCGCGATTATGCGCGCAAACAACAAGCTCGCGATGGTTCATATCGGCGATTCGCGCGCCTACCTACTGCGCGGTTCGACGCTCACGCAGGTCACCCACGACCACACTTTGGTGCAGTACCTCGTCGATCGCGGCGAGCTCACCCCAGAGGAAGCCGAGCATCACCCGAAGCGCAACGTGATTATGCGAGCGCTTGGCGATACTGGCGAAGACATCCGTCTCGACGAGTCGGTGCGAGAAGCCCTCCCGCAAGACCGGTGGCTGCTGTGCTCAGACGGCCTCTTCGGCGTCGTATCAAAAGAAACGATTACGGCTACGCTGCTCGCCTACCCGAATCTACACGAGTGCGGCGAGGCGCTGATTTCGCTCGCGCTGGCGGGCGGCGCTCCGGATAACGTGACGGTCGTGCTCGCGGACGTACTGGATATGGACTCGACTCCGAGTTCACGGCGGGTCCCAGACAAGCCGGTCGTCGTCGGCTCGGCGGCGGTGGATTATTCGCGCCCATCGCGCGGGAGCAACACCCCAGCTGGCCAAGCGGCAGCCCTCGTGAAGAACGCAAGCTCAGGCGCCGATGAAGACGCGCCAGAAGCCCCCGAACCCACCCGCGCCCGCAGCCGCGACTACGACGATCAGCCCAGCCGCGGCGTACGGATTCTTAGGCGCATTATTGCGACCCTCGGCGTGCTCGGACTGATCGCGCTCGGTCTGTGGGGTGGCTACGCTTGGACCCAAACCCAGTATTACGTAGCAAACGACGACGGCTGGGTCACGATCTATCGCGGCATTCCGCAGACCATCGGTCCAATCTCGCTCTCATCGGTGGAGCAGGTGACGAATATCCGCATTTCCGATCTCACTGGCGTGGCTCAAATGCGCTTAGAATCGCCGATTACTCGCCCTTCACTAGCAGGTGCTGAGGATGTGGTTAAAGACCTTCGCGCCCAAATGGTGGGTGGTCGCTGATGAGCACAGTCGATTCTCGTCCAGCTAAACCTGGGCGCGGCAAGGAGTTTTTCCTGCTGCTGCTCGCCTCTTCGATCGGTCTATGCGCGTGGATTCTCGCAGATATCGGCCTCGCAGGAGACGACGCCCCCTTCGCCTTGCCCCAGAGCTTCCTGACGGTTGCACCTGTGGCACTGTTGGTAGTTTTCGCCGCGCATTTCATCGTGCGTGCGGTAGCTCCGTGGGCCGACCCGATTCTCTTCCCAAGCGCGGTAGCCCTCAACGGGCTCGGTCTCGCAATGATTCATCGAATCGACGCCGATCTCATCGCCTGGGGAGGGGCAGCGCAGGCGCGCGGTCAGCTGATTCTCAGCGCTGGAGGCATCGTCTTGATGCTCGCTACCGTGATCGCGATCCGCGACCATCGCAGGCTCCGCAAATTCACCTACATCTCGCTGATTCTCGCCATTGTCTGCCTGTTGGCGCCAATGCTGCCGGTGATTGGGCGCGAGGTGTACGGCGCTCGGCTGTGGATCAACGTGCTCGGCTTCTCCTATCAGCCCGCCGAATTGGCGAAGATTTTCCTGGCGATTTTCTTCTCGGGTTACTTGGTTTCGCAGCGCGACAATTTGGCGCTCGCCGGCCCGAAAGTGCTCGGCATCCAACTCCCGCAGCTGCGCCATTTCGCCCCGATCCTAGTGGCGTGGGTCGCGTGCTTGGGGATTTTGGCGATGGAGAACGACTTCGGCACCGCCCTGCTTTTCTTCGGCTTGTTCGTCGCGATGCTGTACGTGGCCACCGAGCGCATCTCTTGGATCATCATCGGTTTGCTGCTCTCGGCCGGCGGCATCTTCGGCATCGTCAAGCTGCTCCCGCGTATCCAGGCGCGTATTGATATCTGGCTGCACGCTTTCGATCCGGATATCTACAACGCAGATTTCGGCTCCTACCAGCTCGTTCAGGGCTGGTTCGGCATGGGCGCTGGTGGCCTGTTTGGCACCGGCCTGGGCAAGGGGTTCCCATCCAATTCTTTCGCCGCAAACTCCGACTTCATTATCCCTTCGTTGGCTGAGGAGCTCGGCCTCGCGGGCGTGCTCGCGATTATGTGCATCTTCATGTTGCTGATTTCGCGCGCGTTCAACGCCGGCCTGCACCTGCACGACGGCTTCGGCAAACTCCTCGCCGCTGGCTTGGGCTTCACGATCGCGATCCAGTGCTTCGTAGTGGTTGGCGGCGTAACCCGCGTGATCCCGCTGACCGGTCTCGCAATGCCGTTCCTCGCTCTCGGTGGCTCGGCGCTGCTCACAAACTGGATCATCATCGGTCTGCTGATTCGCATGTCAGACGGCGCCCGCCGCCCGCAGGAATCGCCCTCCACCCCGCTCTCGATGATCGATACCGGCGAGTTGAACAATCTTTTCGGCGACGACGAAGCCCCGAGTGACGCCGATGCCTCCAGTGACGGCGAAGCTCCGGTTCCCGAAGACGCGCCTGATCTTGACGATGGCTCCCAGCCCACGGAGGTGGTGAAACTGTGAATCCGCCACTTAGGAAACTCTCGGTAGTCGTACTGATCATGTTCGTCACGCTGATGGTGGCACTGACCTATATTCAATTCTTCCGCGCGCCTTCGCTCAATGCGGATGGCCGAAACGTGCGCACACTCTACGCACAATACGGGACCGACCGCGGCAATCTGGTCGTAGGCGGCGAGGCGATCACCTCCTCAGAACCGGTCGACGATGCCTACAAGTTCCAGCGCATGTATGCGAACGGCCCGCTCTACGCCCCGCTGACCGGATATTTCTCGGTGGCTTTCAACTCGATGACTGAGCTCGAGCGCTCCCAAAACGGTATCCTCTCCGGCTCCGATTCTTCGCTCTTCACCCAGCGCCTGCAGCAGCTTATTACTGGAGCGCAGCCCAAGGGCGGGAGCGTATCGCTCACAATCGATCCCGTGATTCAGCAGGCTGCGGCGGATGCTCTAGCCGGCCAGAAGGGTGCGATCGTCGCCCTTGAGCCAAGCACTGGCAAGATTCTCGCGCTGGTCACGACCCCTACGTACGATCCCAATACGCTTGCCACGCACGACGCTACGGCAGCGCAGCAGGCGTGGGAGGAACTGAACGCCGACCCAGACAAGCCACTGATGAACCGCGCAACCAGCGGTGACCTCTACCCGCCAGGGTCGTCCTTCAAAATCGTGACGGTCGCAGCGATGGAAGAGGAAGGCATCACCTCCGATTCCGTCATCGAGGCCCCAACGACCTACACGCTTCCAGGCACTGCTACGGACGTGACGAACTTCGTAGGCGAGTGCGGCGATGGATCTGGCCAAACCAGCCTGCGCACGGCTCTCGTGCTCTCCTGCAATACGCCGTTTGCGATTGCGGGCGTAGAGATGGGCGCGCAGAAGCTGATGGACAAGGCCGCCGAATTCGGCTTCGGACAGGAGCTTGACCTGGGAATCGACTACACGCCATCACTCTTCCCAGAACCGAGCGACGACGCAGCGCTGGCGATGGACGCCTTCGGTCAACGCGACATCCAGACCACCCCGCTCCAGATGGCTATGGTGGCCGCCGCCGTCGCTAATCACGGAACCCTCATGAAACCGTACCTCGTGGATCAGACGCTCTCGGCGGACCTCTCGGTCATTAGCACGACGGCGCCGGAGGAGTTTTCGCAGCCGATGAGTCGCGCGATTGCCGACGATATTACGTCGATGATGAAAGACGTCGTAGCCGACCGTTACGTGGGAGCGCGAGTTCCGGGCGTGGACGTAGCGGGCAAGACCGGTACGGCGGAGAACGCCGAGGCTCCACACGCGTGGTTTATCGGCTTCGATGCAGGTGAAAATCCGAAGATTGCACTCGCGGTCTTCGTGGAAAACGGCGGCCTCGGCGGCGACGTAGCTGGTCCGCTCGCCGCCCAAGTTATCCAAGCGGCGGTGAACCGATGACCGCCACGAACCTTTTTGCAACGCAATTGCAACCATCTGGTCGCACATACAGCGCACTGAGTAGTGCACTATGGACCAAGATGGAGAATTTTGCCCAAGATTATGCCCCAAAAGGAGGAGTACTCTGACATGACAGACGTTCCCCGGATTCTTGGTGGGCGCTACGAAGTGGGCGATCTGATTGGTCGCGGCGGAATGGCGCAAGTCCATATTGGTTACGATTCGCGGCTCTCACGCACTGTGGCGATCAAGGTGCTGCGATCGGATTTGGCCTCTGACCCGACGTTCCTCGCTCGTTTCCGGCGCGAGGCGCAGTCGGCTGCCAGCCTGAACCACCCAGCGATCGTGGCTGTGTACGATACCGGCGAAGAAACCGTGATTTCGCCTGCGACCGGCCGCACGGTCTCGCTGCCATATATCGTGATGGAGTATGTGAAGGGCCGCACCGTCTCGAAGCTGCTGACCACCGGCCAGGCACTGCCGATCAACGAGGCCGTGCAGATCGTCGTGGGCGTGCTCAGCGCTCTGGAATACTCGCACTACGAGGGCATCGTGCACCGCGATATCAAGCCAGGCAACGTGATGCTCACGCAGGACGGCAAAGTGAAGGTGATGGACTTCGGCATCGCCCGCGCGGTAGCAGATTCCTCGGCAACCATGACCTCCACAAATTCGGTGGTGGGCACGGCGCAGTACCTCTCCCCCGAGCAGGCGCGCGGCGAAGTAGTCGACACCCGCTCCGACCTGTATTCGGCCGGCTGCCTCCTCTATGAACTTTTGACTGGCAAGCCGCCGTTCCAAGGCGATTCGGCTGTGGCTGTGGCCTATCAGCACGTCTCTGAAATTCCGAAACCACCTTCGACGATTGCTCCCGATATTTCGGACGCGCTCGATCGCGTGGTGATGAAGTCGCTCGCAAAGAAGCGCGAAGACCGTTACCAGACGGCGGAGCAGATGCGTAGCGAACTCCTCGCTGCGGTTCGTGGTGGCGCCGTTTCGGCACCAGCCATTGGCGCATGGCAGCCGACTGTGACCCGCCCAGCGGCAGGCGCAACCCAGGTGATGGGAGTTGCAGGGACTGGAGCTGGTGCGACGACCGGCACCCAGCCTTCCATGCCAACTCAGGCTTACTCGCCGATCGAAGGCTTTACGACTACCACCGATATCACTCCCGTAGCGGAGAAGAAGGGTAACGGCGGAAAGATCGCTGCGATTGTCGCGGTCGTCGTCTTGGCGCTGCTCGGTATCGCAGGCATCGGATGGTGGGCGATCCAGAGCGGTGGCCTGATGCGAGAACCTGAGCCACCCGCCGTCACTCAGGTTGAGGTACCGGACCTTACTGGCATGACGCTCGCCGATGCGCGACGCACGCTTGAGCAGGCTGGTCTGACGATCGAAGTGGGCGATCCGGTGGAAGACGATACCGTGCCGCAGGGTCAGTTCGTCTCGTCGGATCCGGCTGTGGGCACGATGGTCGACCCTGGAACCAAGGTCACCGTGCATTTCTCTGACGGCGTGGGTAAGACGACCATGCCGGACGTGACCGGTGGCAACGTCACCCAGGAAGAAGCCCGCAAGATGATCGAAGAAGCTGGGCTGGTCGTGGGCAACGTAGAGACCGTTGACGAGCCGGGCGTGGCAGAGAATATCGTGGTGGATACCGATCCTGCCCCGAATAAGGCCGATCTGGAAAAGGGCACGACGGTGACGCTCTACGTGTCTTCGGGTGAGGTACCAGTTCCAAACGTCGTGGGCTTGAGTCTCGCCGATGCGCAGAACGCCCTAGGCGCGATTCAGCTCTCCTTCGATACCTCGCGTGAGTACTCGGATTCGCCAGCTGATACCGTGATTTCGCAGACGCCAGGTGAGGGCAAGCATCCATACGATACCCGCATCCAGCTCGTGATCTCGGATGGCCCAGAGCCGCAGGCACCGACACCGCCGGCTACGCCGCCAGCCGATAACGGCGGCCAGACCGGCGACCAGCCAGCCACCGACCCGAACGCCGGGACCGGTGGGAATGGCGGCCAGAACGGCGGCAATAACGGCTAACCTGACTGAGACGGTGAGCCGAACGCGGCATGACAAAAAATGAACCGTTGGGACCTGACCCCAACGGTTCATTTTCGCTATTGTGCTGATGTGCTGACTGTGTTGTCGATGATGTTCGTGTTTTCCACGATCCACGGGAAGACGTATTGGAACAGCACGGCCACCACGATGAACGCCAATATCAGCAGTTCAATCACGCGCAGCCATTTTGGCCCAGGCAAATGCCGCCACAAAGCTCCGTACATTACGCCTCCTTCGAATTCTTGGTCACGGCTTCTTCCACGCTCACGAGCGCGTCACTGATGGCATCACGCAAAGTGTGGGTTCCGCCGTCACTCATCGTAGCCTCACCGGCAGCAGCCGGATCCACGAGCTCCGCCGGCACGCCGTCTGAACGCTTCACCCAGTGGTCCAGCTCGGCGTGTACGATCCAGCGCTGGTTCGAAATCAGCGGCGGGTGGCAGGTCGTGATCGTGAGCAAACGGCGAGTCGGCGCCGTCACCGCAGCGCCCGTCACCAAATTATCTTTCGCCTGATACGGATCCGCGGCGATCACATACACGTCCGTCGGGTTCACGATCTCGTAATCCACGAACTTGTAAACCAGCCACGCCTGATCCGTCTCCACCACAATCGCGTCGCCAGCCTTGAGTTTGTCCACGTTCAGCATGCGGGCGCCATAAATATCGCGGTGCACAGCCGTAGAGAAGTTGCCGATCTCGCCCGGATAGGCAGTGTCTTCGTAGTGGCCAAAAGCGCCGGTATCAAGCACGGCGTTCGAGCTGCCGTTCTTCACCACAGTCGAATGGTCGTAGCCGAAAGCCGGGATGTGAATAACGCCCATCGGCGCATCCACCGGGAGCGAATGGTCAAAAGCGGGAGGCTCACCCGTCTGCGGCTCGCCGATTTTCTGCCGGTCCACGGTACCAAACTGCTCCTGGACCGCCGTCACCTCCGCCGCCTGCTCGGTATTCGCTTCGACGTTCGTCCACCACAACTGCCAAACGATAAACAGGCCAAGGAGCGCACCCGCAGTAATCAGCAGCTCACCAAACACACCGATAATTCGAATGAATAGGTTAGGTTTTGATGCCGCTTTCTCGCTCACGCGCACCTCCCTCATTCGTAGAACTCTTAACTCGATTCATCGTAACGCAAATACCTGCAAATCTCTTGGTCAGATTGGCGCGGATTACGCCTTTTGCGCTACTGGCAGATAGGCTTGGATCAGCAAAATCATTTAGTGATGCAAAGGATCGAAGATGCCAGAATCACGCAAGCGCAAGAAGGTTATCGAGCAGCGAGCTCGTCAGGCCCAGCACCGCACGGAGCACCCACGCACGGAATCGGTGGAGACGCTGCGCTCCCCGAAGTGGTACGCGCCGCTCATGGTGACGCTCGCAATTTTGGGTCTTATCGTGTTGGTTGCCGCCTATGTGACCGGCGGAAACGCACCGATCCCAGGCCTCGGCAACTGGAACCTCGCCATCGGCTTGGTCCTGATGATCGCAGGCTTCCTCATGACGATGGGCTGGAAGTAGCGGTACCGCGTTAGATCGCGTACACCACGAAAGCCAGCCCCACGAGGGCGGCAAGTACCACGATCAGGCTGAGAATATCCGCTGCGGCCCGCTTCTTCGGCGCCCGCACGGTGCTCGGACGAGTGTGAGTCGCGGCGAATTTCCACATTGCTGCGAGCACTAGGCCTGCGACCAAGCCACCCACGTGCGCCTGCCACGCCACGCCCGGCACGAGGAAACCGTAGACCAGGTTGATCAGCACCAGCACGAGGATCGAGCGATGGCTCGCACTCTGCTTGCCGGTGAGTGCCAGTAGCGCACCAAAAAGACCAAAGACGGCGCCGGACGCACCTACCACGCCGACGTTCCACGGACCCACGAAAGCCGCCCACAGCGCGACGGCGACGTTCCCCGCTAACGCACTAGCCAGATAGAGCGCGACGAAACGCCAACGCCCCAAGCCGCGCTCCAGCTGCTGCCCCAAGAAATAGAGGGTCAGCATATTGAAGAGCAGGTGGGTGAGGCCGCTGTGCAAGAAGGCCGCCGTCAAGAAACGGTACGGCTGAGCAAATCCAAGCGGCGGGAAGAAAAGCAGCGCCGAAGTAAGATACGGCGCTACAAAAGTGACCACCGCCATCACCACGCAGATCGCGATGATGGCTTCGGTGGCCCCAATCTGGTTGGACGAAGTAGTACGTCCAAATTTTCTTAGCAATCTAAAACTCTCGCGACGAGGGTCAGTCTTCGACCGTCACCGAATTGATGACGACGTCGGTCAACGGACGATCCATAGGTCCGGTCTCGACGGTTGCGATTGCGTCCACGACAGCCTGCGAGTCGGCGTCATTCACCTGACCGAAGATCGTGTGCTTGCCCTGCAACCAAGTGGTCGGAGCGACGGTGATGAAGAACTGCGAGCCGTTCGTGCCGCGGCCGAAGCGGGTGCCCGCGTTCGCCATTGCGAGTACGTATGGCTTGGTGAAGTTCACTTCGTTCGAGATTTCATCATCGAAGGTGTAGCCCGGGCCGCCGGTGCCGGTGCCGAGCGGGTCGCCGCCCTGGATCATGAATCCATCGATCACGCGGTGGAAAATGACGCCGTCATAGAGCGGACGGTTCGTGGTTTCGCCCGTGGCTGGGTCCATCCACTCGCGCTTGCCAGTAGCAAGCTCCGTAAAGTTCGCAACCGTCTCCGGAGCGATTTCTGGGTACAGATCTACGGCGATATCGCCAAGCGTTGTATGCAAAGTTGCTTTCATGCCTCCTATCTTTGCACAGATTTTGGCGCGGTAGAAACGAACGGCTTATTTCCGAGCCACGCTTATAGCTAAATTCAGGGAAAGTTTCTGAGAATAAGTGCAATTAAAGGCAGCACATGGAAAAATGGAACTTGTACCCATAGCCAAACACGGAGGTGGAGAATGTCGCTGTGGAAGAAGAACGTGGCCGAAGAGGCAAAGGAACAGGCAAATAATCTCATTGATAACGCCGGCGAGGCGCTGAGTGCATTTGCTGCGAAGGCTTCTGAGGCAGCAACCGAAGCTCGCGCTTGGGTTGCGCCAAAGCTCGAAGAGGCTGCGGAGAAGCTTGCTCCAGTCGCACAGGACGCGAAGGAACGCGTCGTGACTGTGGCCCAGGATGTGGCAGAGAAGGCTAAGCCTGCTCTTCAGGACGCTAGCAAGTCCGCACGCACGGTAGCTGGAGACGTAATCGAGAAAGTGCAGAAGAAGGAAATTATGGTACCTGCAAAGAAATCACACAAGGGTCGCAAGTGCTTGGTCGGCGCGCTGATCGCCGGCGCCGTAGCAGGCGTGGGCTACTTCGTATGGAAGCGCAGCCAGCCAGTTGAGGATCCATGGGCAGAAGCTTATTGGGACGACGTCGCTGCAGACGAGAAGGCCGCAGACCTGAAGGAAAAGGCCAAGGAGTTCGGCGAGGACGTCAAGGAGAAGGCCGCTGAGGTCAAGGAGAAGGTTGTCGAGAAGGCCGAAGAGGTCAAAGAGGCAGTCAAGGACGCCACCAACTGAGTTGATCGGCTTTAGCTAGACGCAAATGAACCCGTGGGACCTGGTCCCACGGGTTCATTTTTTGTCGTCAGCGCGGGACAGGGGTCGGGTGTTGCGTCC
>R16__coassemble_1497_pt1 | contig 11729 bp, 11 predicted proteins | sample R16__metabat2_low_PE_015 | metagenome-assembled genome bin R16 | reverse complement strand
TTATATTTTATAATTTATTTTTTGTGGCTCTGTTTTTTTTTTTTTTTTTCGGTGCCGGGGCTATAAAAAAAAAATAAAATTCCCCCCCGCACCCCAGCGTTTCACGGTGGTGCTACACTAGCGTGGTGAATGAATTAGTGCTCGGCATTGAAACTAGCTGTGATGAGACTGGTGTGGCCCTCGTGCGCGATGGCGAATTGCTCGCTGACGTGACCGCAACCAGCATGGACGAATACGCGCGATTCGGCGGAATTATCCCCGAAATCGCCTCGCGTGCACACCTTGAATCTTTTGTTCCAACCCTGAACGCCGCGCTTGAGCGTGCAGGCGTAACTCTTGCTGACGTAGACGCAGTAGCCGCCACGGCAGGCCCTGGCCTTGTGGGACCGCTCACGATTGGTGTCTCTGGAGCTAAGGCTCTGGCGATGGCTCTGGGCAAGCCTTTCTACGGCGTCAACCACATCATCGGCCACATTGCTGTAGACGAGCTCGTTCACGGTGATTTCCCTGAGGAATTCATTGGTCTGATCGTCTCCGGTGGCCACTCGCACCTGCTGCACGTGCGCAATATCGCGACCGACGTCACCGAACTGGGTGGCACGATTGACGACGCCGCCGGCGAAGCTTTCGACAAGGTCGGCCGCTTGCTCGGTCTTCCATACCCAGGCGGTCCGCACATTGACCGTCTCTCGCGCGAAGGTGACCGCGAAGCGATTCGCTTCCCGCGTGCACTGATGGGCGAGAAGTACAAGCAGTCGCACCTTTACGACTACTCCTTCTCGGGTTTGAAGACGGCGGTTGCTCGCTATATCGAGAAGGAAGAGGCTGCGGGAAACGAGCTTCGTAAGGCCGATATCGCTGCGGGCTTCTCGGAAGCGGTCGCTGACGCACTGCTCTCGAAGGCTTTCGTTGCTCTCGAAAAAGAAGGTCTCGATACCCTCGTTATCGGTGGCGGTTTCTCGGCGAACTCACGTCTTCGTGAACTGGCCGAGGAGCGGGCCGCGCAGACTGGCGTCACCGTGCGAATCCCGCCAATTCGCTACTGCACCGATAATGGCGCAATGATTGCGGCACTCGGCTGGGAGATGGTCCGAAACGGCGTCGAGCCTTCGCCGCTTGAGATTACGGTCGATACCGGTCTTCCGCGCGAAGTGACTATCGTTCGCTGAGACCTCCAGCTAGATTACTTGTGGCAAGTCGTTGTTTATGGCAATCGGCTTGCCACAATTGTTTGGCGCTTGCCCATCACTGGCGCCAGAATAAGCGTCGCTGCGCCGCTTGCATTCTTGTCGAGCTTGAGGCGCTGCCGGAATGTTTCTGGGGTGACGTCGACCCCGCGCTTTTTAATCTCGACGGAACCGATCTCGTGCTCGCGCAGATACTTTTTCACGGCTTTCGGGTCGAGGGGGAGTACTGCGTGCACTGCGAAACTCTGGGCACTGGAGGGTGCCGGTGCGTTCGCCGTTGCGCCAGTGAGATAGGCGATCCCAGGTGAAATTGGGGCCAAGCCGTGCGAGCGAGCGAACTGAGCCAAACCGCCCGCGCGGATGATCGCAGGATCTGGTTCGACGATCAGCTCGCCGAGAGAGACGGGCTCGATTTGTTCGGCGTCGGCGCTGGCAGTGGTCGCCTTGGAATCTAACACGTGCCACTTCACGTTCGTGCTATCGGTTGATTCGCCGACCCAAGCGCGCCTTCCTGGCTCGGGTGCGCACGCGCCGAGCCAAATGCAGCACTCGACCAGCGAGTGGTCGATTGACGCCCAGTCTGCGAGGGTGGTCGTTGGGAGAGCGTCGTATGAAATACCGGGTGCGACCTTGATGCCAGCACCTTGGAAACTCTGGGCGAGAGTGATGGCATGCGAGAGCGGGGGAAACCATTTCTCAGGATCGGAGATGCGCCCGCGCGGGCCACGCCGGGCTGGGTCAAGCCAGAGCGCATCGGCGCCAAATTCCTTGAAATCAAGTGAGTAGGCATCTGCGCAGATGACCTGCGCGCGTGGGTAATCCCGCAAGTTGAACTCGGCGACCGCAGCCGTAAGCGGATCGAGCTCGATCGCCGTCACGCTCAAACCTGCCCGCGCGAAAGCGAGCGAGTCGCTACCAATCCCGCAGCCGGCGTCAATCACATGCGTCAGTCCAGCCTCAACAAAGTGTTGGGCGTGAAGGTCGGCGACGGATGCGCGGGTGGCCTGCTCAAAACCTGCGCGTGTAAAGGCAAGTCGGCGAGAGTCAGGGCCGAACTTAGCGCTGGCGAGGGATCGAAGTTCCCACTGAGTGAGGAGTTCGGGGATGTTGGGGGCAGCGACGCCAGCCTTCGTGAGTGCGCCCCTCGCCGCCATTTCGTGCGCGGCAGAGTAGTCGCCAAAGTCGCGAGCGAGCGAGTCAAGATGGCGTTGACCTTCAGGGCTGAGCGCATATACCAAATCCACACGTCTTTTATACACGGTTTGTCTGTCAACTTTGTAACGATTTGGTTTCGTTAAAATTTAGCGCTTACGAAGCCCTAAACGACTTTGGTAGGGTCTTGGGCGACGGGGTTCTGTGACTACCGTCATAAATCGGGGCAAAGTGGCCCTAAGAACTGTGAGGAGAGTTCATGAAAATTCGTTTTCGCGCCGCAATGGCTGTAGCTGCTTCGGCAGCATTGCTGGCGGCATGTTCAAGTGCAGAACCTTCAGGGGATGCAGGATCTGAGGCTCCAGCTTCGGATGCCGGCACCACTGAGATGACCGGAGATTGGCCGGATCTGGGTGGCACTACTGTGAATGTTGCTGCTTCCTGGAGTGGCACCGAGCAGGAGAACTTCCAGAAGGTTCTTGCTGGTTTCGAAGAAGCGACCGGCGCTACCGTACAGTACACGAGCTTCGGCGATAAGGCTGCGGATTATCTCGGTACCCAGATTGCTGGTGGCAGCGCTCCTGACGTAGCTCTCATCGCTCAGCCAGGTCTGCTCAAGCAGTTCGTGGCCGATGGCTCGATCAAGCCTTTGAGCGATGATACGTTGGCAACTGTCAAGGAAAACTATGCACAGACGTGGGTAGATCTGAGCTCTGTGGATGGCAAGGATTATGGCGTTTGGCTGAAGGCTTCGAACAAGTCGACGATTTGGTACAACACCTCGCTCTACGACGCTGCGGGCGTGACGCCACCTCAGACGTGGGATGATTTCGTAGCTGCGCTCCAGACCCTGTCGGATTCCGGCGTGGCTGGCATCTCGGTGGGTGCCGATGTGGGCTGGCCGCTGACCGACTGGTTCGAGAATGCTTACCTGCGTATCGCGGGTGCTGAGAAGTACGATCAGCTGACCAACCACGAGATTCCTTGGACTGATGATTCCGTGAAGCAGACCCTTGAGGCTCTCGCTCAGGTGTGGGGCAACCCGGCTCTGGTCGAGGAGGGCGGTGCTCAGCGTGCATTCGTGGATACCGTGACTGAGGTATTCGGTGATTCGCCAAAGGTCGCAACCGTATACGAGGGTGACTTCTTGGCTGCGAACATCGCTGAAACTGGCGCTGCTGTGGGCACCGACGCTCTGTACTACCCATGGCCGTCGATGAACGGTTCGGCTCCAGCCGTTATGGGTTCGGGTGACGTCGCCATTGCGTTTAACGACGGAGAGGCCGCTCAGGCACTGCTCAAGTACTTGGCTACTCCAGAGGCTGCGAACACCTGGATCGCTCTTGGCGGTTTCACCTCGCCAAACCAGAATTCTGATCTCTCGCTCTACCCAGATGATGTGTCTCGCCAGATCGCTCAGGATCTCGTGAACGCTGAAACCTTCCGTTTCGATATGTCCGACCTGACGCCGTCCGCTTTCGGTGGCACTCAGGGCCAGGGCTTCTGGCAGGAGATGATCAACTTCTACGAGGATCCAGCTGACGTTCAGGGTGCGATGGATGCACTCGAGGCGGCTGCTGCAAGCGCCTACGAAGGCTGATTTCGAATGTGAGAATCGGGACCTGACCCCAATGGTTCATTTTTGAAACTCTGGGACCAGGTCCCGATTTTCACTTTAAAAAAGGAAAACGAAAAAACGGGAGGTATCGTGAGTACGGTCGCTACGGCGTCACCTAGGCCAGAGGTGGTGCACAAGAAGAAAGATGGGCACGGATTCCTGTGGTGGTTCCTCGGGCCCGCCGTGCTCGTGCTGGCGGTGATGATCGTGTATCCCACGATCTATTCGGTTATTCGTTCACTCTTCGACGATTCGGGCAACTTCATCGGGCTGCGTAACTACATGGAGATGTTCAGCGCCAAATCCACGCTGATCGCGCTGCGCAACAACCTGATCTGGGTGCTGGTTGCACCGCTTCTCACGACGATGGTGGGCTTGATCTTCGCCGTGCTGATGGACAAGATCAAATGGAAGACGGCATTTCGCCTGATCATTTTTATGCCGATGGCAATTTCACTGCTTGCAGCAGGCATTATTTTCCGTACCGTTTTCCAGCAGAACCCACAGATCGGTCTCGCAAATGCGGTGGTCGTCTCCATTCAAGATTTCTTCGGCGACGGCACTCAGTATCCTGGTGCACGTCCACGCGAGAACGTGGGTCTTGAACAGGCCGAGGATCTTAGCGTGACGGCGACCGACCCGCTGAGTGTGGGGGATAGCGTGATGGTTCCGCTCGTGGGTATTGCGCAAGACGCGTTGCCACCGGTGGAGGAGCGCACTCCCGCAATCCAAACTGACGCAGTAGACCCGAATGCGATTTCGGGTGTGGTGTGGCTGGACTTTGCTCCTGGTGGTGGGGGCGTGGAGTCGGCGATCGACTCGAACGAAGCTGGCCTGGGCGGCGTCACTCTCGCGCTTCTTGACGCGAACGGCGCTGAGGTTGCTACCACGACCACCCAGCCAGACGGTGGATTTGCCTTTATAGATGTGGCTGACGGCGAATATCGGCTTTCGATTCCAGGCACCAACTTCGCGATTGGCCCGACGGGCATCGACTGGCTCGGGCCGCTACTGATCAACCCGGTCATGATCATGGCATTCATCTGGATTTGGGGCGGCTTCGCGATGGTGATGATCGGCGCTGGTCTCTCAGCCGTGGATCGGTCGCTTATGGAGGCTGCGCGCACGGACGGCGCGAGTGAGTTGCAAGTATTCCGCCACATTACAGTGCCGCAACTCTTGCCGACACTCACGGTGGTGTTCGTGACGCTCATTATTAATGTGCTCAAGATCTTTGACCTAGCCTACGTGATACCGCCCGGGCAAACCGCCGACGACGCCACTGTGGTGGCGGTCGAAATGTGGAAGCAGTTCGGCAACTTCCACTACGGTATGGGCTCAACGCTCGCGATTCTCTTGCTGCTGATGGTGCTGCCGTTCATGCTCTATCAGGTCCGCAACTTTAGGAAGGGGAACTGATGGAAACCAAGATGAAAGCACGGCGAGTCGGTGGCGTCGCTGGTACGATCGCACGCGCCGTCGTCAATCTTTTCCTCGTTATCGTGGCGGCTATGTGGTTGCTGCCGACGATTGGTCTTTTCTTCCAGTCGGTGCGCTCGCCGCAAGACAATTCACAAACTGGCTGGTGGACGATTTTCGCCCAGCCGCACCAGTTCACGTGGGATAACTACGCGCGCCTGCTGGGCAACGACGCAATCATGGGGTCGCTTCTCAACACGGTATTGATCGTGGTGCCTAGTACCTTCCTCGTCGTAATGCTGGGCGCAATGGCGGGCTACGCGTTGGCGTGGATTGATTTCCGCGGGCGGATCCTGCTGCTCACGATTATCGTGGCGCTGATGGCGGTGCCGTTGCAGGTGTCGTTCATTCCGTTGGCGAAGCTCTTCGGGGCGATGGGGATTTTTGGTACTCGTATCGCAGTGATCTTGTTCCACACGGCCTTCGGCTTACCGTTTGCAGTGTTTTTGATGCGCAACTACTTCGGTCAGCTCTCAAACGAGACGCTGGAGGCGGCGCGACTCGATGGCGCGAACGAATGGACGATTTTCACCAAGATCGTGCTGCCGCTGGGCGCGCCGGCGATGGCTTCGCTGACGATCTTCCAGTTCTTGTGGAGCTGGAACGATATGCTCGTGGCTCTGGTCTTCGCTGGCGGCAACGACAAGCCGATCACGGTGGCGCTCTCGGAGCAGCTGCGAATGTTCTCCTCAAACGTGGATATTCTTGCGACCGGTGCATTCGTCTCCATGATTATCCCGTTGATCGTGTTCTTCGCAGGTCAGAAGTACTTCGTTAACGCACTGCTACAAGGTTCGACCAAGTAGCGAGGCTCGGTGCGGGTGACGGCGACTGGGTGAAGGCGGCTAGACGGCGTCACCTCGCCGTCACCTCGCCGTCACCTCGCGTCGGAGGATGTTCGCGCTCGGCGATGGAAGCTGGGAAAACTTGGCACTTGAATTGACCGAGTGCCAAGCGGTGAATACCCTTAAAGATGGACGTAGCTTCGGCTGCGCTTGGTGGGCTCGGCCCCCGCGACGGCGGGCTCAATCGTTATTGACTAAGTGTTGAATACTACGAGTAGAAAAGAGGGAACCGCATGTCGGTCTCCATTAAGCCGCTTGAGGATCGCATTGTGATCCAGCAGGTAGAAGCAGAGCAGACTACCGCTTCAGGTTTGGTCCTGCCAGGTAGCGCGCAGGAAAAGCCACAGGAGGGCAAGGTGCTCGCCGTGGGTCCAGGTCGTGTAGACGACAATGGCAACCGCGTGCCGATGGACGTGAAGGTTGGCGACGCAGTGATTTACTCCCGCTACGGTGGCACCGAGGTGAAGTATGGTGACGAGGAGTTCATCATTCTCTCGGCTCGCGACGTGCTGGCAGTAGTCGAGCGCTGAGCTTACTTAAGCTGAGTTTTTAAAAGGGGGACGAAGCCCGGTTGGGCCTCGTCCCCCTTTGTTTTGATGTGGGGTGAGAATCGGGGCCAGGTCCCGATTCTCACGTATTGATTAGGAAGCAGCGCGCATGCGGACTCGGTGGTTTCGGGCGCGCAGGATTTCGGCGCGCTCTTCTTCAGAAAGTCCACCCCATACTCCGTATGGTTCGTGATGGGAGAGAGCGTAGTCTCGGCACTGGTCGATTACTGGGCAGTTTTGGCAGATACGCTTGGCACGCTCGATCCGTCGCCGTCTCGGCCCTCCACGCTCACCCTCGGGGTGGAAGAAGAATTCAGGATCAAGAGTGTTACACGCGCCTTGGGACTGCCAGTCCCAAAAGTCCGTGAGTGCTCCCGCCACGTCTTTAATGTGAGCAACCACGCTGCCACCTTTCATTCGTTTGCTTTTGCCGCGGATTGTCCTCGGGCAAAAGTTGCGGAGCAAATGCCATTTTTGATGCCATTCAAGGGTACGACTAATCGCTCGAATTACGCAAGGGTCGTGTTCGATAATCCGTGTTCACCCTCTGCGAAGGTCCGTATGTTGGAATTTTAGTTTCCACCCGCTGGGCGCAAAGTTGCATCCCAGATTTCCAGTCGTAAGATATCGGCATGGAAAATAATCCTTTTGGCTTTCTCGGCCTTACGTATGATGATGTACTCCTCCTTCCCAATTCCACAGACGTCGTACCTTCCGAGGTGGACACTACTACCCGCCTAACAAAGAACATTTCCATGCATATCCCGCTGCTTTCGGCGGCGATGGATACCGTGACTGAATCGCGGATGGCGATTGCGATTGCTCGCCAAGGTGGCATCGGTATTCTTCACCGAAACCTCTCCATCGAGGAACAGGCCAATCAGGTGCGGATCGTGAAGCGCTCCGAATCGGGTATGGTGAGCGATCCGGTCACCATTTCTCCAACGGCCACGCTCACGGAGCTCGACGAGCTGTGCCACCGCTACCGCGTATCTGGCCTGCCCGTCGTCGACGATCAGAACGTGCTGCTGGGCATCATCACGAACCGCGATCTGCGCTTCATCCCGCTTTCAAAATTTAGCGAACTGCGCGTCGAGGAAGTCATGACGCCGATGCCGCTCGTCACTGGTCACGAGGGTATCTCTTCCGACGAAGCTGCAAGCCTGCTTGCGAAGAACAAGATCGAGAAGCTGCCGCTGGTCGATGATGACGGCAAGCTCGTCGGTCTGATCACCGTGAAGGACTTCGTAAAATCCGAGAAGTACCCACATGCGACCAAGGACGCCAACGGCCGTCTGCGCGTGGGCGCAGCAATCGGGTATTTCGGCGATGCTTGGCAGCGTGCGCTCGCGCTTGCTGAGGCTGGCGTGGACGTGATCGTCGTGGATACTGCAAACGGCGAAGCCAAGCTCGAGCTCGACATGATCCGCAGGCTCAAGGCTGCCCCTGAATTTGATGGCGTCGATATTATTGGCGGCAACGTCGCGACCCGCGAGGGCGCTCAGGCGCTTATCGATGCGGGAGTGGACGCCGTCAAGGTGGGCGTCGGCCCAGGCTCCATTTGTACCACCCGTATCGTTGCGGGCGTGGGCGTGCCGCAGGTGACGGCGATCTACGAGGCTTCGCTTGCATGCAAGGCTGCCGGGGTGCCACTGATCGCCGACGGCGGTTTGCAGTACTCGGGCGATATCGGCAAGGCTTTGGTCGCTGGCGCCGATACCGTGATGCTCGGTTCGCTCCTTGCTGGTTGTGATGAGACGCCGGGTGAGCTGATTTTCGTGAACGGCAAGCAGTACAAGACCTATCGCGGGATGGGCTCGCTGGGCGCGATGAGCTCGCGCGGCAAAGTGAGCTACTCGAAGGACCGCTATTTCCAGGCCGACGTCTCTTCCGATGACCAGATCGTGCCAGAGGGGATCGAAGGCCAGGTGCCGTATCGCGGTTCGCTCGGCTCCGTGGTCTACCAGCTCGTGGGTGGCTTGCACCAGACTATGTTCTATACCGGTGCACGCACGATCCCTGAGATGAAAGCGCGCGGCAAGTTCGTGCGCATCACCTCCGCTGGTTTGCGCGAATCCCATCCGCACGACGTGCAGATGATGGTCGAAGCGCCAAACTACTCAGCGAAGCGCTAATTTGCAGATATAGGACAGAGGGTCGGGAGTTGTGGACCAAAATGGGACGCAGCACCCGACCCTCTGTCCCACTCACTGTGCTACTGGCCAGCCGACATGGGTGTCGGGCTGGCGCCCAGCCTCTATGGCTTTCTTGGCAAAGTAGTTCGTCATATCCGTGTAGGCCTCGAGCTGCATCTGCATCAGCGTCTCGAAATCAGTGGTTGCCACCTGTGGGTATTTCCTGATCATCGCGCCGAGCACGCGCAGCGTGACCATCACATCCGCCTCGGCATTGTGGAACGCATCATCGGCCCACACGCCGTAGTGCTTCGCGACGGACTCTAGGTTGCGCTTGCCGCGCCGGAACTTATCCAGCGATTTGTCGAGCATGAACGGATCGATCACCGGAGCAATGTCGCTCCCGAGCCGGTCATGCAAGGTGTCAAGGCCGTGGCGCTCCAACTCAGTCTCTATGAGTGTGAGGTCAAATGATGCATTAAAAGCCACGACTGGATGATTCTGCGAGAGGTGCAAGTGTAGTAGCTGAGCCACCTCGTCGAGCACCTTACGAATTGGCTCTCCCTCGCGCCGTGCCTGCTCCGTAGAAATGCCATGAACTTGCTGTGCCTGAAGCGGAATCTCGACCTCAGGATCCGCGAGCCAGTAGTGAGTCTGGACCCCGCCGTCGTCAACAACTACGACCGACGCCGTCACCAATCTATCCTGGCTTGGATTCACGCCAGTCGTCTCGGTATCAAAGCCGATAATCGGGAAGTGCGTCCAGGGAGTCATTCCACCAGTCTCCATCGCTCGTCCTCATTCCTCGTACCTATTTGATGCCATTAGTCTACGCGAGCGCGCATGCGAATTTTCGTGGCTACTTCGTTCGGCCATGTTTGAGGGCGACTTTTCGTGTTTCACTCGTATTGAAAACGCGAAAATGAACAAAAAGTACCCCTTAAGACACGAGGCCTCAGAGGAGTGAAGGCGAAAAATGAGACGCACCCGTCCGCAATGAAAGATCACACTAATTTGCGCCGTGCCTTGTGGCACAATAGCTGAGGTCCGCACGGGCCAACACGCTGCTAGAGCTGGCGGCTGCCAGCAAGAAATGAGGCCTGATGCCACAAGCGTTTCCTGCGCTCACGGTGATAACTCCCGAGCGGTTCCCTTCTTTTTCCCCTCATATTGATGAAGTGGTGAAAATCCTTGAAGCGGCTTCTTTTGAAGGCGCTGAGGTAGCAGTTTTTCCCGGTTTTTGCGATGTGCATGTGCATTTGCGAGAACCGGGTTTTTCTTATAAAGAGACGATTGCGACTGGTACGAAAGCCTGCGCACGCGGCGGTTTCACGGATGTGTGCGCCATGCCAAACCTCGATCCTGTGCCAGATACGCTCGAAGCGCTGGCGCTCGAGGAGCAGCTCATTGAGGAGCAGGCCGTGGTCCGCGTCTATCCATATGGATCAGTCACTCGCGGCGAGGCCGGCCAAGAGCTCTCGGATATCGAGGCCTTGGGCGAACGCGTGATTGGCTTCTCTGACGACGGCAAAGGCGTGCAGAGTGAGGAGATGATGCGCGAAGCGATGGCACGGATCGCGACCACCGGCCGTCCGATTGCCACGCACAGCGAGATCGAGTCCATTAAGGCAGACGGTTATATTAACGACGGCGAATACGCTCGCCTCCACGGTCACCGCGGGATTCCGAAAGAGGCCGAGTGGCGCCAGATCGAGCGCGATATTGAACTCGCTCGGGAGACGGGCGTGAAGTACCACATTTGCCATGTGTCGTGCGCGGAGAGCGTGGAGCTGGTGCGCCGCGCGAAGGCCGACGGCGTGGATATCACCTGCGAGACGGCGCCGCACTACCTGATCCTGAGTGACGCCGACTTGGTTGAGGACTCCGAGGTAATCCCGAGTGGGCATTTCAAGATGAACCCGCCGCTGCGCTCGCCTGAGGACCGCGCAGCGCTGGTGGCTGCGCTCGCGGATGGAACGATCGATATTATCGCGACCGACCACGCCCCGCATTCGGCTGAGGAGAAGGCGCGCGGGCTGGAAGGCAGTGCATTCGGGATCGTTGGGATCGAGACGGTTTTCCAGCTGATGTATACGGAGTTTGTGAAGACGGGGATTATTACCCTCGATCGCCTGCTGGAGTTGCTGGTCATTGAAGGGCGGGAGCGCTTCGGGTTGCCGATGCCTAGCGAGCGGGACTTCACCGTGTGGGATCTGAGTGCGCGCGGGCCTGTGGATCCGAGCGAGTTCGAGTCGCTCGGCCACGCGACTCCGTTCGCTGGGCGCGAGGTGTATGGGCGCTGCTTGGCCACGGTAGTCGATGGTCAGATTGCATGGCTGGATCCTCGCCTGCGCGCCGGCGGTGATGCTGCGTGACGGCGACGGATTCGGCTCGCGTGATGGCGGGCGTGCGTGAAGTCTGCTTTGAGCTTGCGGAGCAGCGCCTCATCGCGCGCGGCGTGTACGAAATGACGCTGCGCGGGGATGTGAGTGGGGTGGTCCGCCCTGGGCAGTTCGTGAATGTCTCTGTGCCAGGGCGTTATTTGCGCCGGCCCATCTCGGTTGCCGATGTAAACCGTGAGCGCGGCGAATTGACGCTCATTTACAAGGTCGTAGGTGTAGGGACGGCGGAGCTCGCGGCTCTCGAACCTGGCGCCAGCATCGCCGCGCTGACCGGCCTCGGTAATGGCTTTAGTCAAAGTGAACCGTTGGGGTGGGGCGCGAATTTTTAAAAAAATTATAAGCAAGGGTCTGAAAAAAAAAAAA
>R16__coassemble_1478_pt1 | contig 12012 bp, 8 predicted proteins | sample R16__metabat2_low_PE_015 | metagenome-assembled genome bin R16 | reverse complement strand
TGACGGCGAAGCGCGGCTTGCGGGGGAGGCTCGGCTTGGTTGCGGGCGTGGCTGGTGGCGCTGCAGCGCTGACGGCTGGTGCGAGTGGACTGCTGTTTTCCTACGCCTTGAACCGCAATTCTAAGATTGCGGCGTGGATGCGCCCGCGCATGGAGGAGGAGGAGTATCGCACTGCGACCCCAGAGCGGCGCCGAGCGCTGGATATTGAACACGAGTACGAGGCCGACCGCTGGCTCGAAGAGCACGGCGAAGACCTCTGGATCACCTCCGAGGACGGGCTCCGCCTGCATGGATATACGGTCGAAAACCCCCGCGCGCCGCACCGATACGTGTTGGTCGCGCACGGCTACCGCAATATCGAGTTCATGCAGAGCGCCGACGCGCATCATTTCTTTGATTTGGGGTATTCCGTGCTGGTGCCTGAGGCGCGGGCGCACGGCCAGTCCGAGGGGATGTTCATCGGGATGGGCGCTCTGGAGCGCCGCGATATCGTGGCGTGGTGCCGCGATTTGCTGGCCCGCGATCCAGAAGCACAAATCGTACTCTTCGGTAAATCGATGGGCGCAGCTACCGTGATGCTCGCGGCTGGGGAGTCAGACCTTCCGGAGCGGGTGCGCGCGGTCGTCGAAGACTGCGGCTACTCGAGCGCGTGGGACGTATTCGAAAATCAAATGCGCGCGCAGTTCCGCCTGCCGGCGTGGCCGCTGCTCACCATCGCAAACCTCTACGCGAAACTCTTCGCCGGCTACGATCTGCGCTCTGCGAGCCCGGTGCGCGCCGTCACGCGGATTAAGCGGCCGATACTCCTCATCCACGGGAGTGACGACGATTTCGTCCCGTACGCGATGCTCGCCGAGCTTTACGAGGCGGCTCGCGAGTCGAAGCGGCAGCTCACGGTCCCCGGCGCTGCGCATGCGCAAAGCGCCGCGCTCGAGCCGGAGCTCTACTGGGGGAGTGTCGAGGAATTCCTCCGCACTGTATAGCGAAAATGAGAATCGGGGTCTGGTCCCGATTCTCACCCCAAGCTCTGTAAAATTGAAGTGACCGTACAACTGATAGGAGGACGCCATGGCGTGGGGTATTTTTGGAGGTTCGCGGGACCAGTCGGCTGAGATTCGGCAGTTGAAGATGGAGGTCCAGCGGCAGTTCGAGACCATCGAGCGGCTGCGCGCGCAGCTCAGCGCTGCGGGCATCAATCCTGAGGTGAATGTGCACGGGGTGTCGCTCAGCGAGCAGGCGCTCGCGCGTGAAGGTCGCAAGATCGAGGCGATCAAGTCGTACCGCGAACGGACCGGCGCGAGCCTCGTGGATGCGAAGAAGGCCATCGATCAGTTCGCGCAGTGACGCGCCGAAACGAGATTGTAACTGCCCTGAACTAAAGCGTTTTATCTGCCCTCCCACAAGCGCAAATCGTAGTGTAGCGCCACAAACGTTGATATGTGGCGGAAAACTCAATATTAGAAAATCCCCTCCTAAGTCTTGTTTTGTGATCTAGGGGGGGGGTACTATGTCAGACGTCTGACAAATAACTCTTGTTTTTCAGGTTCACAGCTGTATACGGCGGCCGTCGCTCAACATTTAGGGGAGGGGAGCATGGTGGCGAAGAATACGTTACGTAAATTCAGCCGAGCTGAGCTCCTGGAGCTGCTTCTCGAAGATGAGAACGATGCGCTTCCGCGAGCTGAGCTGGACGTTGCCTTGCGCGCTGAGCGCCATCGCAGCCGTTATTTCGCGCTGCTGCGGAGCACGGTTTTCATTCTGATCACGGTCGCGGCGGCGGCCGTGCTGGTCGCGACCTTGTGGCTGCCGGTGCTGAAGGTCTACGGCACGTCCATGAATCCGACCCTGCGTGACGGCGATATCGTGCTTTCGCTCAAGAGCAGCAGTCTCGAGCGCGGAGACGTAATCGCGTTCTATTACAACAATCAGGTGCTCGCCAAGCGCATTACCGCACAGGCCGGTGAGTGGATCGATATTGACGGCGACGGGAACGTCAAGATCAACGGCTCGCCTCTCGAGGAGCCGTACTTGACCAATAAGGCACTTGGCGAGACCGACCTCGAATACCCGTACCAAGTGCCTGAGAGTCGAATCTTCGTAATGGGCGACCACCGCGCTACCTCGGTGGACTCTCGAAGTACCGCGGTCGGCATGGTCTCGTCGGATCAAATCGTCGGCAAAATCGTGTGGCGCGTCTGGCCACTAACTGAGTTCGGGCCAGTGAGATAGGGAGTCGGGTAATGAACGGGAATCAGACTTCCACGCGCGCCTCGCTCGCAGCGTCTATGTGGCAGCGTCGCCAGTTCTTGGGCCGTTGGCACAAGGTGCTGATCGCGCTCGCGTCCATCGTCGTCTTCGCCACGACTTATGCGCTTATCCTGCCGGCGATCACGCTCGACCGCGACCCCGCAGCTGCAACTGTAAACGCCACGAAAGCCACGCCGCTCCACGTCACTCCATACGTGACGGCGGCGACCATCAAATACTCGACCGACGACGGCGATACTTGGCTCAACACCCAGCCTGAAGAAGGCCAACAAGCGCCAGAAATCCCTGCAAACGCGCGCTTCAAGCTCAGCATCGATTATGAACGCGTGCCAAAAACCGCCTTGCAGCAGGCGGGTTACCAGATGACCTATGCCTTGCCCGATGCATTCCGCAAGGCGCAGGCTGATGGCGCGATTTCCAGCAACGGAAACACGATCGGTCACATCACGGCCAGCGGCGACACAGTTACCATGACGTTTACGCAAGACTGGGTGGATAATAAGGCCAACGCGCTGATCGAGGGTGACTTCTTCGTCGAGGCAGAGGTCGATCTCAGTTATATCAATGAGCACACTGACCCGACCATCACGATTGGCAATATCAATTTGGCCCTCGATTTTGACGGCAACCTGGTGACGAATTACGGCACTGCCGAAGTGAAAAAAACCGCCAGTACAATCGAGGAGACTGCAGAGGGCAGCTTCGTCACCTATACGCTCACCGTCACCGCCGGAGAGATTGGCGCAAATGCCGTGACGGTGCAGGATGAGTTCACCACCAATGTGGCGTATGTGAAAGAGACCGGTGCTGGCACAGCTGGATACATCGGCGTTACTACGACTGAAGCCTCGACCCAAGCTGCGCCGGAAAATCCTACGCCTGAGAATCTGGCTAACGCCGCCGCGACCAGCCCAGTGGAGACGCTACCTGCGGGCAACGCACAAGGCACAGTGCAGCTTGTGGCGCCGACGCTCGCGACCACCGACCCGCAGGCGCTGAAATGGACCATCGGCGATATGGCGGCACACGAGGTGCGCACGCTCACCTATAAAGTGAAGCTCAATCCGGGCTATATGGGCGCGGGGACGAGCACGAAGAATCTTGGCAATAGCGTGACGGCGACGACGGAGAATACCTCAGATACCGATACCGCCAATGTGCCACTCACCGGCACCGCCACGATGAGTAAGATGATGGCTGCCTATGAAGCCGATGCCGATGGCAGCGGTGGTGGCACCGTCACCTATTACATCTGGGTGAATGCTCCGACGAAGAATACTTACACGCTGACGAATGTGCTGCTCAAGGATGCGCTGGATGGCACGATCGACAATAAGACGGCGACGCCACCGAAATATCGGCAGTATATGGAATACCAGGCCGGCAGCTTCACCTTGTATCAAGGCGGCGGGAATGGGCAGAACAGCACCAACGGGCTGACCAATCCCACGAGCGTAGCCCCTACGTTCCCCACCGAGCCGAAGCACAATTCCCATTTTGAAGTGAATGTGGGCAGCCTGGCGCCGGGCGAGAGCAAGACCTTGGTTTATTCTGTGCATCTTGAGCCGGGGCTATTCGTTCAGGCAGCGAATGGGGAACCACCGATCAATAACCGGTCGGCGATCTATTCGGATAAATCAAAGCAAATCAATGCCAATGGCAAGCTCAATGCTTATGAGCAGAAGAATGAGCTTGACCGCAAGGCTTGGAACCGTAAAATCGTCGGCCAGTCGATTACTGATGCGCAGACGATCGCCATGACGGGCAATGCCTATGACGCCACGGGAACCGCCGTGCAGCAGATTGCAAACCCAGGTTCGTTCATTGCGCCAGATGGCAGCTACCAGTATCAGGTGCTGGCTAATGAGGCAGGAGATTGGGACATCTCCTCTGCGACCATGCACGACCAGCTCAGCGACACTCATATGGAGTACGTGGGCTATGTGCGCGTGGATGCTTTCGATATTGCAGCAGGGCAAGCGCCAGCCTCCAGTTTGGCAGATTCTGACGCGATGGCAGTCTTTGCTGGAAAGACGCCGAATCAGACCATCTGGGTGAAAGTCGATGGGAAGCAGAACTTCTCGTTCAGCCCGGATGACTTGGGCCTAAATGCTAATCAGGCATACCGCTTGACCTATTACGCAAAGCCGGTGAACCTCGGCGATGTAAGCCAAGTGGTGGTGGGGAATACCTTTGGGCTTTCCGGTACGGTAGGCATCGGCAATTACTCTTACACTCTCACCGGAATCACCGCAGGCACGTCCGTGACGCTCCAAGGTGGAAATAGCTTCCAGGCGGAGAAGCAGAGCTGGTACTACGAAGCGCCCACGGTCAGCACTGGAGATTTCGCCAAGGGTGCGCTCTATTGGGCGATCAAAGTGGATGGCGACCGTATTCTCGCGGGCACGCAGCTGCAAGATATTACCTCGGCTGATGCACAGAGCAACCACCTCATTCGCTCCGGCTCACTGGTAGGCGTGTATAAAGCGCCCGATACGCTGGATCTAAGCACCTATGATTCAATGAGCGATTTAGTGGCCAGCGGCCAACTGCAGGCTGTGCCAAACGCTAGCTACTCCGTCACCCAAGCGGCGGGTAATGGCGCGGATGCCAACCATCGCATGGTGCTCAAACTGGAACAGGACGTTACGCTCGCTGCAGGCCAGGCGCTCTACGCGATCGTGAAGACCGAGCCAGGCGTATTGCCGCAGGCAGACCGCGATGCGTATACCTATGAAAATAGCCTTGCCACTTCCGCTAATGGCACGGACTGGTTGCCCGAGAATACCACCAGCCAGATTCTCTATGGCAGGCAGAACGTCTTCAAGGAAACTGGCGCGGTATTCACCAAGAAAGGCACGCAATACACCTACACCCAGTCCAAGAATGACTCCATCAAGACGATGATCAATCGAGCCGGCATCACGGATGACGGCGTCTACATCGCGTGGCAGGTGCACGTCAACTATGAAGGCAATCTTGAGGGACGCTATCGCGTGATTGATACGCTTCCTGATGGTCTGGACCTTCAAAGCGTACATCTGGGCTGGGCAGGTTCCGGGATTCAATCGGCCGCCTACACGCCGAAGCCGACCATGCCGCAGATCTCCGGCTTGGGGGCGGAGTGGACCCATCGGCAGGAGTGGCGTCAATCTAATGGTCTGGGCAATTTCCAGAACAATTACTACGTCAACGGCAACCAGGTGATCTGGGAAGTGGATAATCTCAAGACCACTGATACCACTGACGCCAACGCGCTGGAGTTCCAGGTGATCGCCCGAGTGACCGATCCGGATGTGCTGCTTGGTGGCCAGGAGAAGCTGTTTACCAACACGGTCGCGATCGAAACTATGGAGGGTCGCCAGATCGGCCTGGATACCGATGGCATTGCGGTGAAAAAGGAGAGCCTTTCTAAACGAGGCAATTATGATCCCAACGTCAACGGCGGAGTGTACCCGTTCGAATTGCACATCAACGATCTCGGTCAGGATCTCGTAGCAGGTACCGACAAGGTGACGGTCGTGGACACGATGAGCAGCTCGCTCTTGCTGGATGCTACGAGCATTCAGGTGCTCAACACGACGACGGGCGCTGCGGTCCCTGCGGGAACGGATCCGGGCGAGTGGAGTTCGGCAGTGCAAGGCCAGGAGCTGCGCATTACCGTGCCGGACAATCTGCCGCTCACCATCAAGTACAACGCCTTCGTGCAGGCCGCTCCGGGGCAATCACTGAATATCAGTAACGACGCCCACTGGGAAGGCTACACGGCCGGTACGAATACCCAAGTGGAAGATGCGAATTTCTCTTACACCGTTGGCGGTACCGTGGGCTCTGATCCGGCGCCGAAGATTCACGTGGTGAAGATGGATCAGTACGATAACTCCATCAAACTGCCGAATGCGACCTTCACGCTGACGCAGGGCACGATGGCGACAGATGGCACGTTTACCGCAGCCGCTGGAGCAACGCCGCGCACGGCAACGACCAATGCAGACGGCAAGCTGACCTTCGGCGATGGCACGGATCTGCTCTCCTACAACACGGTTTACAAGCTTGAGGAGACGGCGGCCCCAACCGGTTATGTGCTGGATGGTACCCCACAGTACATCGTGGTGGCGGATCCCGATCCTGACCAGCGCCCAGCGCAGGGTGCTTTCCCAGCGAACGTGATGGTCTGGTACAGCACGACGGAGTACACCGTCTCCGCCTACAACCACAAGGGCGAGATCGAGGTGACGAAGAGCTTCGCAGACGCGGCTGGCAATCCGATTAACACTTTGCTGAACGGGACTTACACCTTCGCGCTGTATGCGGATGCTGATGATGCGCCGACGGGCGAGCCGCTCCAGACGAAGACGCTCACCGTCAAGAACGGCACCTCAGACCCGGCAGGCGGGAAGGTGCGCTTTACTGGGCTCACCCTCGGCGCAAAGTACCACGTACGCGAGTTGGATGACGACGGAGAGCCGATTGCGAGCGGTGCTACCGGCGTGATTAACGATCAAGAGTTTGCGGTGACGGCGAATCCAGCGGGCGCGCTGACGCCTGCGGTGAGCGCGGACCAGCCTGATGGCTGGAAGCAGAGCGTCGCCGTCACAAATCAAGTGCGATACCCAGAGCTTCCGAATACCGGAGGCATCGATGGGGAGACGTTGCAGCTTGCGGGGCTGGCCCTGGTCGGCGCTGCTGGTCTGGCGTATGTGCTCAGCGGGCGCACGCGCAGAAGGGACGGTCGGCACGCCCTTAACGCATAAACTTCGCGCCTCGCGCGCACAATCAAGAATTCACGTAAAAACCAACACACACGAAAGAACAGAACAATGAAAACGACATGGAAGAAGCTTGCCGGCATCGTGCTGGCAATGCTGATGGCGCTGGGCATCAGCGCGCCGGCGTATGCGGCTGAGAATGGATCAATCACAATCGACAATGCTGTAAGCGGCCAGACCTACAAGATTTACAAGGTTTTGGACCTTGAGAGCTACAGCGGTACGGCTTATGCCTACAAGGCCGACAGTGACTGGACTAGTTTCGTTACGGGCACTACCGTAAAAGACGTTTACCTGACGACCGATGGTCAGGGGTACGTAACTTGGGTACAGGGTGCAGACGTAGCTGCATTTGGCAAGCTTGCGCTCCAGAATGCGAAGACTGCCAACATTCAAGCCGATGCTAGCAAGACTGCGGATTCTGCTACCGTAACCTTCACTGGTCTACCTCTTGGATACTATCTCGTGAGTACCACCCTCGGTACGCTCGTTTCGCTCAATACGACTGCAACTGAAGTGACGATCAAAGAGAAGAACGAAGCCCCATCCGTCGATAAGCAGGTGCAGGAAGACAGCACTCAGAATTGGGGCGATACCAACGATGCTGATATCAGCCAGACCGTGAACTTCAAGAGCACGATCAAGGCCAAGAAGGGCGCTCAGGGCTACGTGCTCCACGACCAGATGTCGGCTGGGCTCACCTTTGATGCCAACTCCGTCAAGGTTCAGGTAAATGGCGCAGATATTGCTGCTACCAATTACACCGTGGCTACCTCGGGCGACAGCTTGGCAGAGGGCGACACCTTCACCGTGACCTTCACGCAAAATTACCTCGACACCATCACCGCTGATACTGACATCGTTGTGTACTACTCGGCTACGCTGAACGCCAATGCTGTGATTGCTGGTGCAGGCAACCCGAACCAGATCAAGCTCAACTATGGTGAGAACAGCCAGTTTGCGACCGAATGGGACAAGACCGTCACCTACACCTGGGATATGGAAATCCTGAAGTACGCGAACGGTAAAGAATCTGATGTGCTCTCGGGCGCAAAGTTTAAGCTGCTCAATAGCGATCAAACCAAGGGCGCCACTGTGGTGAATGGCAAGATCACTGGCTGGGGTGATGTGGCAAATGCTACCGAGCTTGTAACTGGCGAGGATGGCAAGATCAAGGTTGCTGGCCTGGATGCAGATAGCTACAAGTTGGTCGAGACTGAGGCGCCGGCTGGCTACAACAAGCTTGCTCAGCCTGTTTCCTTCACCGTTACTGCTGGCACCGTAGGTGCAGACAACACCATGAGCTACACGACCACCGTGACCAAGGTTGAGAACAAGTCCGGCACCGAGATGCCATCGACCGGTGGCATGGGTACCACGCTCTTCTACGTGATTGGCGGCTTGGTGGCGCTGAGCGCTGCAGTGCTGCTGGTGACCAAGAAGCGTATGAGCCGCGAAGTTCAGTAAGTAGCATCGATCAACGAAAAAGCATCAAAGCTGTGGGGCGCTAGCGCCTAGCGCCCCACAGCGCGAGGAGAGTCCACAATGAAGAAGACACGCGATACCACCACGATTGTGCTCGTAGTGGCGCTTCTCGCTGGCCTCGGCCTCATGCTCTATCCGATCGTGAGCGACTACTGGAATTCATTCCACCAAACTCGCGCAATCGCTGGCTACGAAGAAAAGATCGATACCTTGGCCAGCGAAGAAAATGCGGCAATGCTGGCTGCTGCCCACGCGCGCAACGAGGCCGTTGCGCGCGTGGGCGGGGCCTACATGCTGAGCGCTGAAGAAAAAGCGCAATATGAAGACACGCTAAACGTCTCCGGGACGGGGATGATGGGATTCATCGAGATTCCGAGTATCGACGTCAACCTCCCGATCTATCACGGCACTGCAGCCTCCGCCTTGCAGGTCGGAGTTGGCCACCTCGACTGGTCCAGCATGCCAGTCGGCGGTCCATCCACCCACACTGTGCTCTCCGGCCACCGCGGACTCCCGAGCGCCACACTCTTCTCGCACCTTGACCGCATGGTCGAGGGCGACCTCTTCCACCTGCATGTGATGGGCGAACTCCTCACCTACGAAGTGGACCAAATCCGCGTGGTTGAGCCCCAAGAAATGGACAGCCTCCGAATCGAACAAGGGCAAGACCTCGCCACCCTCGTCACCTGCACCCCATACGGCATCAACACCCACCGCCTGCTCGTGCGCGGCCACCGAGTAGAGAACCCACTCGCCAGCGGCGCCGTACACGTGAGCGCAGACGCCGTCCGCATCGACCCGCTCTTCGTAGCACCCGTGCTAGCAGCACCCGTCCTCCTCGGTCTGCTCGTCGCGCTGCTACTGGGCGACAAGAAAAACCGCAAGCAGGCCCGCGGGGACGACCGCATCGCCGTCGAGCTGGTGAGCTAAGATGCCACGACCAAACTTAGGCAGACAGAAGGATGGGAGCACAATGAGACGCGCAATTCGCCTCGCAGCAATGCTGATGAGCGTGCTGCTCTGCGCGGTATTTCTGCCCGTGACCGCCTACGCGGAGGGGAGCATCGCGCCCGACCGAGCACTGAGCCTCACCCTCACGCAAGAGGCCTACGATGGCGTGCCCGTCGCTATGACGCACCACCTCATCCTCGTCTCCACGATGGACTCCAACGGCGAACTCACGCCAACCGAACTCTTCGCCGCCTACACCGACGCGCTCGATATTCGCGGCCGTAACGACGCCGCATGGGCACAGCTCGCCCCCGAGCTCGCCGCCGAAGTAGGCGCGAACCCTGCAATCCCGCAGATTACTGGCCAAACCAACGACCTCGGCGAACTGACCTTCACCTCCGCCGACCACGGCCTCGTGCCCGGCCTCTACCTCGTGCTGACCGACAAGACCCTGCTCTCGCCGTACGTCTTCAGCGCCCTGCCCTTCGTCGTCACCCTCCCGGGCCGCGACTCCGCCCAAAACGCCTGGGTCTACGACGTGCAGGCCAACGTCAAAATCGAGCGCAGCCCGGAGCTCGCCGACCTGAGCGTCGTCAAATACTGGGATGACGGCGGAAACGTCACCGCCCGCCCAACTTCCGTTCAGATCCAGCTTGAGCGTGACGGCGAAGCATACGGCGAGCCAATCGAGCTCCCGAGTGGCGGGCGCTGGGACTACACGTGGAGCGCGCTCGACATGACCCACGAATGGAGCGTGTCGGAGCTGCCCGTCGCTGGGTATCGCGTGAAGTCCATTGAGCTCGAGGGAACCACCTGGACGATCACCAACGAAACCGAGCCCACGAATCCACCAACTCCGCCCGACGAACTCAAAACCACCGGCGGCAATATCACTCCACTCGCTGGGCTATTCTCCCTCGGCTTGCTGTTCATCGTAGTTGGCTTCGCACTCCGGCGTAGGGCTGCTCGTGAGAATTAAGGCCAGCAAGCTCTGGGTGAGCGTCGGGGCGCTACTGGTCGCGGCGGCACTCGCGCTCGGCATCTACTCGCTGGTCGCCGTCACCGTAGCTGAGCAGCGGATCGGTACTGTGGCACAAGAGCTCAGCAAACAGATCGCAGGCGCTGCGGCTGCGCAGGAAGAACAGGCGCCCACCTCAGAATCGGAACCTAGCCCGCTGGCCGAGATGCCCGCCGTCACTATTGACGGTCACGACTACATAGGTCTGCTCGAGATTCCGAGCGCAGGCCTGCGGCTGCCGGTCATCAGTCGGTGGAGCGAGGGGAGCGTGCGGGTCGCGCCAAGTAGGTATCACGGTTCGGCGTACGCGGATCACTTCGTCATCGCGGGGAGCAATAGCGCTGCGCAGTTTGGGCGGCTCGGCGATTTGCAGCTCGGCTCGGAGGCCGATTTTAGTGATATTGACGGCAATCGATACCACTACCAGCTCGCGGCGCTCGAGTTTCTCGCGGCGGGGGACTACGAGGAAATGGTGAGGTCAGACTGGGATTTGACGCTCTACACGGCGAATCGAACGAGCGCGGACGTGCTCACTTTGCGCTTCGAAAAAGTGCAGTAACCCCGCAACGGGTGCGGGAAATGGCTGATTCCCCATGTAAAGTTAGCTCCGTAAAAAATCGATGAGAGACAAAACTTGCGGACCGCTACGGACCCGACTGGACGAGAGGGGTGCACAATGACCAGAGAAACCCAAGAGCACAGTATTAAAGAGCGCGAGAAGCCAGAGAAGGAAGTGGCGCAGAGCGCGAAGGAATCAAAGAGCAAGGGCGCTGAGCGTTTGCACCGCAGCTGGAAGGCGCTACTCGCCACCGGTTTCCTTGGCGGCATTGACATTTCGATGGGTATCTTGCCGTATCTGTTGGTGCTCGAAACGACGGGGAACCACTTGCTCGCCGGCTTGGCGTTCTCGATCGCGTTCGTCGCACTGTATTTGGCGCACGCCGAACTCTTCACCGAGAACTTCTTCTACCCGGTGGTCTCGGTCTTTGCTGGTGAAGGCACGTGGCGAGACCTCGTGCGCCTGTGGTTCTTCACCTTGGTGATGAACTTTATTGGTGGTGGCTTGGCAATCGGCCTGATCACACTCGGCTTCCCTGAGCTGCATGCGACTCTGGGCGAGTCCGCCCAACACTTCCTCGGGATTGGCCTGAGCTGGCAGGGCGCTGCGCTGGCCGTGCTCGCCGGCATGATGATCACGCTGATGACGCGCATGCACGCCGGATCCGAGCATCCGGTGGCGATTATTGCTGCATCGGTCGCGGGAGGCCTCGTGCTCGCAGGGGGTTCGCTCTTCCACTCGGTGCTGGATTCAGTTCTGATCTTCGGAGCTATTTGGGCTGGTCAGGGCGATATTACTTTGTTGGATTGGCTCGGTTGGGTGTGGTGGGTGATCCCGCTGAACATCCTCGGCGGCGTGCTCCTCACCACCGCCCCGCGCGTATTCCGCGCGGTCGACGCGAGTCGGATGTCTTGAACCCTTGGGGTGGGGGGGGGAGTTTTAAAAATATTATAAAGGGGGGG
>R16__coassemble_1475_pt1 | contig 12067 bp, 11 predicted proteins | sample R16__metabat2_low_PE_015 | metagenome-assembled genome bin R16 | reverse complement strand
AAAACCTCCCCCCCCCCCTCCACAAAAAAAAAAAAAACTCCCCCCCCCACCCCAGTGGTTCATTTCTAGAGTTTGCGCAGCAGCACGTTTTGCACGCGGTGGTTTTCCCCTTTGATCAGCACGACGGTCGCACGAGATCGCGTTGGGAGCACGTTTTCACGCAAGTTGGGGAGGTTGATCGTGCGCCAAACTAGGCGAGCAGCCGCTTCGGCGTCGGAATCACTCAAATGCTCATAGGCGCGGAAGTATGAGCGCTCATCCGAGAAAGCAGTGGCGCGTAGCTTGCGGAAACGCTCGATGTACCACGTCTCGAGCATGTCCTCGGGCGCATCGAGGTAAATCGAAAAGTCGAAGTAATCCGAGACCGCGCGGAATTCGCCGTCGGTGGCCGAGAGCCGCGGCGGCTGGAGCACGTTGAGCCCCTCAACAATCAAAATGTCGGGGTGATCTACAGTGATGAACTTGTCGGGCACAATGTCGTAGGAGACGTGGTCATATACAGGCACGCGGATGTTTCCTTCGCCTGCCTTTACCGCGGCGAGAAAGTCGAGAAGCGCGTGCCGATCGTAAGATTCTGGGAAACCTTTGCGTTCCATCAAGCCCATCTCTTTGAGCGTCGCATTCGGGTAGAGGAAGCCATCGGTCGTGACCAGATCCACGTGCGGGGTAGCAGGCCAGCGGCTCATCAGCTCGCGAAGTAGGCGCGCGGCGGTGGATTTCCCGACGGCGACCGAGCCAGCAATCCCGATGATCCAAGGGGTCCGCGGCTCGCGCAGCCCCAAAAACTCGCTGGATTCGCGCAGCAGCGCGCCGGTATTGCGCGCATACATCTGCATCAGTGCCGAGAGCGGGCGGTAGACGGCGTCTGCTTCCGATACGTCAATCGGGTCACCGAGCGCGGCGAGTCGGCGCACATCTTCGGCAGTAAGCGGCAATTCCGTCGTGCCGGCAAGTGCGCGCCAGCGAGCGGAGGGGATTTCCACGAAGGTGGAGCGCGCGGAAACTCTCACAGATTCTTGTGTCATTCCTCTATAGTGCCACTTTGTGTGGCGTGCGTGCAGGCAATATACAGATAGGTTATCTTGTACCTATGTGTGGAATCGTAGGATACGTAGGTCCCCAGCAGCTCTCTAACAAGCCACTCGAAGTGGTGATGGAGGGCCTTTCGCGTTTGGAATATCGCGGATATGACTCAGCTGGAGTGGCAGTTTTGGGTGCCGGCGCCATTGAGGTGCGTAAGAAGGCAGGTCGCGTCGATTATCTGCGCGAGTCGATTGAGGTGAACTCTATCTCTGATGCCTATCTCGCAATCGGGCATACGCGCTGGGCTACGCACGGCGGGGCGACAGATTCGAACGCGCACCCGCACCTGTCCCAGACCGGAAACGTCGCCGTCGTACACAACGGCATTGTGGAGAACTTCTCGCAGCTGAAGGCCGGGCTGGAGGCGCGCGGGCACACGTTCCGCTCAGAGACGGATACTGAAGTGGCGGCCCACATCCTCGGCGAGGAATATGAACGCACTCACGACTTGCGTCAGGCGGTGCTCGGAACCGTTGCCCAGCTGCAGGGCTCCTTCGCGCTCGTCGCTATCGCACAGGACCAGCCGGACGTGATCGTCGCGGCGCGGCGCAATTCGCCGCTGGTGGTAGGTCTGGGTGACGGCGAAAACTTCCTCGGGTCCGACGTCGCTGCTTTCGTGGGACACACGAAGCAGGCGCTGGCGATCGACCAGGACCAGATCGTGGAGCTACGTGCCGATTCGGTGCAGGTCTTTGGTTTTGACGGCGAACCGGCCGAGGGCGAGCGCTACGAGGTGAATTGGAGCGCGGAGGCCGCGATGACCGATGGCTACGACACGTACATGGAGAAGGAAATCCATGAGCAGCCACAGGCGGTGGCCGATACGTTGCTTGGGCGCCGTGACGAAAACGGCTACCTCAAGCTCGATGAGATGAACATGGACGAGTCTGAGCTGCGCGCCGTGGACAAGATTATTGTGGTGGCGTGCGGGTCGGCAGCATACGCAGGGCACGTGGCAAAGTACGCGATTGAGCACTGGTGCCGTATCCCAGTGGAAGTGGAACTCGCGCATGAATTCCGTTACCGCGATCCAATCGTTAACGCGAAGACCCTCGTTGTGGCAATTTCGCAGTCTGGCGAGACGATGGACACCCTGATGGCTGTGCGCCACGCTGCTGAGCAGGGCGCGCGGGTACTTGCGATTGTGAACGTCTATGGTTCGACCATCGCCCGCGAGGCAGACGCAGTGCTCTACACGCACGCTGGCCCAGAGGTCGCGGTGGCATCCACCAAAGCCTTCCTAGCGCAGATCACGGCAGCTTACCTGCTCGGGCTCTACTTGGCGCAGCTGCGCGGCAATAAGTACCCAGATGAAGTGGCTACCTACCTCGACCAGCTCGGCAAGATGCCTGAGCGCATCTCGCAGGTGCTGGACGAATCGGCGGGTGTGAAGGAGATTGCAGCTGCTTTCGCTGAGGTGGAGTCGGTGCTCTTCCTCGGTCGCCACGTGGGCTTCCCAGTGGCGATGGAAGGCGCGCTCAAGCTCAAAGAGCTTGCCTATATTCACGCTGAGGGCTTTGCTGCCGGTGAGCTTAAGCATGGCCCGATTGCCCTAGTGGAGGAGGGGCTGCCGGTCTTCATCGTGGTGCCGACTCCGCGCCGTCCGCTGCTGCACTCGAAGGTCGTGAGTGCAGTGGCAGAGGTGAAGGCGCGCGGTGCTCGCGTGATTGCGGTGGCGGAAGAGGACGATCATTCGGTCGACGCTCAGGCCGATCACGTGATTCGCGTCCCGCTGGGCACCCCGACTTTGATGATGCCGCTGGTGACGGTCGTACCACTGCAGATTTTTGCCTGCGAATTGGCGAAAGCAAAGGGCTATGACGTGGATAAACCTCGCAATCTTGCCAAGGCGGTCACGGTCGAGTAGCGAAGCGCATTAGAGTAGAGCTATGAGACGTGCATATCGAGTTGATGAAGTTCGCGGCGCTGAAGAGCCTCTGCTCGCTGCCGGCGAACCGCTGATGGATCATGCCGCTTACGCTCTCGCTCAGAGCGTGCTGCGCTACCTGCGGAGTCGCGAGTTTCGCGTCCCAGGTTCGACCGTGCTTGCCCTCGTCGGGGCTGGTAATAACGGCGGAGACGCACTTTTCGCGGCGGCCAACCTTGCGCGTCGCGGGGTAGCGGTGACGGCGGCGTGCGCGGCTAACGCACACGCGGAAGGGATTGCCGCTGCGAAACGGGCCGGCGTGCGGATCGTGATGACGCCGACCCCAGAGCAGGTCGCGCAGCTCGGTGAGAGCTGCGGGGTCTGGATCGATGGGTTGCTCGGCATTGGCGCTCGCGGGGCGATGCGTGAACCTTTTTCCGGCTGGGTACGAGCGTTGAACGCAACTCGCTTTGAGAGTGCAGCTGAACCCTTCGTCGTCGCCGTGGACGTGCCCTCGGGGCTTGGCGTAGACGACGGGACGGTGCCTGGTGAGGTGCTGCGTGCGGATCGGACCGTCACGATGGGCACGGCGAAGCGCGCGCTTTACCTTCCACCTGCTTGTTTCTACTGCGGTGAGATTGAAGAAGTAGAGCTCGGCTTTGGCCGATATTTGCCGGCGCAGCCAGCGCTCGCGCAACTTGGTGATAGTGACGTGGCAGATCTGTGGCGGGTGCCGGGCGCTCAGGACCACAAATACACGCGCGGCGTGGTGGGGCTGATGACCGGCTCGGCAAAGTACCCGGGTGCGGGCGTGCTCAGCGCTGGGGGTGCTCGAGCGACGGGCGTGGGAATGGTGCGCTATCTTGGCTCAGCCCCGCAGGTGATTGATCGTTATCCGGAAGTTGTGCTTCAGGATGGGCAGGTTCAGGCCTGGGTGATTGGCTCGGGACTCGCAGAGCTCGATGAAGCATCGCGAGTTTTGCACGAAGCTGTAGCAGAGGGGATTCCGGTAATCCTCGACGCTTCGGCTTTGCCGCTGATTTACAGCGACGACGTGCCGTCGACAGTTATCGCCACTCCTCACGAAGGGGAGCTCGCTACGCTGCTGCAGGCGCGGGGCGAGAGCATTTCGCGGGCTCAGGTGCACGAGGCGCCTGCCCGAGCGGCGAGACTGGCTGCGACTTTGACAGGCGCGACCGTCGTCGTTAAAGGTGCTGTGAACGTTATCGCAGGTGCGCACGGTCCGCTTTACGTGCAGGGCGGTGCGCCGGCGTGGCTTGGTACTGCGGGCGCTGGGGACGTGCTTGCGGGAGTTATGGGCGCGCTGGCGGCCCAGTATGGGGATGTGCTGCGCGACTGGGGTGAAGGCCGAGGTCTGCCAGCTCAGATTGCAGCAGCTGCGTGCCACGTACATGCGCGCGCCGCGCAAAAGGCTGCTGGTATTTCCAGCAGTGGGCAAGGGGTTGGCCATCCTATCGCTGCGATGGATGTAATCGACGCTTTGCCAGCGGTAATCGGCGAGATTCTTGGGTGAATCTGAGAGGCTAAAATGCTTGTGAATAGTAGAGAAACTGGCCAGCAACAGGCGCAGTATCCGTCGCGGGCCTACATCTCAAGGCGAGCTTTCGAACACAATCTTGCGCGCGCCAGGGAGCTCGCAGGCGATGCTGAGATTATGGCAGTCGTGAAGGCCGATGCCTACGGGCACGGCGGGTCTGTCATCGCGTCGTGGGCGCTCGATGCGGGCGTGAACTGGCTGATGGCCGCGCAGCTAGCGGAGGCTCTCGCGCTGCGTGAGGCGCTTGGGGAGCGCGGGCACATTCTTGCACTGATTTTCGAGCCTGGCGCTGATCTTGAGCAGGCGATTGCGCAGAACATTGATATCAACGTGGGCACTCTCTGGGCGCTTGACCAAGTGATGCAAGCTGCTCGCGCTGTGGGCCAGCCTGCGCGGATTCACGTCGAGATCGATACTGGCATGGCGCGAGGCGGAGTACGTGAAGCTCAGGTGGCGGAGTTTGCGCGTGAGCTGCGCGCCGCAGCTGATTCGGGCGCGGTGCAGGTAATCGGCGTGTGGTCGCATCTGGCATGCGCCGACGATCTCGAGAGTCCGGTTACCGACCAGCAGCTTGAGATTTTTGAGCGGGTGCTCAAGGAAATCCGAGCGAATGGAATTCAGCCGCAGTTCGTCCATATTGCCGCATCGGCAGGGCTGTTGTGGCATCCGAAGGCACACTATTCCATGGTCCGCCCAGGAATTATGCTTTACGGCTTGAGTCCGAATCCGGATGTGGCTACTGCCCAGGAGCTGGGGCTCGAAGCGGTGATGCGACTCGAGGCGCCGCTTATTTCGGTGCGAGATGTGCCTGCAGGGACTCCAGTGAGCTACGGGCATACGGCTCATACGCCGAAGGATATGCGCCTTGGCACCGTGCCGGTTGGCTACGCAGACGGGATTCCGCGAGCAGCTTCGAATAGCGCACAGGTGCTTGTCGGGAGCGAACGTCAGGTGATCATGGGCCGCGTGTGTATGGACCAGTTCGTCGTCGCTGCGCTAGAAGCGAGTGCTGGTGATCGGGTCGTGCTCTTTGGCGGGCCCGAAACGGGAGCACCCAGCGCTGATGAGTGGGCACAAAAGTGTGAGACCATAGGCTATGAAATTGTTACGCGCATTGGTGTGCGCGTACCGCGAGAGTACGAGGAGTAAAGAAACGGCAATGAATGCACGCATCGTAGTGCCTACAGTGGAGGACATCCAGACGGTTGGCGCCGCTATCGCACGCCACGCGAAGGGTGGCGACTTGGTGATGCTGAACGGCGCGCTTGGCGCGGGGAAGACCACGATGACTCAGGGGATTGCCCGTGAGCTCGGCGTCAAGGGCAGGGTGCAGTCGCCTACGTTTGTGATTGCTCAGATCCATCATGGCACTAATTTGGACCTCGTCCACGTAGATGCTTACCGCCTCGAGTCGATGGAAGAGCTCGACGCTCTCGACCTCGACACCACTCTGGACGAAGCGCTCACGGTAGTCGAGTGGGGAGCGGGCAAGACTGAAGTGCTCTCGGAAGATCGCCTCGAAATCAAGATCGAGCGCCCTGAAGGTGGTGAGGACGAGACCGAGCCTGAAGACCTCTTTGGCGACGCACCTCGCACCCTCACGCTCATCCCATACGGCGAGCGCGGAAATGCTTTGAGCGCCGAAATCTTGGCAGATCCAGCGGTTCAGGAACTCCAATGAAAACCAACCTTGGGGAGAGCGTCATCAAGCTTCGAGCGTGGGTAGCGCTCTTCCTGGTGTTTGTAGTGACGGCGGCGGCGCCAGTTCTCCTCGCGCCGCGGGCTTATGCGGCTGATGAAGCTACCGTGCAAACGTGGTTTGATCAGAAGGCTATGCCGCTAATTGCCTCGCACGCTTCGGATGTGTTCAAGGACTATTCGAACGAACAGATGGGGGAGTTCAAGCTGGCTAAGCCTGTGCCGGTCGCCATTGTGACGAACCCGTCGCAAGCGGAACGCGCAGAGCTAGAGGTTCGGGACGAATGGGCGGCGGCGATTCAGGACGCAGCTGGAAGCCCAGTGGGCGCCGTCAGCGTGCATTTCAGCGAGAATGAAGTGCGCGAAGAACTTGCGCTCGCGGACGTGAGTCTCGGTCAGTACCTTTTAGATGCTGCGAGTGGAACGATCGAGGGCCTGCAAGTCGTGCGAGACCCGGAGCTGCAGGCGTGGTTCGTGATTCAAGATGGTCTGATTTCTGCCGCGGATAGCGTAGGCAAAGACAGTCTTATGGGAGCGATTTCGGTAGAAGATTTCCTCATCCAGCGAGATCGAAATACTGGCCACGAACCGACGTATACCGAGCCAGAACCGCAGGTGCGTGAAGAACCGCAGGCTGGCATTCAACCGGTGCAGATCGCCGTCATTGCTATTGTCATCCTCGCATTGCTCACTCTGACGATTATGTGGCTCAAATTCGAAGAGCGTCGCAGCCGTGCTGATCAGTGGATTGTGCCGGAGCTTCCGGCAAAGACCGGCGACTTGACCGTCGTGGATGCTAAAGAGGGCCAAACTAAAGCTAAACTTTCAAAGGCGGCTGGGCGCGTGACGCTCTATCGCCGTGAACAAGACGATTCGGAGAATGTGAAATGATCTATCTGACGATTGATACTTCTGCTGGGATTTCAGTGGGTGTGTGCGAGACGGAACTGGGCGACGTGCGGGTGCTGGAAGAGCGCTCGACGAGCGATCCGCGCCACCACGCAGAATTCCTCACGCCTTATGTGAAGGAGGCGCTGGCAGCAGCGGGAGTGGAACGGCCAGACGCCGTGATCGTTGGTACTGGTCCAGCAGCATTTACAGGACTCCGTGCAGGGCTCGTCACTGGTCGCACCCTCGCTACCGTGTGGGACGTGCCGATTTATGGGCTTTCCTCGCTGGAGGTGCTTGCGCTCGCCGGTATTGATGCTGGAGCGAATATTGTGGTGCCAATTATCGATGCTCGGCGCAAGGAAGTGTACTCGCTCAGGGCCCGCGTGATGGGTCCCGATGATCTCGAGGTACTCGAGGAGGCTCAGGTTGCAGCTCCAGCTGATGTGGCGCGTGAGGTGCAGGACCAGGAAGCCGTCGTCGTCACGAATGATGCGAATCCAGATCTGTATGCCGACGTATTCACGGAGCTTGAGTCCGTGCACGTATCTCCCGCACTGATGGTGCGATTGCTGAACTCGCGTCTGGCGCGTCGAGAAGCAGGCGAGCAGGTTGATCTCGGTACCGAGCCGCAGTACCTGCGCAGGCCTGATGTGCATGCGGGTGCTCATGCGCAGCCGCAGGCACAGGGTAATCCTTACGGACTTCAGTAAGTAGTGAGTGGGGAGCGGGCAGTGCAGAGCGAACTGGGCGCTGAGCTGGGTTTGAGTATGCAGGTCCCGCCTCCGGCGTGGGCTGGGAGACTGGCGTCTTTTGACCATGCGATTTTTGGGCGGGATTCGTGGAGTGAGGCAGTTTGGACTGACGAACTGTCCTCCTCGGATCGCCTTTACCTCTCCTATAGTGAGGCGCCTGAACCGCTGCAATCGCTCGGGCGGGTTGCTGCAATTGCGGGTATGTACTTTGCTCAAGACTGTGAGTTGCTCACTGTGGCAGTGGCGAAGCGTTGGCGGCGAAAGGGGATTGCCCAGGAGCTTGTGAGCGCCCTGCTCGAGGAGGCGCGGGTGCGCGGCGGGGAGCGAGTCTTCCTGGAGGTTCGGAGTAAAGACGAGGGAGCTCAGGCGCTGTATCGCCAGCTCGGATTTGAGCCGCTTGGCCTGCGGAAAAAGTACTATGCAGACGACGATGCGCTGGTTATGGTTGCCGCTCTGAAATAAGAAACTAAACTCTCACGGAATTAATATCGATGCTAGTCAAAAGCCCGAAAATAGCGAATTCATGCGGTTTTCTCGGGGTCGGTGAGAGTTTTGGGAGGGGTGCGTAAGCCTTTTTGGTCTGATTCCAATCCAAATTAGGAATTTCAGCCGTTGTTCGAGGTGCGGAGTCTGATAAATTCGTGATGTGGCTAACTCAACTCTAACCAAACCTCGCGCCAGTAAGACCACTGTGGCACTCAAGGTGCTGATGGCTGTTACTGGTTTGCTTGTTATTTTGTTCCTTTTCGTACACATGTACGGAAACCTCAAGATGTTTATGGGCCAAGAGGCTTATAACCATTACGCACACTGGCTGAAGGGCACAGGCGGCGTAGAGGGCGCACTTTATCCACTCCTGCCGAACGGCGGGGCTGTGTGGCTTGAGCGCATCGGCATGCTTGTGATTGTGGTTCTTCACATCTTCTCGGCCGTGAAACTCTGGGCTCGCGGCAACCAGGCCCGCGGCAACATCCGTTACAAGGTGACGGCGGGTACCAAGGTGCGCGCTGGCAAGACCTACCAGACGACGGTCATGCGCTACGGTGGCGTCGTGATCGCAGTGTGGTTGATCTTCCACTTGATGCAGTTCACCGTACTGGCAGTACAGCCAGGCGGCGAGTACTCGATGGATGATCCATACACGAACATGATTTTGGCCTTCCAGGTGTGGTGGGTCTGGGCGTTCTACTTGATCGCTCTCATCGCAATCGCGCTGCACGTGCGTCACGGTGTGTTCTCCGCACTTGCGACCCTTGGTTTGCTCACTCGTAACCGCGAGCGTGGCTTCAAGGCTGCGGGCAACGTAGTAGCAGCTCTGCTGGTAATCGGCTTCATGGCTCCGCCAACGGCAATCCTCTTTGGCGCGCTCTCATAAGGATAAGGAAGTTAAAAAATGACTGAAACATTGATTGACGGCCTTTACCGCGAAGGCGAAGCAGTAGCGGATACCAAAGCACCAGGTGGCGATATCGCAAAGCGCTGGGAGCAGCGCAAGTTTACGACCAAGCTGGTGAACCCAGCTAACCGCCGTAAGCTTTCGGTGATCGTCGTAGGCACTGGCTTGGCTGGTGGCGCAGCTGCTGCATCGCTCGGCGAAATGGGCTACCACGTAAAGTCCTTCTTCTACCAGGATTCCGCTCGTCGTGCGCACTCCATTGCTGCACAGGGTGGTATTAACGCTGCGAAGAACTACAAGAACGATAACGACTCTGTGTACCGTCTCTTCTACGATACGGTTAAGGGCGGCGACTACCGTTCCCGCGAGTCGAACGTGTACCGCTTGGCTGAGATTTCTCCAAACATCATCGACCAGTGCGTGGCGCAGGGCGTGCCATTCGCCCGCGAGTACGGTGGCCTTTTGGACAACCGCTCCTTCGGTGGCGTGCAGGTGAGCCGTACGTTCTACGCTCGTGGCCAGACGGGTCAGCAGCTGCTCATCGGTGCTTACCAGGCACTCATGCGTCAGGCAAAGGCTGGCACGGTGACGCTCTACCCACGCCATGAGATGCTTGAGCTGATCGTTGTAGACGGCAAGGCACGCGGTATTGTGGCCCGCGATATGGTCACCGGCGAGATCGAGACCCACTTGGCAGACGCAGTGGTACTCGGTACCGGCGGTTATGGCAACGTGTTCTTCCTTTCGACGAACGCAATGGGTTCCAATGGTTCGGCTGCATGGCGTGCATACCGCAAGGGCGCTCTCTTCGGCAATCCTTGCTTCACGCAGATTCACCCAACCTGTATTCCACAGCACGGTACGAGCCAGTCGAAGCTCACGCTCATGTCTGAGTCGCTGCGTAACGACGGTCGCATCTGGGTGCCAAAGAAGAAGGAAGACTGCAAGAAGGATCCACGCGACATTCCTGAGGAAGATCGCGATTACTACTTGGAGCGCATCTACCCATCGTTCGGTAACTTGGTTCCACGCGATATCGCATCGCGTCAGGCAAAGAACATGTGCGATGAGGGTCGTGGCGTAGGTCCGGAGATCGACGGCGTAGCACGCGGCGTCTACTTGGACTTCAGCGAAGCAATCGAGCGCATGGGTCGCGCGGCTGTGAGCGCAAAGTACGGCAACCTCTTCGATATGTACGAGCGCATCACCGGCGATAACCCATACGAGACGCCAATGCGTATCTACCCAGCCGTGCACTACACGATGGGTGGCTTGTGGGTCGATTACGATCTGCAGTCCACGATTCCAGGTCTGTTCGTGATTGGTGAGGCGAACTTCTCGGATCACGGCGCTAACCGCCTTGGTGCTTCGGCACTGATGCAGGGCCTCTCCGACGGTTACTTCGTGCTCCCGAACACCATCAACGATTACCTCGCTGGTGGTCCATTCGAGAAGCTCGATGAGTCCAACCCAGCGGTGAAGGAAGCATCGGATTCGGTCAAGCAGCGCATCGACTTCTTCCTGTCGAACGACGGCTCGCGCTCGGTAGACTCCTTCCACAAGGAACTCGGCCACATCATGTGGGAGTACTGCGGTATGGAGCGCACCGATGCAGGTCTGCGCAAGGCAATCAAGCTCATTCGCGAATTGCGTGAAGAGTTCTGGAAGGACGTGAAGGTGCCAGGCGGCGCACACGAACTGAACCAGAGCTTGGAGAAGGCTACTCGCGTAGCTGACTTCCTCGAACTTGGCGAACTGATGTGTATTGATGCCTTGCATCGTAGGGAATCGTGCGGTGGTCACTTCCGTGCTGAGTCTCAAACGGAAGAGGGCGAGGCACTTCGTGACGACGTGAACTACGCCTACGTAGCCGCTTGGGAGTGGGGTGGCAAGGACAATCCTCCAACCCTGCACAAGGAAGACCTCAAGTACGAATTCATCGAGTTGAAGCAGCGGAGTTACAAGTGAAAATTACATTGGAATATTGGCGTCAGGCCGGTCCACAGGCGGCTGGCAACTTCGAGACGCACACGATTGAGAATGTTGATCCTACCGCTTCGTTCCTGGAGATGCTCGATCAACTCAACGAGGAACTCTTCGATGAGGGTAAAGAGCCGGTAGCATTTGACTCTGACTGCCGCGAGGGCATCTGCGGTATGTGCGGCGTCGTCATTAACGGCGATCCACACGGCCCACAGGTCACCACCACTTGCCAGCTGCACATGCGTTCGTTCAAGGACGGCGACAAGATCACGATCGAGCCATGGCGCTCAAAGGCCTTCCCGGTCATTCGCGATCTGGTTGTTGACCGTGGCGCTTTCGACCGCATCATTCAGGCCGGTGGCTACATCTCGGTGAACACGGGTGCTGCACCAGACGCACACTCGGTGCCAGTGAAGAAAGAGAATGCTGACAAGTCCTTCGAGGCTGCTGCATGCATCGGCTGCGGTGCGTGCGTGGCTGCCTGCCCGAACGGCTCGGCAATGCTCTTCACCGCTGCAAAGATCGTTCACTTGGGTCTGCTTCCGCAGGGCCAGCCAGAGCGTGAACAGCGCGTGGTGAACATGCTCGCTCAGCATGACGCTGAAGGCTTCGGTGGCTGCACCAATACCGGTGCATGCGCGGCCGCTTGCCCGAAGCAGATTCCACACGAGTTCATCTCGATGCTGAATCACGATCTGATCAAGGCTCTCTGAGTCAGCCTAAATTAGAGCAACTAGCGGGGATGGAAGTGATTGCTTCCGTCCCCGCTACTTTTGCAAATGAACCATTGGGGTGGGGGGAGCAAATTATTTTTTTTTTTTGAGGGGGGGGGGGAAAAA
>R16__coassemble_1459_pt1 | contig 12365 bp, 8 predicted proteins | sample R16__metabat2_low_PE_015 | metagenome-assembled genome bin R16 | reverse complement strand
CCAATATTGAACTCTTGGGGTCAGGCTCTAATTTTAAAAATTTTCAGAGGCGCGCTTCTAATAAAAATTAAAATTCGAGCCTGACCCCAAAGTCTCATTTTTCGGTAGAGTATATCGGCGTGAATAAGAGCGAGATGGAGCAGATCGAAGTTGGCGTGGGGCCGTGGCCGGGCGGCGAGGCGCAGTGGCCGCGGAGTGCGGATGGCGCCGTAGCGTACCCGTATGATCCGGAGCTTTTGCGTGACGGCGACCGGCGCAACGTGCTTGACCGCTACCGGTATTGGAGCGTGGAGGCGATCCGCGAGGATTTGGGCCGGACTCGCTCGGCGCTGCACATCGCGATAGAGAATCTTGAGCACGATTTGAATATTGGGTCGATTGTGCGCACGGGGAATGCGTTTAACGTGGGTGGTGTGCACATCGTCGGCCGCCATAAGTGGAACCGCCGCGGCGCGATGGTGACGGACAAGTATCTCGATATTATTCACCACCCGCAGCCTGCGGATTTGGCGCAGTGGGCGCGCGAGCATGATTACACGCTGGTGGCCGTGGATAATATGGAGGGCTCGACTCAGCTGGAGCGTACCGAGCTGCCTGAGCGTTGCCTGCTGGTTTTTGGGCAGGAGTCGCGCGGGATTTCTCCGGAGCTTTTGGAGGTGGCGGAGAAGTTTGTCTACATTCCGCAGTTTGGCTCGACGCGCTCGATGAACGTCGCTGCCGCTGCGGCGATCGCGATGCACTGGTGGGTGGCTCAATATCGGGCTTAACTAGCCCTCCTTTTTCCGTAGTGAAGAAAAAAGACGCGCATTTTGGGTGTCAAGCAAGCGCGATTCTTCGGCGTGTCGTGTGATTTGCGTCACAGGGTGACGGCGGAAGTGCTTGTTTCTCCAAACCCTCAAGTGGCGTACAACACTCGGATTTAGCTGAGCTGACGCCGTTTACTGGAATTACTCAATTAATTAATTGTGAAAAACCTGCGCAGGTCTTTTGTAGGATCCTACAAACGACAAAACGGACAAACCAAATTGGTGCGAGTTAGAATCACCCTAGAAATGCACTAATTAGGGGAGAAGCGCATGGATACTTCGAAGGCGAAGCTGCGTCTGCGGACTGCCATTGCCGCCATTGGAGTGACCACACTCTGTGGTACCACTCTATTCGGCGGACTCCTCGTACCCCCCCCCGTATTCGCGCAAACCGCGACTGAAGACGGCACTTCCGCTTCAGTAGCAGAGGTAAGCGAAGCGCCGGCGGAAGGTACGACTGAGGCTCCGGCGGCAGAGACTGTAGAAAATTCTGATGTAGTAACTGAAGCTGCGACTACTGATCCACTTGTCACTGAGGTGGCGGAGCCTGAAGTTGCCGCCGAGCCAGAGGCTTTGGTCGAAGCTACAGATCCAGCGATTAGTGACGGCAAAGCTGCCCAGCCATCGGAAGAGGTTCTGGTCACCAGTGCAGAGCCAGAGATCACAGCAGCTCAGATTGCCGAAGTGGCAGCCGTGCCACCTGCGGAGCCACTCCAGTCGGCTACCTTGATTGATAAGGTCCCAACTGACGGCACGTTTAATCTTGAGGTTAAAGACGCTAACGGTAATACCGTAACCGCAGCCGACCTCATTGCTGCTGGCTACACGATTTCTTGGACAAAGAACGGCGCTCCGGTCACCCGCACTGAAGTTAGCGATGACAAATACAACCTCGCTGAAGACAGCTCGTGGGTAAACGTCGTGTATGACGACACCAAAGAGCAAGCTACCTTTGGAGTTACATACAACGTCACCATTTCCAAAGATGGTGCAACCGTTCTGACTGCTTCAAAGTCGGTTGGATATAACGACGAATTGGTCAATGGTAGTTTTGAGACTCCGGTTCTCCCAGGCGCTGCAGCGGGCGCTCCGAACAATCGAAAGTTTGAGAACTACAATGGCCAGCCACATATCGTGCAGCTACCTGAAGGGAACATTTACGGCTGGAACACTACGGCTCCTGGTGGTCTGATCGAAATCGCACGTACTCATACCGCTTACCAAGGTATGACGATCGTGGCCTACAACCACACGGGAGCTGCTCCGGTCGGATCCCAGATTGCAGAGCTCAATGCTGATGAAGCTGGCGCTTTGTATCAGGATGTGTTGACTAAGCCTGGCTCTGAGATGAACTGGCAGTTCGCTCACCGTGGTCGAGGCAGCAACCTGTATGACCAGCGTCTGGACAACATGAATCTCGTCATTGCTCCTTATGAGCTGGCGAAGAATGTTACGACTCAAGACCAGCTGCGTACATTTATTGCGCAACATCCTGAGTACGTCGTTAAGCGTGCAAGTGACAATAACGATGCTTGGAAGACCTACTCTGGGACGGTGGCTGTGCCTGAGGGTCAGTATCTCACCCGCTTCTTCTTCATGGCGGACACTACTGCTACGGGTGATAACACCGTGGGTAACTTGCTGGATAACGTCTTCTACAGTACCGAATTGCCTCCTCCGAGCCCAGATCAGGCTCAGATCACTGTAACCAAGCGCATCTATGGTGCCACCTTGAATGATGTGAACGCAGCTTTTGGTAACGCAGAAAACCCGAAGTCCTTTATTTCCTATAAGTTCAATGGTGCGACCACCGCGGTGCCTGTAGAACTCGTGAATTGGACCCAGCCTGCCTCTACGGATTATATCGAAGCTTCATTTACGGTCCAGCTCAGCGATATTGCCGCCAACCAACGCTACACGTTTGAGGCCATTGAGGATACCGAAGCCGCGAAGCTGGACGGCTACCAGCTCACGGATGTAGACGCCGTCACCGCATCGGATCTTGGGAATGAGACTGAGCTAGACACTTCCACCACTCTTACCATTCGCCAAGAGACGAACGTCCAGTCTGTCCTTTTTGAGAACACCTACGAGGAGCTCCTTGGCAGCGTGACCGTCAAGAAGATTGATGCAACCTCTGAGGCTCCTCTCAAAGGTGCAGCCTTCGAGCTATATGCAGATGCTGTGACTGATGGTCAGCCCGATGATTCGACAACTCCGCTCAAAACTGGCACGACCAATGACGATGGCATCCTTACCTGGACTGAACTCAAGGCTGGCACTTACCTCGTTAAGGAAACTGCCGCTCCGCAAGGTTACGAACCTGATTCGGAGTACAAGTCGGTGACGGTCGTGGCGGGTCAGAACGATACGACGGTCGACGTCACGGTTAAGAATACTCGCAAACTCGGTTCGATCACTTGGAACAAGACTGATGTAGACGGAAAAGCGCTGAGCGGCTCGACCTGGAGCATCGGCTACACCAAGCCAACTGGAGATCCCGAAGCTACACCGACCACACCGACGTCTTTGACAGATAACGACGACAACGACACACAAACTGCTGCGGGCACGCTCGGGCTCGAGAACCTCGCATGGGGCACGTACACGATCACGGAGACGGCGGCTCCTGCTGGCTTCGTCGTTTCGGAGGATGCGCAGTTCCAGGTGGTTGTGGACGCGACCGGTGTGCACTACAAGAAGCTCGATGGTACTGATCTGACGGACTTGAGCTTCGAGAATGCTCGGGTGGCGGCGGTGACGTTGCCGCTGACCGGTGGCGTCTCGGATGTGCTCTTCACCCTGCTGGGTACTGGATTTGCCGCGGCCGGTGCAGCGGTACTCGCTCTCGGTGCATGGCGTCGGCGCACGGCGTAAGGCACAAACACAAGACTCTGGCCGGGCCGCAAGCTCGGCTCGGCCAGTACACGATTAGGAATCACACAAATCACAGAATGAGGAAGAAAATGAGATCACTCAAGAAAACCCTCGTGGCGCTCTTAACAGGCGCGACGTTGAGCGTCTCGGGTCTCTTCGGGGCAACCGCGGCGTTCGCGCAGGAGGCTGAAGAGCCGACCCTCGGCAACATTGATGCAACTCACACGGTTTCGCTGACCATTCACAAGTATGACGGCGACCCAACCCAGGGTACTAGCCCAGACGGTAACGTACTCGATCCGGCTCCTGAGAATGATCCGCTCAGCGGCGTTGAGTTCACGGTTACTGAAATCCTTAAGGGCGGTGAGACCGTTGACCTCACCGACAACGCGAACTGGGAAGCTATCAAGGAATTGACCCCAGACGCACTTGGTGACTTCACCAAGGCGGAATCTGGCACCGCCATGACCACTGGTGAAGACGGTAGCGCTGCGTTCGATGAACTGGAGCAGGGTCTTTACCTCGTCGAGGAAACTGATCCAGGCACGAACCTGATCACCACGCCTGTTGCTCCGTTCCTCGTCACCCTCCCAATGCCATCTGACACTGGCTGGGTTTACAACGTACACGCTTACCCGAAGAACGACGTGAGCGATGATGAGCCGAATTCTGATAAGACTGTTGAGAACCCAACTTCGGTTGTGCAGGAAGGCTCAGTTCTCAAGTATACGGTGACCACTGAGATTCCTGTGTTGGCTAGCTACACCAGCGTAAAGGTCACCGACACCTCGGACGCGAAGTTGACAGTTAACACTGACTCCGTGAAGGTTACCCTGAACGGTGCAGATCTCACGAAGGAGACTGATTACACCCAGTCCTATGAGGGCAATGTCCTGACCGTTACGCTCACTGAAGCTGGCCTAGGCAAGCTTCTCACCACGGGTGAAACTGCTAATTCCCTCGTGATCAAGTACGATGCGACTGTTTCTGGCACTGGTGCAATCGAAAACTCGGTGAAGCCAAACGTTAACGACAAGGAATACAACGGCAACACCGTAACGACCCGCTGGGGCGACTTCAAGCTCACCAAGTCGGACAAGGCAGACAGCAAGGTGCTCTCGGGTGCTGAGTTCCAGCTGTTCGAGTCCAAGGAAGAGGGTGCAACGGCACTCAAGACCTACACCACTGATGCAAGTGGCGTAATCTCCGACACCCTGTTCATCAGCAACGATGGCACCGCTTCGAAGACGTACTACCTCAAGGAAACCAAGGCTCCAGCCGGCTACGTGCTGCCAACTGGCGATGCAGCTTGGACCGAGGTCAAGTTGCAGACCAACGCAGACGGCACCGTCACTCTTGTTGAGAAGTCCGTGACGAACGACAAGCAGCCAGGTTTTGAACTGCCGTTCACTGGTGCTTCAGGCCAGCTGATCCTCACGCTCGTGGGTGGCGCGGCTGTGCTGCTCCTGGCCGGCGTGGTCATGGTGATTGTTCGCCGTCGCACGAACGCCTGAGCGCTAAAGCGCGGGATACGTAACCACACGAATCCTGAAAATAGCGCACATTAAGAGCCACTGTGAGAGAGGGATTCCCCAATTAGCGGGGATGGGAGCCTCGGTTCCCATCCCCGCCCCTCTGGTGGAAATCGCAAGAGTTGGGAAAATATGGCAAGACGACAGAAGCAGAGCACCTCGGGTGAGGCGCATTGGAAGTTAGATTGGCTTTCAGTCATCGCCGCTGCGCTCGCGCTTCTCGCCACTGCCGCGTTTACCTACACGCCCATGGTTTCATGGTTCTCGCAGAAGGCTCAGTCCCAAGAACTCGCCGAATATCAGGCGAAAGTGAAGGCTGGTAAGATCCCAGCTCTCACACCAGCAGCAGACCCGCCCGAAATCCAAGAGGCTCGTGAATACAACGACGCACTCTCGGCGGGCGCCGTCATCGACAGCTTCGCGCGCGTCGCCCGCGGAGTTGGCCAGGCCGAAGGCAGTAAATTCGTCTACTCCGACCTACTCAACATCGGCGACGAAGGCCTCATGGGCCGCCTCCGCGTGCCATCTGTGGATATCGACCTGCCGATCTACCACGGAACAGACGACGAAACCCTCCTCAAGGGCGTCGGTCACCTCCAAGGCACCTCACTTCCAGTCGGCGGCGCCGGCACCCGCACCGTGCTCACCGCCCACCGTGGCCTCGCCTCTGCCACGCTTTTCACCAATCTCGACAAAGTCAAAAAAGGCGACAACTTCTCCATCCAAGTAATGGACAAGGTCTACCTCTACCAGGTCTTCGACATTCGCGTAATCGCGCCCGAAGAATCCGAAGAAGTAGAGGCAGTCGCAGGCGAAGACGAAGCCACGCTCATCACCTGCACCCCGCTCGGAATCAACTCCCATCGCATCTTGGTGACCGGGAAGCGAATCTTCCCACTCCCCAAAGGCGCCTACGAGGCAGCCACCGAAGTGCCAGTACTTCCGCACTTCCCATGGTGGGCAGTGGCCCAAGCCGTAATGCTCGTGCTCGTCGCCGTCTTTATTTGGTGGAGCGGACGACCAAAGCGCGAAAAGGCCCAGCAGCGCGCCTAAGCGCCCGCCTCAAGCAGCGCAGCAATCTGCGAAAGCGATTCAGACGCGCCAGCCTCCACTCGCACGCTCGCGATCGAGTCACCCGCCGTCGGTCCGCGGTTAATAATCATCACCGGCGCGCCGTGCGCCCACGCCTGCCGCACCACCCACATACCAGTGCTGACCAGCAGCGACGTACCCACCACGAGAACCGCCTCCGCCTCCGAAGCCGCAGCCATTGCGCCGTCCATCGCATCCGCAGGAAGCCCCTCGCCGAAAAACACGACGCTCGGCTTCACCAAGCCCCCGCAGCGCGGACAGGGAGCCACCCGAAAAGTGCTGGCTTCGGCGTCGCGCCGATTCGCAGACGCCAGAATCGCAACCCCAAGATCCAAGCGCGGCCAGCCCGGATTCAGTTTCTGCTCCAACTTGTCGTACTCGTCACGAGCAATGACGGCGTCGCAATCGAGGCACCGAACCGTGCGGTACGTGCCATGCAGCTCCCACAGGTGGCGGATGCCGGCAGCGGCGTCAAGCCCATCAATATTCTGAGTCGCCACCCCGCTGATAAACCCCGCGCGCTCGAGCTGTGCCAAAGCCACGTGGCCCGGAGTAGGGGTGAGGGCCGCCATGATCTGCCACGTCTCGTGATTGCGCTGCCACACCCAACGCTGCCAGACCGCATCGCGGACAAACATGTCGTAATCCACAGAAGGCTCTTCAGTGGTGCCCTGACCGCGATAATCCGGCAGGCCAGCGTCCGTGCTCATGCCCGCGCCAGTCACCACGAGAGTGCGCTTTTCGCGCATGATATCCGCAATTTCTTCAATCGTGCCCATGTGGTGATTCTAGTGCGTTTTAGGCCGGCGCACCTGACCCTCTGACCCAATTTGAACCATTGGGACCAGGTCCCGATTCTCACTAAATCGGGCCGTACTGCCTAGAGCTTGGGGGCCGGAGGTGGAATAATAGTTGTGTACGTCCACAATCTATGAAGGAGTAACTAGTGGCTATTGCAACCCCAGAAGAATATGGCGCAATGCTTGATAAGGCTAAGGCAGGCAAGTTTGCTTACCCAGCCATTAACGTGACTTCTAGCCAGACCCTTACGGCAGCTCTCGAGGGCTTCGCCGAAGCTGAGTCTGACGGCATCATTCAGGTGAGTGTTGGCGGCGCCGAGTACTGGAGCGGTTCCTCGATCAAGGACCGTGTAGCAGGCTCGCTCGCAATGGCTGCCTACGCCCGTGAGGTAGCGAAGAACTACCCAATCACCGTGGCTCTTCATACGGACCACTGCGCTAAGCAGAACCTCGAATCCTGGGTACTGCCACTGATGGACCTCGAGATCGAAGAAGTGAAGGCTGGCCGCCTGCCATTCTTCCAGAGCCACATGTGGGACGGCTCTGCGATCGACCTCGACGAGAACATTGAGATCGCTGAGAAGCTGCTCGAGAAGAGCCAGCTCGCACGCACCATCCTCGAGATCGAGATCGGCGCAGTGGGCGGCGAAGAAGACGGCGTAGTGGGCGAGATCAACGACAAGCTCTACACCTCCACTGAGGACGCAATGAAGGCCGTGAAGGCCCTCGGCCTCGGCGAGAAGGGCCGCTACATCACGGCTCTCACCTTCGGCAACGTGCACGGCGTATACAAGCCAGGCAACGTGAAGCTGCGCCCAGAAATCCTCGGCAAGATCCAGGAAGAGGTCGCACAGCAGGTAGGTTGGAAGGACGACCGTCCGTTCGACCTCGTGATGCACGGCGGCTCGGGCTCCACCGAGGAAGAGATCGCCACCGCAGTGCGCAACGGCGTCATCAAGATGAACGTCGACACCGACACCCAGTACGCATTCACCCGCCCAGTCGTTGACTGGATGATGAAGAACTACGACGGCGTGCTCAAGATCGACGGCGAGGTAGGCAACAAGAAGCTGTACGACCCACGCTCGTGGGGCAAGGCCGCACAGGCCGGCATGGCTGCCCGCGTGGTAGAGGCCGTCGAGCGCCTCGGCGCCACCGGCTCGCACAACAAGTGAGCAGTTTAGCGCGATAGCGACTGACTAGAGTGGGGACAGGACTTCGGTTCTGTCCCCACTTTTTGTATGTGGGATTCCCCTCCGCCCGCCGCCCTGCAAAGCTAGAGTTGAGCTGGGACAAGGATGAAGGAGGCAGAAATGCTGGAACTTATTGCATTGACTTTGGAGGACGCGCGCGCGGCGGTCGAGGCGGGCGCGCAGCGCATTGAGCTCGTGGGCACGATGGACAAAGACGGCCTCGCACCCACCCCTGAACTCACCGCGCAGATCGTGCGCGAACTCCCAGACCTGAAAGTGCGCCCAATGCTCCGCCTCGAAGAGGGCTTCGGCACTGAGCGCGAGGAGGAGCTGATCGAGCTCGCCCACCAGTTTGCAGCCATCGGGGTAGACGGCGTGGTGTTCGGATACCTCGACGAGGCCGGCGCCCTCGACCTACCGCTCATCGCGCGCATCGCTCAGGCCCTGGAAGGCCAGTGCCCGTTCACCATTCACCGCGCCGTGGACCACGCCGCCGACTACCAAGGCACGTGGGACGCGCTGCTCACCCTCGATCCGCGCCCAGACGTCGTCCTCACTGCCGGTTCAACTGGGGGCGTCGGCGTCGGGATGCCGCAGCTCGCCGAGGCGATCCGCCGTCACCCTGAAGCCGCGCAGATGATCCAAGCCGGCGGCGGTCTGAAGCTCCAGCATGTGGCGCAGCTGCGTGAGCTGGGGATTTCGCAGTTCCATGTGGGCTCCGGCGTGCGCGCAGATGGCACGTTCGACTCGCCGATCAGCGCCGAAAAGGTGCGCGAGTGGCTCGCTGAGATCGGGTGACGCATCTAAATTGTCGTTTTTTGCACCTATCCCCAGAATTTATCTCGGGCGATGCGCAAAATGTGCCTATTTAATTTCAAAATCTCTCGAGAGGATGCGGATCAAGTGCTAACAAGGGCACGTGCGGCCACATTGTGAAACATATTGAGCCCCGCCCGCCCACACTCTAAGATTGTGTGGGTTTTGGGCGCGCTCGCGCGTGGCCAAGCGCCAAAATTCAGGTGACCAAGCCCAGAAAGGGGCACATCATGCCAGGGATCGTCGTGCTCGGCGCCCAGTGGGGCGACGAAGGCAAAGGCAAAGCTACAGACCAGCTCGGTACCGCAGTGGATTATGTGGTGAAGTTCAATGGCGGCAATAACGCCGGCCATACCGTGGTGGTGGACGGCGAGAAGTTCGCGCTGCACCTGATTCCGGCGGGGATTTTGAGCCCGACCTGTACGCCCGTGATCGGCAACGGCGTAGTGGTGGACCTCGAGGTGATGTTCGCGGAGCTGGCGGATCTCGAGGAGCGTGGCGTGGATGTGAGCCGGCTGCGGGTCTCGCCGAACGCGCACGTCATTCCGCCGTACAACAAGGCGATGGACGCCGTCAACGAACGTATGCTCGGCAAGCGCAAGCTCGGCACCACCGGGCGCGGCATCGGCCCGACCTACGCGGACAAGATGAACCGCATCGGCATTCGCATCCAGGACCTCTTCGATCCATCGATTTTGCGGCAGAAGGTCGAGGGCGCGCTGGCGCAGAAGAACCCCGAGATTGTGAAGCTGCTGGGCGGGGAGCCGTTTACGGTGGACGGCGTGACCAACGAGCTGCTGAGCTACGCGGACCGCGTGAAGCCGATGCTGATGAACGTCTCGGCGGAGATCAACCATGCGCTGGACCGCGAGGAGATCGTCGTCTTTGAGGGCGGCCAGGCGACCATGCTCGACATCGACCACGGCACGTACCCGTTCGTGACCAGCTCGAACTGCACGGCTGCAGGCGCATGCACCGGCTCCGGCGTTGGGCCACGGAGAATCGACCGGATCGTGGGCGTGGCGAAGGCCTACATCACCCGCGTGGGCGAGGGCCCGTTCCCGACCGAGCTTTTCGGGGAAGACGGCGACTGGCTGCGGGAGCAGGGTGGCGAGTACGGGGTGACGACGGGTCGCCCGCGGCGCTGCGGATGGTACGACGCGGTGGTGGCGCGTTACGCGACTGCTGTGAACTCTCTCACGGATATTGTATTGACGAAGTTGGATGTGCTTACTGGGCTGGAGCAGATTCCTGTTTGCGTGGCGTATGACGTGGACGGCGAGCGGGTTGAGGACCTGCCTGCATCGCAGAGTGATATGCATCATGCGAAGCCGATTTACGAGTACCTGCCAGGCTGGAGCGAGGATATTTCGGCCGTGCGCTCGTTTGAGGAGTTGCCGGCGAACGCGCAGGCTTACGTAAAGCGGCTGGAAGAGCTCTCGAATTGCCAGATTTCGGCGATCGGCGTAGGCGCTGGTCGCGACCAGACGATTGTGCGTAATCCACTGGTGTGAGTCATTTTGAACCGTTGGGGTCAGGCTCGAATTCTCATTTTCTTGAGACGTGCGCTTCTCAAAAAAATGCAAATTCGAGCCTGACCCCAAAGTTTCATAGCTACCCTATTCCCACATAGTGAGAAAAAGTAGGGACAAAGTTCCTTCAGCCGATAGTCCTAGGACAAGCGCGAATCGCCAAAGCATAATGGAATCTGTCAACATAAGACACCTTGCCGATTTCAGGAGGGCATGCGATGGCAGAAAAGACCTACGCGGTAGAAGATGTTCGTTCCGGTGCGCCAGAGGTGGCGCCCGATGAGTTGGTGGCTTGGGTAGCCGAAGTTGCGAACATTACTCTGCCCGACTCGATCGAGTGGTGCGATGGCTCCGACGAAGAGTGGACTCGCCTCACCGACATGATGGTAGAGAGTGGGATGTTCACCCGCCTCAACCCAGAAAAGCGCCCAAACTCGTTCCTCGCTCGTTCGCTTCCAAGCGACGTAGCCCGTGTGGAATCCCGCACCTTCATCTGCTCCGAGAAGGAAGAAGATGCTGGCCCGACGAACCACTGGGCAGATCCTAAGGAAATGAAGGAAACCCTCATCGGGGAAAACGGCGTATTCCGCGGCGCTATGAAGGGCCGCACGATGTACGTAGTGCCATTCTCGATGGGTCCACTGGGCGGTCCAATCTCGCAGCTCGGTATCGAGCTCACCGACTCCCCATACGTGGTAGTCAACATGCGCATCATGACCCGCATGGGCAAGGGCGCCCTCGACCTGATTGGCAAGGGTGCTCCATGGGTACCAGCAGTTCACTCCGTGGGCTACCCGCTCGAGCCAGGTCAGGAAGACGTGGCATGGCCATGCAATGATGAGAAGTACATCACCCACTTCCCAGAGACCAACGAGATTTGGTCCTACGGTTCGGGTTACGGCGGCAACGCACTGCTCGGCAAGAAGTGCTACGCACTGCGCATCGCTTCGACGATGGCTCGCCGCGATGGCTGGATGGCTGAGCACATGCTCATCCTGCGCCTCACCGATGAGAAGACTGGCAAGCAGTACCACGTGACCGCAGCCTTCCCAAGCGCTTGTGGCAAGACCAACCTCGCTATGCTCCAGCCAACCATTGAGGGCTACAAGGTTGAGACCGTGGGTGACGACATCGCTTGGATGCGTCCAGGCCCAGATGGTCGCCTCTACGCCATCAACCCAGAAGCTGGCTTCTTCGGCGTAGCACCAGGCACCTCCTACAAGACCAACCCAATGGCTATGGAGTCGATGAAGGAGAACACGATCTTCACGAACGTGGGCCTCACCGATGACGGCGACGTGTGGTGGGAAGGCATCGACGGCGACGTGCCAGAGCACCTCATCGATTGGCACGGCAACGACTGGACCCCAGAGTCCGGCGAGAAGGCTGCTCACCCGAACAGCCGCTTCACCGCTCCGGCTGGTCAGTGCCCAATCATCTGCCCAGACTGGGAGGCTCCTCAGGGCGTGCCGGTCGACGCAATCCTCTTCGGTGGCCGTCGCGCATCGAACGTGCCGCTCGTTGCTGAAGCATTCGACCAGAAGCACGGCGTATTCGTCGGTGCAACCGTGGCTTCCGAGCAGACCGCTGCTGCAGAAGGCAAGGTTGGCTCGCTGCGTCACGATCCATTCGCAATGCTCCCATTCTGCGGCTACAACATGGCCGACTACTGGGGCCACTGGCTCGAGATGGGCGAGAAGCTCGGCGACAAGTTCCC
>R16__coassemble_1436_pt1 | contig 12867 bp, 8 predicted proteins | sample R16__metabat2_low_PE_015 | metagenome-assembled genome bin R16 | reverse complement strand
GGTTTCTGCCTTTAATTTTAAAATTTTTTCCCCGCGCTCTTTTAAATAAAATTAAATTGCGCGCCGCACCCCAATGGTTCACCCGGAAATAAAAAACCGCCGCGGCCGCGTTGCGAAAACCGTGAATAATTCGCGAAATGAAGTAAACCAGTGGCTGGTGCTGATTGTCTGTTCATTGGTGTTGGTCTTGACCATGTTGGACATGACCGCGCTGAATATTGCGCTGCCGGCGATCCAAACAGAGCTCGGCGCGTCGACTGGTCAGCTGCAGTGGGTCGTGGATATCTACATGCTGCTGCTCGCGGCGGTGCTGCTGCTCGCCGGCTCGATGGCGGATCGGTATGGACGGCGGAAGGCTCTCGTCACCGGCATCCTGATTTTCGTGTTGGGCTCGGCAATCTCGGGGTTTGCCCCCAATCCAGAACTGCTGATTTTCGGCCGCGCAGTGCAGGCCGGCGGCGGCGCACTGATGCCTCCAGTTTCGCTCGCGATTATTAATAACGTATTCAAGAATCCGTCCGAACGTGCCCGCGCAATCGGAATTTGGGGCGCGATTATGGGCGTCGGCCTTGCGCTAGGCCCAATCATCGGTGGCACGCTTGTGGAATTCGTCAGCTGGCGCGCCGTCTTCTGGCTTAACATCCCACTGGGTCTGGTCGCGGCGGTAGTCGTTGCCAGCAAGGTGCCCGAGTCCAAGGCGCCGCACTCGGGTCGCTTCGACAAGATCGGCCAAGTACTCGCCGTCGCGTTCCTCGGCTCGCTCACCTACGCGATCATTAGCTCCGGCGAATCGGGTTTCGGTCTAACCCAAGCAATCGCCGCGGCAGTAGCCGCGCTCTCGTTCATCGGTTTTATCGTCGCCGAGTTGCGCGTCTCGAATCCGATGCTGGACCTGCGCTTCTTCCGCTCGCTGCCGTTCTCGCTCACGATCTTGCTCGCGGGCGTGGGCTTCATGGCCTACGCAGGTTTCAACTTCGTGTACGCGCTCTACCTGCAGCAGAGTCGCGGCCTCACGCCTTTCCAGGCCGGTCTGATGATGATCCCCGTGGCCGTCTCGAATTCCATTTTCGCCACGATTTCAGGGCGTTTGGTGGCAGTTCGCGGTTCGCGCCTCTCGCTCGCGATCTACGCGATCGCGCTGGGCACCGGCGGGGTGCTCTCGCTGATGCTCCGCCCAGATTCCCCGCTTTGGCTCCCGATTCTGGTGGGCGCCGTCATGGGCGTGGCGATGGGCATGATCAACGCGCCGATCTCCACCGCAGCACTCTCCGGCATGCCACCTGAGCGCAGCGGGGTAGCGGGCGCGATCCTCTCCACGTCTCGCCAAACCGGTCAGGCGCTGGGCGTGGCGATCATCGGCTCGGGTCTGAACCGCGGCCTCATCGACGGCAAGTCCTTCGCGTCCGCAGCCGAGCCTGGCTGGTGGCTGGTGGTCGCCGTCGCACTCGTCTGCTTGGTGCTCGCCTTCCTCGCAACCAGCGGCTGGGCGAAAAAGTCGCAGGCGAAGATCGGCTCTTGGTAAATCCGAGCTAACTGCCATATAAGACGCCACCGCTTTCGCCGGCGAACCGGTGCACAATAGCTGTATCTATCGAAAGATGGGGCGTGATTATTGTGCAGGATATTCAAGAGTTACAACAGGCAATTACTGGAGATGTAGAGGTTTCCGAGCTCTCCCGCGCGCAGTACGCCACTGACGCCTCTAATTATCGGGTGCCTCCGCAGTTGGTTGTGTTCCCGAAGAGTGACGGCGACGTGCGCGCCGCTCTCGAGTGGTCCCGCCGATACTCGGTGCCAGTCACGAGCCGTGGTGGTGGCACAAGCACCTGTGGCAATTCCATCGGCCCTGGCATGGTGCTCGAATTTTCGCGCTATATGAACCAAATTCTTGCGATCAATCCAGAGGCCCGCACGGCACGCGTGCAAGCGGGCGTGGTGATGAGCGATCTGCAGGCTGCGGCGGCGCAGTACGGCCTGCGTTTCGGCCCCGATCCGAGTACCCAGAATCGCGCGACTTTCGGCGGCATGATCGGCAATAACGCCTGCGGTCCGCACGCGGTGGCCTATGGGAAGACGGCGAATAACGTACTTTCGCTCCATTGTATTGACGGCGCCGGGCGCGAGTTCGAGGCAGCCACGCTCGACGACCTGCCCAAAGAGATCGCCCGCCCGCTGACGAATCTCGTCGAGAAGAATCTCAGCGAAATCCGCACCCATATGGGTAGGTTCTCGCGCCAAGTTAGCGGCTACAGCCTCGAGTGGTTGCTGCCCGAGAACGGCCGCGACTTCGCGAAAATGCTGGTCGGGACCGAGGGGACGCTGGTCGCCGTCACTGAAGCGACGCTCGCGCTGGTGCCGATCGCGGGCGCACCAAATCTGGTGGTGCTCGGCTACCCAGATATGCCAACGGCGGCGGATGCAGTACCGGCGCTGCTCAAGCATCGCCCGCTCGCGATCGAGGGGATGGACGCCGAACTGGTCGAGGCGGTGCGCCGCGCGAAGGGGTCGGTGCCCGAGCTGCCCGAGGGCAAGGGCTGGTTGATGGTCGAAGTGGGCGCTCTCGAGGGCGAGGATCCGGCGCAGGTTCCGGCGCGGGCGCGGGCGCTCGCGGCCGATGCTGGCACAGATGCGGTGCTGATTCGTGAGGCTGGTCCGGAAGCCACCACGCTTTGGCGCATCAGGGCTGACGGGGCTGGGCTCGGTGGTCGTACGCCGCAGGGCACGCAGGCGTGGCCTGGCTGGGAGGATTCGGCGGTGCCGCCAGAGAATCTCGGCCCGTACCTGCGCGATTTGCAGGCGCTGATGGACGAGCGCGATTTGCACGGACTGATGTATGGCCATTTTGGCGATGGCTGCGTGCATGTGCGCATCGATTTTCCGCTCCACACGCCTGAAGGCCCAGAGGTTTTCCGCGAGTTTCTGGAGCGGGCGACGGATTGCGCGGTGCGCTACGGCGGCTCGCTCTCAGGGGAGCACGGCGATGGGCGCGGGAAGTCCGAGCTGCTCGCGAAGATGTACACGCCTCGGATCCGTGAGCTTTTCGCGCAGGTCAAGGCGATTTTTGACCCTGAGGGCCTGATGAATCCAGGCGTGCTCGTGAGCGCGCGCCCGATCGACGCTGATTTGCGTCGGCCTTTCGCGGCTGAGGTCGACTACGCCGGTGGCTTCCATTTCCACGAGCACGGTGGAAGCTTCACGGCGGCGACGCATGTGTGCACCGGCGTGGGCAAGTGCCGCGCTGATAATGCGCTCGCTGGCGGCTGGATGTGCCCGAGCTATCAGGCCACGAAGGACGAAAAAGACGTAACGCGCGGGCGCATGCGCATCTTGCAGGAGGTCGCGCAGGCTGCGGGCGGTCGGCGCGATCTGATCAAGGGCTTTGCTGATAAATCGGTGCGCGGCGCGCTGGACTTGTGCCTCGGCTGCAAGGCCTGCGGCAAGGACTGCCCGACGGGCGTTGACGTGGCCCGCTTCAAGTCGGAGGCGCTCTATCGCGGATACAAGGGCAAACTCCGCCCGCGCACCCACTACCTGCTTGGCAATCTCCCGACTCTTGCGCGACTGGCGACGGCGATCCCGCTGGTCCCTACGGTTGCGAACGCCGCGCTCGGCGTCACCCCGCTGCGCAAGGTGGTTTTCAAGCTGGCCGGTCTCGATACTCGCCGGCAGATGCCAGGCTTTACGAAGACGCGTTTCGAGCGCACGGTTCACGGACGCTCGGCGAAGCTCAGCGCGGTGCAAAGCCGTGAGCCGGAGAAGTACGTGATGCTCTGGGCTGACAGTTTCTCCAAGACGCTCGATACCCGCGGTGCGCAGGCGATGGTTGAGTTGCTGCAGCGCCACGGCTATACGGTACTGATTCCGCCGGATGATGCCTGCTGCGGTCTCACCTGGATCACCACGGGCCAGCTCGATACTGCGAAGGCGAAGCTTGAGCATCTGCTTTCGGTGCTTGCGCCGTTTGCGGCGTCGGGGATTCCGATTGTGGGCGTGGAGCCCAGCTGCACTGCGGTTTTGCGCGATGACCTGCTGGATTTATTGCCTGACGACGCCCGCTCCAGTCTCGTGAGTGGGATGACGGTGACGCTGGCGGAGTTGCTCACCGATGAGCGCTTTGCGCCAGAAGAGCTGCATTTGCCGGACCTCAGCGGGGTAACCGTGGTGGCCCAGCCGCACTGCCATCACTATTCGGTGATGGGCTGGGAGGCTGACGCGAAGTTGCTGCGCGCGGCTGGGGCGAAGCTTGAGATTCTCACTGGTTGCTGCGGTCTCGCCGGAAATTTCGGCATGGAGCAGGGGCATTACGACGTGAGCGTGAAAGTGGCCGAGCGTCAGCTGCTGCCGGCCCTCACGAAAGCCGGCCCCTCCGCCGTCTATCTGGCTGACGGTTTCTCCTGCCGCACGCAAGCCCAGCAGCTTGTGGGCAAGCAGGGCATGCACCTCGCGCAGTTGCTACTTGAGGGCGCTCGCGAGGAACTCGTGCATCTCTGAGAACGCCGCTTCCCGCACCTCTCTGCGCGAGAGCGTCACGTCGTGAATCGCGCCCTTGAGTTTCGTCAGGGTGATCTTGGATCCGAGGAACGGCGCGCGCATCCACAGGTTTTCAACCGTGAGCACAGAATCGGCTGCGAGGAATTCATCGCTCCATTCGGCGTCGCTGATCGAGTGGTCCGAGGTGAGCATCAGGATCGGGCAGGGAATATCGAGGCCTTCCGCCACTTGCGCGTGTCCGTTGAGGATTGCGCGCAGCCAGCCGGCTCGCACAGGGAAGGTCGGCATGTGGCGGTAGCGCGGGTCGGGCTCCCAGCCGGTCGTGAAGAACGGGTCGGTTTCGGCGTCGGCTGGAAGGTCGGCGGCGCTGAGGTGGTCGCCGTTCAGCGTGCGATGGTAGAAGCCGTTATCGGGTAATGGGATGACGGCGGTGGGGCTGAGTCGACTGAGAGCGTCGAAGGCGGGCTGGCTTGCGTTTCGTATGCCGCGCGCGCCTTGGAGTTCGAGCCACGGCGAGTTGAGGACGAGTCCTGCGATTGCGCCTGGGTGGCGGTCGGCCCAGAGTGTGGCGGTGAGGCCGCCGGTGGAGTGGCCGTAGAGAATTACGGGGATTTCGCCGTGCTCAGCGTGGATGGCGTCGAGCGCAATGTGGAGCTCTTCGTCGTAGTCGTCCAGGTCGGTGATGAATCCCCAGGTTTGGCCCTCGAGGTGCGAGCGCCCGTACTTGCGTAGGTCGAGGGCGTAGAAGTGACCGCCGATGGAGGAGATGAAACGCGCGAGTTCGCGTTGGTAGAAGTAGTCGTTCCAGCCGTGGAGTGCGAGGAAGGCGAATGGCTGCAGTTGATCTGCGTGCGGGAGGGCTGGGCGCGCGTGCGGATCCAGATCGGGTAAGTGGCGCACAAGCGTGGTGACGACGGGGCCCTCTTCGTCGTCGTGAAGCGGAAATGTAGCATTCTCAAATCCGTCGCCGAGGATGTCGGCACCCCACTCTATGGAATTGTGAGCCATTTCACACCAAGCCTTCATTGTTGATATTTCGCGCTAATAATAAATCGTCTGAGAAAAAAGTGTGGGAATTGCAATCGGAGTGTTTGTAATTGTTGTCTATCGTTATAAGATCGTAACACTGAGAAAGAAGTGACGGCTGGGACGTGTGTTGAAGGTTGCTTTGATTGTTAACTGATGTTAAAGAAGTGGCAATTTGGGCGATTTTCAAACGCAGGTTTTGGCGGTGAAAGCTAGGCGCTGCCACCGATCGGAGGCAGCACAACCCCGAAAAGGCAAAAGATGAAGCGTAAGACTCGGGCCTTCGCTGCGGGTACCGCAGTGGCAGCGATCATTTCGTGCCTCCCTGCGGGCGCATGGGCACAAAGCGTGAGCGACGCAGATTTGCAAAAGGCATACCAAGAACAAGCTGCAGCTACCGCATCGGTTGCCACGATTGAAATGGAGTTGGCCAAGCTCTCACTCGAAAGTAACAAACTCGCCGCTGATGCTGCGAAAGCCGAGGCCAGCGCCGTCACCGCCCGATCCGAAGCGCTCCTCGCAATTAACGAAGCAAACTTCTCCAAGCAGCGCGCCCAAGACGCCCAGAAGCAGGTTGAGGCGGCTCGCGAAGAGCTCGGCGCTATCGCTCAGGCAATGTATCAGGATTCAGCTTCCACAATCAGCAATTCTTATGCGCTTCTAGGTGCGGATTCGCTCAACGCGGCGACTCGCCGTGACCAAGCTTTTAACACGCTCGCGGGTTCGGCTGATCAGAAGGTAAAGCAGTTCCAGGCACTTCAGGAAGTGGCCGATACTCTCGAGGCAGAGGCTAAGAAGTTTGCCCAGTCTAAGGAAGATGCCGCTAAGGCTGCGCAGCAGGCTCAGGAAGATGCCCAGGCTGCGGACCGTGCCAAGGCTGAGCAGCTCACTGCAGCTGACGAGCGCCGCGGAGAGTTGGTCCGCCAGCTCGCGGCTAAACGCGGGACTACCGTAGAGCTCGAGACACAGCGTCTGGCCGAAATTGAGGCCGACCGAAAGGCGAAGGCCGACGCCGCGGCAGCTCAGGTCGTTGCCGCTGCCCAGACGAAGGTGAACGAAAAGGCTGCGAAGCAGACCTCCCAAGCTCTTTCCCGTGCGACGACGGATGCCGCGGCTTCCAGCGCAGCTGCGGCTGCAGCCGAGCAAGAAGCAAAGCGCTTGGCTGAGGCTGCCAAGAGCGGTGATAGCAATCTGAAGGCTGTGAACGAAAAGGCTGCAAAGGAAGCTGCCGACTATGCGAGCAGCTTGCGCGAGCAGGCGCAGGAAGATGCGCAGATTCGCGATAGCATCGCCGCCGCTGAAGAGCAGGCACGCCGCGAGGCTGCTGAACGTGCGGCCGCTGAGGAACGCGCTCGCCAAGAAGCTGCTGCGCGCGCTGCCGCTCAGGCAAAGGCCAAGGCAGATGCTGAAGCTGCCGCAAAGGCGAAGGCCGAGGCGGACGCGGCTGCAGCTGCCGCCGCCGCAGCTAAGCCTGCCCCGCAACCGACTCCACAGCCAGCCCCGACGCCCGTCGTCACCGGTGGCGCCCACGCTCAGACGATTGTGAACGCTGCGCTCTCGCAGCTTGGAGTGCGTCAGGACTGCACCGCACTGGTGCAAAACGCCTTGGCTGCTGCAGGTTTGACGAACTACCTCGGTTACGGTCCAGTTGATTTGGGCACTGGTATTTGGCAGTACGACTTCTTGGGCAAGCGGATTTCGCTGGATCAGGTACAGCCTGGCGACGTGTTGATCTACGGTAACGCGGGTAGCGGCGCGCACGTCTCGATCTACATTGGCAACGGGCAGGCAGTGCACGGCGGCTTCAACGGGTACAACACGGTGATCTACTCGATGTACGTACCGTATCCGCCGCTCACCGGTGCGATTCGCCCATACTGATCGTTAATGCAAAACGTGGATGAAACCTTGGGGTCAGGCCCCGGAGTTTCATCCACGTTTTGTTTGCTCTAAATCTGCTGCCGCTCAGGCTCAGTGCTTGTAGTAGCCGGTCTCCTCAGCGCGCTCGTAGGAGCGGCGGATTTCATCTTCGGCTTCCTGGCGACCCACCCAGTGAGCGCCTTCCACGGACTTGCCTGGCTCGAGATCCTTATAGACCTCGAAGAAGTGCTGAACTTCGAGTCGATGGAATTCAGAGACGTCGTCAATCTCAGTACGCCACGAAGCGCGCTGGTCTCCGGCAGGTACGCACAGGACTTTGTCGTCGCCGCCATGTTCGTCGCGCATGCGGAACATGCCCAGAGCGCGGCAGCGGATCACGCAGCCAGGGAAGGTTGACTCTTCGAGAATGACGAGGGCATCGAGGGGGTCGCCGTCTTCGCCGAGAGTGCCATCGATGAAGCCGTAGTCATCTGGATAACGGGTAGAGGTAAAGAGCATGCGGTCGAGGCGAATTCGACCGGTCTCGTGATCCACTTCGTACTTATTGCGGTTCCCTTTTGGAATCTCAATAGTGACGTCAAATTCCATGAAATCCATCAAAATCTCCTGAAAACTCTGGGCGGGGGTACAAGGTTTCGCTTTTCACGGCCTTGTGAGCGTTATCACTTCGATTGTAGCCGTCTTTGAGCACTTCATGCCTAATATTAGCGGCTGCGGAAATTCGCATAAGCGAATAGGTAGACTGGGTGCATGACGATTGAAGCTCAGATTTCCCGATGGATTGCTATTTTAGGCGCTAGTTCTCAGCCGAGTGCCACTCCTGCGCAGGCGCGGGCGTTGGTGGCGGAGTTGCGCGCACAGGCGCAGCGGGCTCCTGAAATTGTGGCGCAAGTAACTGGTTTGACCGATGCTCTGGGTGCGGCCCAGTCGGTGCAAGTTCTGGTCGTGGATCGGGCAAATTGGGCGTATGGGGCCGCGCAGGCGGTGAAGGCGATGCTGCCACCAGAGGAAGTGGGCTTGGCGCTCGCGAGTAGCGGCTTGGGCGTAATGGCACCTTTCGTGATGGGCCAGTTTGATCCTTACGGTGCGGGTGACGGCGACGGCTCGGGGAGGCTGCTGCTCAACGCACCCACGGTCGCTCAGTTCCGAGAGCGTTACAACCTGGACCAGCGGGATTTGTGCTTGTGGGTGTGCGTGCATGAATTTACGCACGCTCTGCAATACGCGAGTGCTCCGTGGCTCAAGGAGTTCATGACTGAGCAGCTGGTCAGCGCCTTTGAGGAGTCCGAGACGAATCCACTCGAGTCGGTCGGTGGCATGAAAATGCGCGCTACGATGACGCTTCTGGAAGGGCACGCTGAATACACCATGAATAACGTGCCACTCACGAAGATTCCTAGCCGTAAGCGCATCGTTTCGGCGATGGCAAAGCGGCGCAAGGATCATAAGGGTCTCGCAGCGGCTCTGGCGAAGAGCGCCGGAATGGCTCAGAAAGCTTCACAGTATTCAGAGGGAAGCGATTTCGTCAGTGCCGTGATCCGCAAGCGCGGCAAAGATGAGTTCAACAAGGTGTGGGAGCGCCCAGAGAACCTTCCTACTCTCGAGGAGCTGGCTAATCCTGACGAGTGGATCGCGCGGGTACTCGCATGAGTCCACACCCGCTGGTCTCTGCCGTCCGCCGAGCTTTGGGGGAGTGCTTTGCGCGCTTTCCTGTAGGCAGCCGCGTAGTGCTAGCCGTTTCGGGCGGGGCGGACTCGATGGCGCTCGCGCTAGCGGCGCAGTACGCTGCAAGGGAGCGGGCGATCGAGCTGTATTCGATCACGGTTGACCATGGAATTCGGCCTGATTCACGAGAAGAGGCCGAGGCGGTGGCGCAGTATTTGGCGAGCCTTGGGATCCGCGCTCAGGTTGAATCGATCGACTGGCCCAGCGAAGATGGCGATCGTGGCTCGAACCTTGGGCCAGAAGCGCAGGCTCGGCAGCTGCGATATGGAGCGATTGCCGATTTTGCGAAGCGCGTGGCGGCCGGTAGTTCGGCCGCGGCCGCTCCAGTGCTGCTCGGGCACAATTGCGATGATCAGGCGCAGACGGTCGTGCTCGGGCTCGGGCGCGGGAGTGGGGCCCGCTCGATCAGCGGGATGCGAGCTGAAGGGAGCCTTCCCGAGCATTCGGATGTACCGATGGCTCGTCCGTTGCTCGAGTTTCGGCACGCTGACCTCGTCACTGTATGCGAGGAATTAGGGGTGCGCTGGTTTGAAGACCCGACGAATTCGGAGCAGAGCGAGTGGCGAGACTCGCAGGGAGATCTGCTGCGCCGCAATGCAATTCGCTACCGGGTGATGCCAGCTTTGGAGAGTGCGCTCGGGCCTGGCGTAGTCGAGGCGCTTTCGCGCACGGCCACAATGCTGCAGCGTGACGACGCAGCGCTGAGTTGGTGGGCGGAGCGCACCTTGCGTGAAGTGAGCGTAGCTGACGGGGAGTCGGAGAGGACTGAGGTTGACGCCGTCGCCCTGCGCGACTATCCGCAGGCCTTGCGTACAAGGGTGTTGCGCCTGGCGTTTCTCAGAGCTGGAGGGCGCGGAGGGGAGCTGGGGTATCAGCATGTGATGGCCCTTGATAAGCTCACGACGCGGCGGGAAAATAACGTGCGTATTGATCTTCCAGGCGTACAAGCGGTGAAAGGCGCTGGCGTCATCACGTTCAATCCGGGCATTCGGGCCCGACAATCGGGCGACACAGCCTGACACGCAGGCACTTTGGCCTGTCAGCAAACTTGGCACAGTCTGTATCTGATTCTAGGGGTGAAGGAGAGCATCACATGGATGTGCAAGATGTAGGAACTGATATCGAGAAGGTCCTCGTTACGGAGGAGGAGATTTCTGCGCGCCTGAAGGAGATGGGCGAGGAGATCTCTAAGGACTATGAGGGTCAAGACCTGCTGTGCGTAGGTGTGCTGCGCGGCGCCGTGATGGTGATGGCGGATCTCACCCGCCGGATTCATGTGCCACTGCATATGGACTGGATGGCCGTGAGCTCGTACGGTGCAAGTACCAAGTCCTCGGGCGTAGTGCGTATTATTAAAGACCTCACGGAAGATGTGACCGATCGAAACGTCCTGATTATTGAGGATATTATCGATTCAGGACTCACGCTCGCGTGGCTGAAGTCGAATTTGGAATCGCGCGGCGCGAAGAGCGTGCGGATCGCCACGCTCCTGCGTAAGCCGGATGCGGCTAAAGTGCATGTAGACGTGGATTATGTGGGGTTCGAGATCCCGAACGAGTTCGTAGTGGGCTTTGGTCTCGACTATGCCGAAGACTATCGGCACTTGCCATTTGTGGGTAAGCTTTCCCCACACGTGTATGGAGGGTAAATGGCTGAAGATCGCAAGAGTGACGAGCATCAATCCGGCGGCGCTGCTGAGCGTCGGCGCGAACGGCGCGAATTGAATCGGAAATTCAATGAGGAAGGGCGCTCGCCGAAGAAACATCAGTCTCGCAGTGAGCAGGACAAGAAAGGCGAGGACCTGAAGTCTTCGAAGGTCCGGCGGATCGTCACTGCGATCATCGGCCTTGTCTTTATTTCGCTTCTGGCGTTTTGGTTGTTCAACCCTGGCGGTTTCACCCCAATCAAAACGTCCGAGGGTATTGCGGTGCTCGAAGAGAAGAGCACTGAGCGCATCCAGATGACGGAAGGTGCGCAGCTGGTGCAGGTGTGGCTCACGGATGAGTTCAAGCCCACCGATGCTGAGGGCAAGGAAATGAAGCCCACCAAGCAGGTGCAGTTCCAGTACGTCTTTGCTCAGGCTCAGCAGATCAAAGAGCTTGTAGAGAAGGCTGAACCGAAGAACGGCTACAACTCAGTCGTGCCGCAAGAGTCGCTCATTGCGACGCTCGCCCAGCTGTTCTTGCCGATTCTGCTGCTCGTTGCGCTATTTGTGTGGCTGTTCCCGAAGCTCCAGAGTGGCATGATGCAGTTCGGTCGAGTGAAGAACGACGGCTTTACTTCCGACCTGCCTGACGTGAATTTCCAGGACGTAGCTGGCGTAGACGAAGCGGTGGAAGAACTGCGCGAAATCAAGGAATTCCTCGATACGCCGGAGAAATTCCACAAGATGGGCGCGAAGATCCCGAAGGGCGTCTTGCTCTATGGGCCTCCAGGCACTGGTAAGACTCTCCTCGCTCGGGCTGTGGCCGGGGAAGCGGGCGTACCGTTCTTCCATATTTCGGCGTCTGAGTTTGTGGAAATGTTCGTGGGCGTGGGTGCTTCGCGCGTGCGTGATCTCTTCACGAAAGCAAAGAAGGTTGCTCCGGCTATCGTCTTTGTGGACGAGATCGACGCGGTTGGTCGCAACCGTGGCTCAGGTATCGGCGGTGGTAACGACGAGCGCGAGCAGACCTTGAACCAGCTGCTGGTTGAGATGGACGGCTTCGATGAGCGCACGAACGTAATCGTGATTGCTGCGACGAACCGGCCTGATGTACTCGATCCGGCGCTGCTGCGCCCAGGGCGTTTTGATCGCCAGATTGCTGTGGACGCTCCGGATCTTCCAGGGCGCCAACAGATTCTCGAAGTGCATGCCAAGGGCAAGCCGCTTGCGCCGGGCGTGGAACTCGATTCCATCGCGCGCCGCACTCCAGGCTTCTCGGGTGCAGACCTCGCAAACTTGCTGAACGAAGCTGCGCTGCTGGCGGCCCGCCGCGAGCACGAGCAGGTCACTGAGGACGACATCGACGAGGCTATCGACCGCGTAATCGCCGGTCCGCAGCGACGTACGCGCGTGATGAATGACGCCGACAAGCTGATGACCGCCTACCACGAGGGTGGACACGCCGTAGTGGCGGCTGCCTCGAACTATTCGGATCCGGTCACGAAGGTGACGATTCTGCCGCGCGGGCGCGCACTCGGCTACACGATGGTGATGCCGGTGGAGGACCGCTATTCGACCTCGCGTAACGAGCTGCTCGACCAGCTCTCCTACGCTATGGGCGGGCGCATCGCTGAGGAAATCGTCTTCCACGATCCTTCGACGGGCGCCTCGAACGATATTCAGAAGGCCACGAACACTGCGCGCAAGATGGTCACCGAGTATGGCATGAGTTCGCGCGTGGGTGCTGTGCGCTTCAGCGCGGATGAATCCGATCCGATGACCCGCATGGGCGGCGGTTCGAGCCGAACCTATTCGGAAGATACTGCGCGATTGATTGACGACGAAGTGCAGCAGTTGATGGAAAACGCCAGCCAGGAGGCGTGGCAGATCCTCAACGACAACCGTGACGTGCTCGATACGCTCGCTGCCCGACTGCTGGAAAAGGAGACGGTGCTCGAGGCAGAACTGAAGGAGATCTTCGCGGGCATTCGCAAAGCTCCAAAGCGCGAGCAGTGGCTCTCGGCTGAGACCCGCCCGATTTCGACCTTGCCTCCGGTAGTGGTACCGAGCCCAGCTGCTGGCGCGACGGATGGTGCTGG
>R16__coassemble_1416_pt1 | contig 13144 bp, 15 predicted proteins | sample R16__metabat2_low_PE_015 | metagenome-assembled genome bin R16 | reverse complement strand
CAAAAATTTGAGACGCATGCGTCTCAAAAAAATGAAAATTCGAGCCTGACCCCAAGGGATCATCTGCTTGTCGGCGGGGGAGTGGGTGTGCCTCCGCTCTATTGGCTCGCGAAGGAATTGCGGGCAAGCGGCGAGACAATCAGCGTGGTGCTGGGCTTTAATTCGGCCGAGGACGTGTTCTACACCCGCGAATTCGAGCAGCTCGGTTGCGAGGTACGAGTGACGACGGTCGATGGCAGTCTCGGTACTCGCGGGCTTGTCACTGACGCGCTCGCTACTGAGCCCGGCGCAGCATACAAGCGCTACTACAGCTGCGGTCCGATCCCGATGCTCCGCGCGCTCGCCGAGAAACTCGCGAGCCTCCCCGGTGAGCTGAGCTTCGAAGAGCGCATGGGCTGCGGCTTTGGCGCATGCATGGGCTGCTCCCACAAGGTCAAACTGACCAGCGGCGAAGAGAGTTACAAGCGGATCTGCGCTGAGGGCCCAGTCCTGAGCGCCGAGGAGGTGATCTGGGAATGACGCCGACCCAGCAAAACGGCCAAAGCCAGACTGCCGGTCTCAAAGCCCTTGAAGCGCAAGCAGCAGCGGCAAACGAATCTGGCCGCCTCGCCGTCACCCTGAACGGGATCACCATAGAGAACCCAGTGATCCCGGCTTCGGGCACCTTCGGTTTTGGCTACGAATTCGCCGATCTCTACGACATCAACCTACTCGGGAGCTTCAGCTTCAAAGGCACCACCCGCGAGCGGCGTTTTGGCAATCCCACGCCGCGAATCGCCGAGTGCGAGGCGGGCATGATCAACTCGGTCGGCCTGCAAAATCCTGGCGTGGCGAGCGTGATCGCCGACGAGCTCCCGAGAATGGCGCAGGTCTTCCACAAGCCAGTGATGGCGAACGTGAGTGGCTTCTCGATCGACGAGTACGTCGAGGTGAGCGCCGCGCTTGATAAGCAGCCGCAGGTCGGCTGGCTGGAAATCAACGTCAGCTGCCCGAATGTGCACGGCGGAGGCCTCGTCTTCGGTCAGGATCCGGAGGCTGCGGCTCAGGTGGTGTGCGCCGTCACCGAAGCCGTAACTAAGCCGGTGCTCGTGAAGCTCTCGCCAAACGTCACGGATATTGCGGCAATGGCCCGCGCCTGCGAGACGGCGGGCGCGCACGGAATCACCCTGATTAACACGTTGCTCGGGATGCGGATCGATACGAAGCGCCGCCGCCCAGTGATCGCGCGGCGCGAAGGCGGGTTCTCAGGGCCGGCGGTCTTTCCAGTTGCGCTGCGGATGGTCAACGTCGTGGCGCGCGCCGTGAGCATCCCCGTGGTAGGAATCGGCGGGGTCTCGAGCGCAGCGGACGTGATCGAGATGATGATGGCCGGCGCCACCGCCGTGCAGGTCGGCAGCGCAAACCTCGTAGACCCGTGGGCGAGCCTGCGGATCGTGGCGGACCTGCCGCGCGTCATGGATGAACTAGCAATTAACAATCTCAACGAAATTATTGGGGAGGTCAATAAATGAGCCAGCGAGACGTCATCGTCGCCTGTGATTTTCCGAGCGCGCAGCGCACCTTCGAATTCCTCGACCTTTTCGAGGGCGCGGAGCGCAAGCCTTTTGTGAAAATCGGGATGGAGCTTTTCTACGCTGAAGGCCCGCAGATCGTGCGCGATATCAAGGCGCGCGGACACCAGATTTTCCTTGATCTGAAGCTCCACGACATCCCCAATACCGTGCGTTCCGCGATGGCAGTGCTCTCGCGCCTCGACGTAGACATGTGCAATCTGCATGCCGCCGGAACCAGCGCGATGATGCAGGCAGCGCTAGAAGGACTCACGCGCGCCGATGGCACGAGGCCGCTGCTGATCGCCGTCACCCAGCTGACCAGCACCGATCAGGGCGCCCTCGAGCGCGACTTGCTGATCGAGCGCCCGATCGACGAAGTGGTCATGCACTACGCGCGCACCGCCCAACTCTCTGGGCTGGACGGCGTGGTCTGCTCGCCGCTCGAATCCGGGAAAGTCCACGAGGCATGCGGAGAGGAGTTCCTGACGGTGACGCCGGGGGTGCGGTTCGCCGATGGTGAGGCTGGGGACCAGAAGCGGGTGACGACGCCGGCGCGGGCTCGCGAGCTGGGGAGCGATTTCATTGTGGTCGGGCGGCCGATCACGCAGGCGCCCGATCCGGTGGCTGCCTATCAGCGGGCAGTGGCGGAGTTTTTGGGCGAGTAGCGTGCGCCCCGCAGAGTTTGGAGGAGGAAATCATCATGGAACTGAGCGAGAAGATCGCGCGTGACCTGCTAGAGATTCAGGCAGTATTTCTGCGCCCGAACGAACCTTTTACCTGGGCGAGTGGCATCAAAAGCCCGATTTACTGCGACAATCGCTTGACGCTCACGGCGCCCGAGGTGCGTACCCACGTGGAGGAGGGACTCGCCGCAACGATTCGCGAGTACTTCCCGCAGGCGCAGGTGCTGATGGGGACGGCGACCGCAGGTATCGCACACGCCGCAATTACCGCCCAGCTCATGGGCCTGCCGATGGGATACGTGCGCTCGGGTGCGAAAGACCACGGGCGCGGCAACCAGATCGAAGGCCGACTTGAGCCAGGGCAGAAGGTTGTGGTGGTAGAAGACCTGATCTCCACCGCTGGCTCGGTGCTCGATGCGGTCGCTGCGCTGCGCGAGGCAGGCGCGGAGGTCCTCGGAATTGTCTCGATCTTTACGTATGGGATGGCGAAAGGCGTGGCGCGGCTTTCGGAGGCGGGCGTCGTCAATCATTCCCTCACAAACCTCGATACGGTAGCGCGCGTCGCAGCCCAGACCGGTTACATCAGCGAGCCGGACGTAGCGCGCCTGCTCGCATTCCGCGACAACCCAAGCGACGAATCATGGATCAAGAAAGGGGAGGAATCCGATGAGAAGCGTGATTGATATTCTCGATTTGAGCGAAGCGGAGCTTGAGGATCTCATCGCTACTGCGCTGGACATTATCGGGAATCCGCGAACCTACGCCCACAAGTGCGCGGGCAAGAAGCTGGCAACCCTCTTTTTTGAGCCGTCTACTCGCACCCGCTTGAGCTTCGAGGCGGCTATGTATGAGCTCGGTGGGAACGTGATTTCAGTGAGTAGCGCAGCGAGTTCTTCGGCCAGCAAGGGCGAATCAGTGGCCGATACGGCGAAGGTCGTGAGCTGCTACGCGGATATCATCGCGATGCGCCACCCGAAGGAAGGCGCAGCGCTCGTGGCTGCCAACAATGCGAGCGTGCCGGTGATCAATGCGGGCGACGGCGGCCACTCCCATCCCACCCAAACTCTCGCTGACTTGCTCACGATTTACCGCGAAAAAGGGCGGCTCACTGATCTGACGGTCGGCTTCTGCGGCGACCTGAAGTTCGGGCGCACCGTGCACTCGCTGATCAACGCCATGAGTCGCTACACGGGGATCAAGTTTGTGCTGATTTCGCCTGAGGAACTCAAGCTGCCGAGCTATGTGAAGCGCTCGGCTCTGGATCCGCGAGGGGTGCCTTACGAGCAGACGACGGACCTCGAGGCTGCGCTGCCGAAGCTGGACGTGCTTTATATGACGCGCGTGCAGCAGGAGCGCTTCTTCAACGAAGAGGACTACCTGCGCCTGCGCGATACTTACATTTTGACGCCGGAGAAGCTCGCGCTCGCGAAGCCTGACACGATCGTGCTGCACCCGCTGCCGCGCGTGAATGAGATCTCGGTGGCGATCGACGATGATCCGCGCGCGTGCTACTTCAAACAGGTTTTGAACGGGAAATACATGCGTATGGCGCTGATTTTGAAGCTACTCGGTGAGGCCGGTGCTCTTGGAGAGGAGGCGTGAGATGAAGATTGATTCGATTCGCAATGGGGTAGTGATCGACCACATCAGCGCCGGTAACGGCATGCGCCTCTACGAGCTGCTCAAGCTCGGGGAGCTCGAGGCTTCGGTGGCAATCATCCAGCGGGTACAGAGCCACAAGCTCGGCAAGAAGGACATTATCAAGATTGACGCCGACGTGCCGGTGAATCTGGACGTAGTCGCGTACGTGGATCCAGGCGCGACCGTGAATATCATTCGCGATTGCGAGCTCGCGGAGAAGCGCGAGATGAACCTGCCGGATCGACTTGTGGACGTGATTAAGTGCAAGAATCCTCGCTGCATCACCACCACCGAGCAGGAGCTGGCGCATATCTTTACGCTCACTGATGCGCCCTCGCGCACCTACCGCTGCCTCTACTGCGAGACCAAGGCTTCGTGAGAATCGGGACCAGGTCCCGATTCTCATTTTCAAGCCGGATCTGCCCTAAACTAGCTGTATGGCAGATGTAGAAATTGGCCGCGGCCGGCAGGCGCGGGTGGGATATTCTTTCGACGACATTGCAGTAGTGCCCTCGCGGCGCACTCGCGACGCTACGGACGTGAGCACTGCGTGGCAGCTTGACGCCTACTACCTCGACGCGCCCATCATCGGCGCCCCGATGGACTCCGTCGTCTCTCCCGCCACCGCAATCGCGCTCGGCAAACTTGGTCTGCTCGGCGTGCTCGATTTGGAGGGTATCTGGACTCGCTACGAGGACCCAGAGCCGCTGCTCGATGAAATCGCCAATCTTCCGTGGGATCAGGTGCATCCGCGCCTCCAGCAGATTTACTCGGAGCCGATCAAGCCGGAGCTGATTCGCGCGCGCCTTGCCCAGATTCGTGACGCCGGAGTGACAGTCGCGGGCGCGCTCTCGCCTGCGCGTACGGCCGAGCACTGGAAGACGGTTGTTGACTCCGGAGTGGACCTGTTCGTGATCCGCGGAACCACCGTGAGTGCCGAGCACGTTTCGAGCAACCGTGAGCCACTGAACCTGAAGCGCTTCATTTTCGAACTAGACGTACCGGTCATCGTCGGTGGGGTAGCGAGCTATCAGGCTGCACTGCATATGATGCGCACCGGCGCAGCTGGCGTGCTTGCCGGTTTCGGCGGCGGCGCAACGAGTGCGAACCGTGCAACGATCGGCGTCGCCGTCCCTATGGCTACTACGGTGGCGAGCGTTGCGGCGGCAAGGCGCGAGTACATGGACGAAACTGGCGGTCGATATGTGCAGGTGATTGCCGACGGGCAGGTCAGCACCTCCGGCGATATGGTCAAGGCGATTGCGTGCGGCGCGGACGCCGTCATGCTCGGCACCGCACTCGCGCGCGCGACTGACGCGCCAGGGCGTGGCTACCACTGGGGCAACGAGGCGTATAACAAGAAGCTGGTGCGCGGCGAGCGCGTACAGGTGGATCGGGTCGGTTCCATCGAGCAGATCATCAACGGGCCGTCAGCGGACGCCTCCGGCCGTACGAATTTCTTGGGCGCGCTGCGTCACGCGATGGCCATGACTGGCTACTCGGATGTGAAGGAATTCCAGCGCGTTGGAATCGTGACTGGGCAGGGCTGAGCCGAGCCCAGTCTGAGCAGAGCCCAGTCTGAGCCGAGCGCTGCACCGTCAGAATTGTGCAGTCGCCGTCAAATACGTGAGCACGGCGCGCACACGGCGGTTGTCCTCCCCAGGTGGCAGGCCGAGCTTCAAGAAGACGTTCGCTACGTGTTTGCTCACGGCCGCGCCTGAAAGGTAGAGCTCGGAGCCGATTTCGGCGTTGGACTTGCCCTGTGCCATGAGCTCGAGCACCTCCAGCTCACGCGCGGTGAGCTGCGAAAGTACGCTGCTCTTCGAACGGACCAGCCCGGCTGCCACTTCTGGATCCACCACGATACCGCCTGCGGCCACGATTCCGAGCGAGCGGACGAAGTCGGCCACGCGGGAAATGCGATCTTTGAGTAGATAACCCAAGCCGCCCTGGTTCGCGCTCGGTAGCTGTGCGCCAAGCCCACCAGCGCCGCCAAACCCCGTACCAGCGCCAGACCCAGCATCGAAAAGTGCGCTCGCGTAAGCAGGAGCCACGTACTGCGAGAGAATCATGACGCCGAGGCTCGGGTAGTCGCGGCGCAGCGCCACAGCGGCCCGCAGGCCGTCGTCACTCATCGTGGGAGGCATGCGCACGTCCGTAATCAGCATGTCGATTTCGCCGTCGTTCGCCAGAATCTCACGCACGCGCGTCTCGAGCTCCTGCGCATCCTCGGCGTGCCCGATGATCTCATGACCGACGCGCTCCAGAATCCCAGCGAGGCCCTCGCGAATCAGCGCGGCGTCGTCTGCAAGGAAGATCTTCATCAGTCCTACTTTCTATGAAACGGGTGGCGTGGGGATGGCGCTCTCACCCTTAAAGAGTAGCAGCGGAATCGAGGCTGCAACGGTCGTCGGCCCGCCGAGTGGGGAGTCGCAGCGCATCGATCCGCCAAAAGCTGCGAGCCTTTCGCGCAAGCCCGCGAGCCCGTGACCTGGGGTGATGGTAGCGCCGCCGGGTCCGTCGTCAACGACGGATACGTGCAGGTTTTCGTCGGCTGCGAGCAACACGGTGGCGTGTGCACCCGGCGCGTATTTCGCCACGTTCGTCAGCGCTTCGGCCACAAAGAAGTAGGCGGTTGCGATGACTCCTTCAGGCATCTGCGGGAGTTGGTGTGGGGTGACGACGGAGGCCTCAACTGGACTTGCGGCTACGGCTTCTCGTACGGCCGCTTCGAGCCCCATATCCGAAAGCACCTTTGGGTGAATATTGTTCACGGTGGCGCGCAGCGCTTTCAGCCCCTCTTCGCTGGCCTGCTGAGCGCGTGCGAGTACCGAGGGCAAATCGCGCAAAGATTCGGGAAGGTCAGCGCTGGACAGGTCGAGCATCAGCAGCGCCTCGCCGATTGCCATAGAGGCGCTCACGAGGTACTGCTGGGCTCCGTCGTGCAGATCGCGCTCGATACGGCGACGCTCAATCTCGAAGGCGCCCACAATCTCGCGCCGCGAGGCAAGGAGGGCGTCGAGCTTCTCCTGCTCGTCGGAGGTTTCGCGAGAGCGGCGGCGACTAAAAAGACTCATGGAACAAGCCTACGCTGAGAATCGGGCCCAGGTGCCAATTATAACTCACACAGAACCCATTGGACCAGGGCCCGCTTGAGATTTTTATGCGATGCGTTGGGAGCAAGGTAGAGCTAGGTCTACCCAAAGACGGGAATGGGCACCATTTTGCGCGCCGCGGCGATCAGATGTAATTGAGTCATGAACAAATACACGATGAGTAATTCGGCCGCGATTCACGGCCGCGGTCTGCGTAAATCCTTCGGCTCGGTACAGGCACTCGCCGGAATCGACATCACAATCAACGAGCGCGAACAGGTCGCAATCATGGGCCCATCAGGCTCGGGTAAGTCCACGCTTTTGCACGTGCTTTCCGGAATTCTGCTCCCAAGCAGCGGCACCGTAAACTTCGGCGGCTATGAAGTGAGCAAGATGCGTGACGCCGCCCGCTCTAAGCTTCGCCTCGAGCGCTTCGGTTTCGTGTTCCAAGACGGACAGCTGGTTCCTGAATTGACGGCGCTTGAAAACGTTGCGCTCCCGCTGCTGCTCATCGGTGCGAGCCGCGCACAGGCAGAATCCAACGCCCTCGAATGGCTCTCGCGCCTCGGCGTGGCCGACCAGGCCAAGAAGCGCCCAGGTCAGATGAGTGGTGGTCAGGCGCAGCGCGTGGCCATCGCCCGTGCGCTCGTCACCGGACCGGCCGTCGTCTTCGCAGATGAGCCAACCGGTGCACTCGATCAGGCGACCGGTCACGAAGTGATGCAGATTCTGACCACTGCCACCCGTATGAGCGGCGCGACGCTCGTGGTTATCACGCACGACATCAAGGTCGCGCAGTGGTGCGAGCGCCTCGTGGAAATCCGCGACGGTCTCGTGCACACTGACCGCGCAATGAGCGAGGTGACTCGTCGATGAACACGATTTCCTTAGCATCTCGCTTGGCGAGTGCGCGTCTGGCGAACCGCCAAGGTGCGGCGCTGCTGGACTCCTTCGCCGTCGTTGCTTTTGCGGTTTCTAGCTTCCTGACCCTCACCACTGTGGGCGGTTTTGCTATGTTCGTGAACCGCAAAGACACGATTGACGCGATCATGGCAGAGAATCTCGGCATCGATCCACAAATCACCATGAGCGCTGGGGTCTCGTACGTGATTTTCGCGTCGATCGCCCTCGCTCTGCTGATCGTTCCGCTCTTTACCCTCGGAACCGGCGCCGCCCGCCTCGGTGCGCAAGGACGCTCGAAGCGCCTCGCCTCGCTGCGTTTGGTGGGCATGACGGCGGGGCAGGTGCAGCGCCTTGCTCTCGTGGAAACGTTGGTCCAGTACGTGGTGGGATTCCTGATCGGATTCGTCCTGTATCTGGTGACTGCGCCTGCGTGGCACGCCCTTTCGTTCGAAGCTGTGCCGATCGGCGTGACTGAAATGATCCTGCCATGGTGGGGAATGCTTGCCGTATTCCTCGTGCTTGGTGGCTTGGCTGCTGCTTCCACCTTGCTCGGTTTGGTGCAGGTCTCAATCTCGCCACTCGGTGTCGCTCGGAGGATGAACGCTGGGTCCGTCAAGATGTGGCGCCTTGTGCTCCTGGTCGTGGTTGCGATCGTGGTCTTCGTAGTCTTTTCCAAGTTCACCGACACCCAAACGATGGATGAAGTACTGCGGGTGCTGATCCCTGGCGCGATTGCCGTAGGTATTCTGGCGCTTGCATTCAATATTGCTGGTCCGCTCTTCGTCCAGATTCTGGCTCGCACTCGCCTTGGATCCAAGTCGGCGACAAGTCTGCTTGCGGCGCGCCGAATCGTCGACGACCCGCGCGCTGCTTGGCGCAACATCGGCGGCGTGGTGCTGATGGGCTTTGTAGCCGCTGCTGCTACCTCGCTTTCTGTCTTCTCCATCTCGGATACCGTCACCGTCGGTATGAACGTCCCACTCGGGCAGGATATTGACACCTTCAACCGCGCAATGGCAGTAGACGTAGTGAAAGGCGTGATGGTTGCATTCGCCTTCTCGCTCATTATCGGTGCAGTTTCCACGATGATTCAGCAGGCTTCGGACGTATTTGACCGTGCTGGGGAAGAGAAGGCTTTGGTTCAGATGGGTGCGCCGATGAAGACGTTCTACGGAACCCGACTCAAGCAGGTGATGTGGCCGTTCGGCGTCACGATGATTTTGGCTGTACTCGTCGGGGCACTGCCAGGGATGGCGTTCCAGCAGGGGGATAAGTCGAACATGATCGTCCTAGCTGTGATGGTGCTTCTCGGCGTGGTCATTACGCTGGTGCCCGTGCTGCTCACGCGGCCAATCGAGCGTCGGGTCCTGCTCAGCCAAGCACGTAGGAACGACTGAGTTTCAGGATGTGTGAATGGTGAGACGGGGACGATATCGGTGGTATCCTCCCCGTCTCGCTTCGCTCAATCGGGATTTCCTGCCCGTTTAGATAGAATGTGAAAGATGGACGAAAGTACTGCTCGGTTTTTGTTATTTCTAGTGATTGGCGTGGTGACCATGGGCTGGGGGCTTTGGCGCCTCCTCAAAGATCGCCGCGGACCTTTCATCGGTTCGGCGCTACTGACCGGATTTATTCTGCTCTGGTTCTGCTTTGCCTTCATGTTTGCCTCGGTGAGCTATGCGGGCGCAATGATCATGGTGTGGGGTGCACTCTTTATGTGCGCACTACTCGTGGTCGGCACCGTACTTTCGCTCATTTTGAATGGCTACTACGTAATGAAACGCGAAGGCGTATCAGTGGCGCACGCGCTTCCGCTGGTGGTGGGCCTCGCGACCGCCGCTGCGATCGCAGCCTTCATCTACCTAAACTCAGGTGCGTTCATCGACATAATGCGCAATGCCACTTCGGTGGAGGAACTCAGGCCCTTCACGATTCTCTACTGGTATATCGCGGTGGTCGTATATGTAGGTTTCAACCTTGCTTCCTACACTTTGCAGGCGATCATCTACGGGCGCTGGCCGCGATCCCCGCATCTCGATGCTGTGGTGGTGCTTGGCGCGCGCGTGCACGGAAAACGGGTGACGCCGCTACTGGCCTCGCGCGTGGACCGCGGGATCGCCGTCGCCCGAAAGAGCGGCGCGAAGTATCTGGTAATGTCTGGCGGCCAAGGCGCGGACGAAGAGGTTTCGGAAGCTTGGGCCATGGGGCAGTACGCCGAGGAGCAGGCACCTGGCGAGTTCGAGATTTTGCTTGAAGACCGCTCGCGCAGCACTGACGAGAATCTGCGCTTTAGCAAGGAACTAATCGCGCGCTCGGAGCTGGAGACGGCGGGGGAGGCTGCGGCGAAGGCGGATCCCGAGATCGCCGTCACCACCTCGAACTTCCACGCGCTGCGCACGGCAGCCCTCGCGCGGAAGATGAAACTCCCGTGGCAGGTGTACGGTGCGCCTACCGCGCTGTACTATTTGCCGACCGCCTTCCTGCGTGAGTTCGCGGCGAACATGGTCTATCACTGGAAGCTGCACGCGTTTGTCATCGCGCTGATCACGCTCTTCTTCTGGATGACTATGTTCTAAATGACGGAAAATGAACCCTTGGGGTCAGGCTCAAATTCTCATTCGAAGGGGTTGATGATAGTCACCTGCAGATCCGCGAAGTCTTTGACGTTTCTAGTGACGACTGCTAGATGATGCGCAAGCGCCGTAGCAGCGATTAGGGAGTCGATTGGTGGCAGCGTGCGATGATGGGGGAGCTTGGACCAAGCGTGCGCCACAGTTTGGTCAACGGGCAAGATTCGCTCAGAGAATCCCTGTTCGAGTTTAGCGATCCATGCGTCCAGTGCTTCAGCACGTACCGATTCCCCGTGGCGCTCGCGCAGATTCTGCGCGCCACGCAGCAGCTCGCCGATCGTCAGTGTGCTGAGGAAAAGGTTTTCGTGTGTGCTGAGCCAATGGGTGACCGAGCCATTGGGCTTGTTCTTCATTAGCTCCGATACGATGTTTGTGTCGATGAGGTATCCTTGGCTGGTCATTTAACAGCCTCGCTAAACGTTTCGAACAGTTCATCAAGCGCTTCCTCCCGCGCTCCTGAAGGTTCGCGTTCCGGCAGTGGGAGTGAATCGATTTTAGGGGCATTAATAAGAAAATCTTGGATTCCTCCAGCTGGTGAGAAGCGCTTACGGTACTCCTCCATGGAAATGATCACCGCAGCAGCGGCGCCGTTCTTCGTAACGAATTGAGGAGCATCTTGAGCACTGCGCACAACTTCGCTAAAACGCTGCTTTGCTTCTTGTACTTGCCATGTTTTCATAAAAGCAGTGTAGCTGTTATGACAAACGCTGTCTAGACTGTCTAGATGTGTCACGACCGGGTCGTAGTTATTGGCGGAACCCACGCACGCACCCTCCCAAAAATGAACCATTGGGACCTGACCCCAAAGTTTCATTTCTCGCGACTGGCCACTGATACTGTAGAGGCAGCGAGAGGAGCGCGAATGATCACCATCGAGCATCTGACAAAGCGATACGGCGCAAAAGTCGCCGTGGACGACCTGAGTTTCAGCGTGCAGCCTGGTCGCGTCACGGGCTTTCTCGGTCCGAACGGCTCGGGAAAATCCACCACAATGCGCTGCATGCTAGGGCTCGACGCTCCAACGAGCGGCCGCGTGCTTTTTGACGGCGTGCCCTACCGAGATCTGCAACGCCCGATTACGCATGTGGGCGCTTTACTTGACGGCAAAGCCTTTCACCCAGGTCGCACCCCGCGTCAGGAGCTCGCAGTCATCGCGGCCGCGAATGGAATTTCGAAAGCCCGCGTCGACGAGATGCTCGAATATGTTGGCCTCGCAGCGGTCGCGAACAAACGCCTCAAGGGCTTCTCACTCGGCATGGGTGCGCGCCTCGGCGTGGCCATCGCGCTGATCGGCGCGCCGCGAGTCCTGATCCTCGACGAGCCGGTCAACGGCTTGGATCCTGACGGCGTGCGCTGGATTCGCAGCCTCATGCGCGGTTTCGCCGCCGAGGGTGGCTCGGTGCTCGTCAGCTCGCATCTAATGAGCGAAATGGCATTGACGGCGGACGACCTGGTTATCGTGGGTAATGGCAGGTTGATTGCGAGCGGGCCGATCGGCCAGTTCACCCGCGAGGCCGGCACTGCTGAGGTTATTGTGCACGGACCTGAGGTGGCGCTAATCGAACGCATGCTGCAAGCCGAGGGCTTCGCCGTCACCTTGGAAGCGGCGAATGACCGCTTCAAAACGGGCTACTGCTCGGTGAAAGGTACGAGCGCGCGGGCGGTGGGGCATGCGCTGGCTCAGGCGAGGCTGGAGATTTGGGCGCTGGAGGAACGGTTCCCCACGCTGGAGGACGTTTTCATGAAGGTGACGAGCGCGGCGCAAGAGTTTACGCACGGGGAGGTGAGCACTCATGATGAAAAGTGAATTGCTGAAACTCCGATATTCGCGCGGCCTCACCGCTGCCATGCTCGTGATGGTCGGGCTCGGCACCGCGATTGTGGCACTGATTGCGGTGGCGGAGAAGGCGAGCGTCCGCCTCGATCTGGTCGCTGGGTCGTGGAGCCTGCCAGGGCTCTTTATGCTCGTGGTGGGCGCACTGCATGTGACCAGCGAGTACTCGCATAACACGATGCGCACGATGGTCCTGAACGTGCCGCGTCGGCTGCGGGTGGTGACGGCGAAGTCTGTGAGTCTCGCGGTTTACTGCGGGTTCTGGATGCTCGTGTGGATTGTCCTCAGTATGCTGGCGGTGGTGGCTCTCGCACCCAACGGGTATCACTGGGCGAATGATTCTGGCGTGGTGCTGGTTGAGTTGGTGATAGCGATGGTATTGCTGGCGCTGATCGCAGCGGGGATCGGTTTTCTCGTGCGGAGCACGCCTGGGGCGATTGTGCTCGTGTTCGGTCTGGTATTTGTGGCGCCCATTGTGACGCTGATTCCGATAGAGGCGGTGCAAGCTCAGGTGCCAAGGCTGCTGATTAACAACCTGATCATGGCAATGGTGTCGACCGGCGATCTAGCGCCCGAGATGTTTCTTTCGCGTTGGGTGGCGACGGCGGTGATGGCCGGTTTCGCGCTCGCGGCGCTGGCGCTGGGCGGACTGCGTTTCGCCAAGAGCGACGTGTAGGTGAGAAGCCCAGACCAGGTCCCGATTCTCATTTTTGGTGAGTAATAGGCCAGAGGGTCCGGGGGTTTTTATAAACAAATAAAAAAAAACACACCACACACAACCAAAAAAAAAAAAGTAAAAAAAAAA
>R16__coassemble_1399_pt1 | contig 13539 bp, 11 predicted proteins | sample R16__metabat2_low_PE_015 | metagenome-assembled genome bin R16 | reverse complement strand
CTCCTGACCAAAACCGCGATACTCGATGCCGTCGTAAATCCGCCCCAAAACCTGAGCGGTATCCGCAATCGACTCCTTCTTCCCCATCTGGGAGCTCGCGGCGTCGAGGTACGTCACGCCCATGCCAAGGTCAAAACCGGCCACCTCAAAGGACGAGCGGGTGCGAGTCGACGTCTTCTCAAAGAGCAGCACGATATTGCGCCCCTCAAGATATCGATGGGCCTGGCGCGCCTTCTTCAACTCCTTGAAGCGGGCGGAGAGCTGGATCAGATACCGGATCTCCTCGGCACCAAAATCCAGCAGTTTCAAGAAATCGCGGTTGCTCAGATCCACGTGCCACTCTCCTACGGTCGCGCGCTACTACTCCTTCGAAAGCTGGTCCAAGACCCGTTGCGCGGCAAGCACCCCGAGCACCAAGGTCGGGCTGCGCAAGTCACCTCGCATCACGGCCTCGATCACGCTCTCCAGCGGATGCCACTGCACCTCAATCTCGCGCTCCTCTTCGACGCGCTCGAAATCCGCACCAGCCTCACCCGATTCTACTGGAGCAATCCCGCGAGCCAGATAAACATCCAAATTCTCGTCAGAGCATCCCGGCGAGGAGTAAAACGACACCAGTTTCTGCCAGTTTTGCGCCGAGACGTCCGCTTCTTCAGCGAGCTCACGCTTCGCCGCCTCCAGCGGGTCCTCGCCTGCGTGGTCGCGCAGACCCGCGGGAATCTCCCAGAAAATCCGGCGCGGCGCGTGCCGGTACTGGCGAATGAGCAGCACTTCAGGCTCGCCGCTCGCGCTCGTACTCCCCTCGCGCAGCGCCACAATCGCTACGGCGTCGGCGTGCTCCATGTACTGGCGGCGAGCGACGTCGCCCGACGAGAAACGCACCTGATCGTTGCGGATCGTGAAAATCGGACCTTCGTATTCCACCCGACTCTCAGCCACCGCAACGTGATCAGGTGCCATTTCATCGCGAAGCATCGATCAGCCCTGACGCTCGATTGCCGCGCCGATTAGACCCGAGAAGAGCGGGTGCGAACGGGTTGGGCGGCTCTTGAACTCCGGATGTGCCTGGGTTGCGACGTAATACGGGTGCAGGTCACGGCGGAGCTCCACGAACTCGACGAGCTTGCCGTCTGGGGAGGTGCCACTCACGACGAGGCCAGCCTCTTCGAGACGCTCACGATACGTTTGGTTCACTTCGTAGCGGTGGCGGTGGCGCTCCGACACGCTCGTCGTGCCATAGGCCTCAGCCACAACCGAGCCCTCTTCCAGCAGAGCTGGGTAAGCACCGAGGCGCATCGTGCCGCCCAAGTCGCCCTTGCCACCGATGAAGGCGAGCTGCTCTTCCATCGTCGCTACCACTGGGTCTGGCGTGTTCTCGTCAAATTCGGTCGACGACGCCTGCTCCAGTCCGAGCATGTTACGAGCTGCCTCGATCACCATGCACTGCAGACCCAGGCAGATGCCGAGGGTCGGGATCTGGTTTTGGCGGGCGTAGCGCAGCGCACCGAGCTTACCTTCGATACCACGGACGCCGAAGCCACCAGGTACGAGCACAGCTTCCACATCCTCCAGCGCGGCTTTCGCACCTTCTGGGGTCTTGCAGTCATCTGCTGCAACCCACTTGATGTTGACCTTCGCGCGGTGCGCAAAACCACCAGCGCGCAGTGCCTCTGCCACCGAGAGATATGCGTCGTGCAGGTCTACGTACTTGCCCACGAGACCGACGGTCACCTCGCGGAGTGGATTCTGCACGCGGTCGATCAGGTCGTGCCAATCGCTCCAATCCACGTCGCGGAAAGCGAGGCCGAGCTTGCGAATCACATACGCATCGAGGCCTTCTTTGTGCAGCGCAACCGGAATCTCGTAAATCGAGGAGCGGTCCTCACACTGGATGACGCCTTCGCGGTCTACGTCGCACATGAGCGCGATCTTGTCTTTCACCGAATCCGGCAGGTCGCGATCGCAGCGCAGCACGATTGCGTCTGGCTGGATACCCATCGAGCGCAGCGCTGCCACCGAGTGCTGGGTCGGCTTGGTCTTGAGCTCACCGCCAGCGGCCAAGTATGGCACCAGCGAGACGTGTACGAAGAAGCAGTTGTCTTTGCCGAGCAGCTGACGCACCTGGCGCGCTGCCTCCAAGAATGGCTGGGATTCAATATCGCCTACCGTGCCACCGATTTCGGTGATGATCACGTCCGGCACTTCCCCATTTTCATCGGGCACGGCCTGTGCGCGCATCCGATCAATGATTTCGTTGGTGATATGCGGAATTACCTGCACGCATTCACCGAGGTACTCACCGGCGCGCTCGCGCTGGAGCACGTTCATATAGACCTGGCCGGTGGTCGAGTTGGCCGTACCTTTAAGGTTCACGTCCAAGAATCGCTCGTAGTGACCGATATCAAGGTCGGTCTCGGCGCCGTCTTCCGTGACGAATACTTCGCCATGCTGGAAGGGGTTCATGGTGCCGGGATCCACGTTGATATAAGGATCAAGCTTTTGCATTACAACGCTCATACCGCGAGAGCGCAAGAGTCGACCGAGCGACGAAGCGGTGAGGCCTTTCCCGAGGGAGCTTGCTACACCACCAGTTACAAAAATCTGGCGCGTGAGCGGGGCCTGCTGAACAAATGACCGTGAGTTAAATGTATCTACCACGGGTCTTCAGTTTACCAAATCTTCAAAACGCTGCGCACTACTCTTCTATGTTTGATACCCCACTCACAGTCTCGGGTTCGCGCTCATATCCTCAGCTCAGCGGTGCCGAATCTGCGCAAGGGCCCGCCTATCGCCAACCCAGAGGGCCGCGATTCCAACTACCAGCACCAGCGAGGCTCCCACAAGTGAACTCGCGATGGCCCCGAGCATACCGCCGCCGAGCGCCGTCAAAAGAAAATCGGTGAGAATCCGTACCCCGAACGCCGCAGCGAGCTCCACCACGAACACCAACCCCGCACTCAGCGCAAGTGCGTGAATCGCGCGGCTCCCTGCGCATCGCCCGATTGCCCAAATAATTACGAGCGCGCCGCAGAACAAGCCCAGGCTGATCGCAAAACCGATCAGTAGCAACACACTAGCGCGTCCACTCACACCCAGCGCTACCCCGCCGAGCAGCAGCGCAGCCGTGATTCCCCAGCCAGCGGTGTTTGCCGCGATCACATATCTCCCAGAATCGAGCGCGTAGAGCACCCGAGCGCCGTGGTAGAGAATCGAGAAACCGATGACGCCGACGGCCATCGCACCGAGGGCGAGGTCTAGTCCGTCGATCGTACGCCCAGCTCCAAGCACCACTCCAGCCGGGCTCGCAAGCGTGTAGAGCATCGCCGCCGCGATGATCGCCATCGCACAGACCGCGCGCGTTGAGCGCGCAATGATCGTCTGCAAAGCCGCTTCGTGCTCGTGCAGCTCGTCACTTGCCCCCTGGCGGTCCTGCGCTGCGGTCTCCTGAGCTTTCCTGAGGCGTGACGCCGCACGCGAGATTTTCGGGAAAGTCGCGGTCGCGATCGGTACGGCTAGCACCGCATATGGAACCATGAAAACTGCCCACGCATAGTTGAAAGTGGTGAACGTGCCAATCCCGCCGCGCATATTCGCGACCGCCATAATGATCAGCAGCGCGATCTGCTGAGCGACGAGCGCGCCCAGACCGGCGCCAGCGAGCCGCAGTACCCTACGCCCTACGCCAGCGGGAAACTTGAAGGTCAGCCGAATCTTGAGCAAGCGCAGCACTGGTGGCAGCGACGGCAAAGTAAACGCGGCGACGCCCGCCGTAGTTCCCCACGCGAGCAGCGCGACGCCCCGCCCAGAAACCTCTTGCGGATCGAAATCTGGGCCGAGATGAATGCCGTAGAGAATGAAGGCCACGATCACAACCAGCGAGGAAAGCAGCGGCGAAATCGCAGGCAGCACAAACTTGCCGTGCGCTTGCAGCACCCCGCCTAGCACGACCGACAGCCCGTAGAGCGGGATTTGCAGAGCAAAAACTCGCAGGAACACGCCGGCGAGGGCGACCACCGCTGGGTCGGTTTGCGCCCCGAATAGCGCTGCAGCGATCCATGGCGCGCTCATGAAAACCAGCAGCGCGATAAACGACCCAGCTGCAAGCACCCACGTAATCAGCGCCGAAGCCGTCTGCTCCGCATCGGCCCGCTGCCGGTGCGCGAGGAAACTCGAGATCAGCGGAATGACGGCGCCCGCCAAAGCACCGCCGGCCGCCACCTCGAAGAGCACATTCGGCACGGTATTGGCCGTGTCGTATGCCGCGGCCACAGCGCCGTCACTCATCGCCCACGACTGGGCGAGCTTGCGAATCAGGCCTGCGACGCGCGAAAAGAGCGTCAAAATAGTGACGAGACCGGCAGCGCGAAGTACCCCTCGGGCAGAAGCGGAAGCGAATGCCGATCTCATCGTGATACGCCTAGAAAGAACTACGCACGTCTGCCAAAGGCATCGAACTGCGCCAAAACTGGCGTGCTGTCAATGATTTCGGAGAAGGAAACCTTCTCGGAGAGCGCGGTGAGGGCGGTGACGACGGCGAGGATGCCGACGCGCGCCGCAGGGAACGGGCTCGCAGCGAGAGCCACGCCCAGCTGTGCACCAAGCGCGTTTGCACCCAAGTCGCCGAGCATCGTCTTGCCGGCGAGGTCGTCTGGGAGTGCGGCCAGTGCGCCGCCAGTGAGCGCGCCCGTCGTCACTCGAGAGGGCTTGTTCGGGCCGTGGCCGATCCCTCCGAGCGCCACGATCTTGAGTGCGCGCCCTGGGCGAAGGTCCAAAAGGTTGATGAAATTGGCCATTGCGGCGATGAGCGCGGCGTTGATTGCGATATCCGCGCTGCGCCCAAGTTTGCTCTGAGCGCCGGACCCAAGGAGCAGCGAGCTGGCAAGCGCACCGCCCGAAATTGCCCCGAGTTTAACGAGACCCGAGGTGACTTTGCCCTGCTTCAAAGCGCCAATATGCCCAGCAAACCCCTTGCCCGAAGCGCTAAAAGCAGATTCGAAGTGGTCGTCTACCGCGCGCGAAAGCCCGCCGACGATGCCGGCGAGGCACGCTGCCCGTCCCTCACGAGTGTTCAAAGCCGGCAGACCAGCGAGGATCGTGCCAGCGCTGACGGCGAGGCCGCCAGTGAGCGACACCTCCTTGCCGCTGTACGAAACCCGCTTGAAAGCCTGAGGATCAAGGCGTGAGCTGGCCGTCTGGGCGAGGATCGTCAGTGCCGCGCCGCCCAAAGCCGAGCGAAAGAAACCGTGCTTCATCAGTTGCCCTCGCCTTCGCCGTCATCAGCTGGCGCATCCTCAGTCTGCGCATCGTCCGCCTTGTCTTCGCTCACGGCCGCCGAGACGATCTCACCGACGACTGCATCGGCGCCGTCACCCACGCCGAGGTTCACGGTGTTGCCGTTAATCGCCTGAGCCGTAGCAATCACGGCGTTGATGTGCGCCGCAACGGTCGTAATGGAATCGACCGTACTCGCTGCACTGTCCGCATTGCGCATCACAGTGAGCACATCATGCTCAGAATTCTCAGCGCCGAGTACCACGGTCGGGCCCTTGGTGGCGAGGTAGTTCGCCAAATCCGCGTAGGTCCGCACATTGTAATCAGCTTGAGCGACCTGATCCGCATCGACCGGCTTCGACTCGCTCGGCTCTGCTTCTACTACATCAGGGCTAAGGATAATGACGGCGTCTGCTCGCGTTCCGAGCTCGCCCACGGCGGCCAGCAGCGGCGTATCGGCACCCGTCATCAACTCAAATACGGTGCTGTTATTCGCCTCTTCATCGCCCTGGCGCACCAGCTGGTTGAGCGCGCCATTGAGCTGAGCATTCGTCTCGGTCGCATCACTCGCCTCAGCCACGTAGCTCTTGAGCTGGTCCGCGAAAGCCGAGCGGAACGCCGTCTGGGCAGAATTGGTCCACACGTCGTTCACCGCCACGACTGTGCCCAGCGAGCCACCCGCCATGCCGATCTTATCGACGACGGAGTCGTAGGTCTCGTCCGCGACCTGCGGCAGACGCACAATAGCGATGGTCCGACCCTTGAGCGAGCCTTCAAGCAGACGCGGAGCTAGAGCGTCGAATGCCTGGTCTTGCTGCTCGGCGCGAGTGCGAAGCTCATCGGCTTCCACCTTGAGATCCGCGTTCGTCTCGCGCAGATTCGAGACCTCGCCAGAAAGCGCCTGACCAATGGAGTTCTGCAGCGGACCCGCACCCAAGATAATCCCGACGGACAAAGCGAGAAACACCGAAACTAGCGAAACTATGTGATATCGAAAATCAACCATCGTCTATCCACCTAAAAGAGATTCTTCACCCATTGAAACAAGTCCGAAATCCACACCCGAACGAGGTCAAACGTAATCTGACCTGCCGAGGTGGCAACCATGGCCGCGCCAATCGCTATCGCGCCTGCCACTACCAAAAGCACCAGTTGCCAGTTCGAAATACGAGAGCGGTAGAGCGACGAAACACCCTTGGCGTCAACGAGTTTGGATCCTACGCGCAGGCGAGTGAGGAATGTGGACGCCATCCCGTGACGCCCTTTATCCAAAAATTCAATCAGTGAGGAGTGTGAGCCAACGAGCACAATGAGCTGCGCGTTCTTGTTGTCTGCGAGCAGCATGGCTACGTCTTCTGAGGTGCCGGTCGCAGGGAAGACGACGTGTTCCACACCCAAGTCCTCCACGCGCCGCTTGCCTGGCGCGCTGCCGTCACGATAAGCGTGGACCACAATTTCAGCGCCCGAGCGCAGCGCCTTATCGGAAACGGAATCCATATCGCCAACGATCATGTCGAGATCGTAACCCGCCTCAAGCACCGCATCGGCACCGCCGTCAACGCCAATAATCACAGGGCGATATTCGCGGATGTATGGACGGAGGGTAATGAGGTCTTCCTTGAACTGGTAGCCCCTAACGACGACCAGCACGTGCCGACCCGCCAGTGGCGTACGAATCTCCGGGACGCCCACGCCGTCAAGAATAAGATTCTGCTCAGTCTCGATGTACTCCATCGTGTTCGCAGCAAAAGCCTTGAGCTGCAGCGGAATACCGCTGCGCGCAGCCTCGAGGTTTGCGGCGTTCGACTCGACGCTCTGCACGGTACCTTGAGCGATAAGGTGTTCGCCGGCGAAAATCGAGCCATCTTCGGTGATCGAGATAGGCGTACCTTCGCTGAGGTCCATCACCCCGTGCCCGCAGTCGTCAATCAGCGGAATTCCCGCCTCCAGCAAGATGCCTGGACCGAGATTCGGGTAACGACCCGAGGTAGAGCGCGCCGCGTTCACGACGGCGGCCACGCGGCTCTCAACCAAACCCTCGGCTGAGACGCGATCGAGATCCTCATGATCAATGACGGCGATCGAACCAGCAGCCAAACGCTTCGTCAGGTTCTTGGTGCGCGCGTCAACCTGCGCGGTGCCCGTGATCGGGTAGCGCGCAGGGGCATTTTTCTTCCGTTTCCTCACAAAAGCCACGTCTTTATGTTGCCATACCTGCACCGCGCAGTAGCTCAGCAGCGTGTGCGCGCGCCGTATCTGAATCCTCGTGGCCCGAGAGCATTCGCGCCAGTTCTTGCTCTCGCGCACTGCCTTGCACGTCCGTGACCTGAGTGCGCGCACCTTCCTCGTCTGAGGTCTTGGTGACGACGATCTGCCGCGCTGCATACGCGGCAACCTGTGCGAGGTGTGTCACGCACAGGACCTGACTGGTGCTGGCGAGGCGGGCGAGCCGCTCCCCCACTACGAGTGCTGATTTTCCGCCAATTCCCGCGTCAATCTCGTCAAAGATGAAGGTCTGGTCTGAACCCGCGCCACGCGCTGCGAGTGCCACCTCCAAGGAGAGCATGATGCGAGACATCTCGCCACCCGAAGCGGTGCGACCAAGTGGCATTGCCTTCGCGCCCCGATGCGGAGCAAGTTGAAATTCGATCCGGTCCAAGCCGTGCGGCCCGAGCTCGTCCAACTTGTTGACTGCCACCGAAAATGTGGCATCTTTCATGTACAGGTGAACGAGTTCTTGATTGACGGCGCTGCCCAAGAGTTTCGCCTCGCGCTTGCGGATCGCCGAGAGCTTTTTGGCAGCCTCCATGGCTTCGCGCTCATGTTCGCCCTGCTCGTTCTCCAATTGCGCGAGCCGAGCTGCTGGATCTTTCAAGCTGGCGAGCTCGGCGCGTGCCTCATCCGCCGCTTCGAGCATCTCTTCAACGCTCATCCCGAGCTCTACCTCGATTGCGCGCAGCTCTGCTCGGCGAGCATAAATCGATTCCAAAAGCGCAGGGTCAGCTTCGAGCTGATCGAGCTGGGCTGCCAGATTCTGCCGTACGTCATTCACGGCACTGCTCACGTCAGCGAGAGTGCTCGCCGCTTGCTCGAGTTCACTATCGCCAGTTCGATTCAGGGCATTGCCCGCTCGAGCGAGGAGGTCTTCAGCGCCCGCAGCGTCGCTACCCGAGCCGTAACCAAGTCCGGCTTCGCCTGCGAGCGCGCCGATCGCCGTCACCAGAGCTTGGCGGATCTCCTCTACGTTTGCGAGTCGCTGGGCTTGAGCCTTGAGTTCGGCGTCTTCCCCGACTCGGGGCTTGACGCCGTCTACGCGCTTGACGAGCGCGGAGAGCGCGAGCCTGCGGGTGCCTGCTTGGGCCATCTGTGCTTTGAAGTCTTGGAGTGCGCTGCGCGCCTGCACGAGGGATCGCCATGATTCCTCGAATCGCGTGCGCTGCTCTAGGAGTTCTGCGCCGCCGTACAGGTCGAGGGCTTGGCGCTGCTCGCTTGCCGAAGCGAGTCGGCGTTGATCTGCCTGACCGTGAACCGTAACCAGCAAGCCTGCGAGCTGCTCGAGAGTCGCCGCTGGCACGCTTCGACCACCGAGATACGCACGCGAGCGCCCCGAAACTGGCACGGTACGCGAAACGATAATCGCCGCTTTGCCATCTGCATCTACATCTACGTCGCCTCCGGCTTCGCGCACAATCGCCACGGCTGGAGAGTCCTGATCTACCACGAAGGTGGCTTCCACGCTCGCGCGTTCGGCGCCGACGCGGACCCGCGCGGGATCGGCTTTACCACCCATGAGCAGGTCGAGCGCCGTCAAAGTCATGGTTTTACCGGCGCCGGTTTCGCCGGTCAGAGAGGTCATCCCCGAATCGAAACGGATCGAGGCAGATTCGATGACCCCTAGGTCGCTGATCCGCACTTCATCAATCATTGCCGCCTCGCCAGCCCTCGACTGGAAGATGGAACTTCACCACGAGACGCTCGGAGAACGGCGCATCATCAATACGCGCGAGCAGAATCGGGTGCGTGCCCTTGCGGGCGGTCACAGTAGATCCTTCGGGCGCTTCTATGACGCGCCGACCGTCGCACCAGATGACCGCGTTGTCGGCGCGAATATGGACCTGTGCCTGCGAACCTGGCCCGAGAACCATCGGGCGGGTGAAGAGCGCATGTGCAGCAATCGGCGTAAGGACAATCGCCTCCACGTCTGGCCAGACGATCGGACCGCCGGCCGAAAAGTTGTAGGCCGTGGAACCGGTCGGAGTCGAGAGCAGCACCGTATCAGTCTTAAACGACGAAACTGGGCGACCGTCCACGCCGAGATCGGTTTCGATCATGCGCGAGAACGGCGCCTTTTCGATAGATACTTCATTCAGGGCCCAGTCATCGTAGATCGTGCCGTCTGGGAGCTGCACCTGGATATCAATCGTCATGCGCTGATCGACGGTCCACGCGCGGTTCGCAATCGCTTCCACCACCTCTGGCGTAGAGGAAGGATCCACCTCCGCCAAGAAGCCCACATGCCCGTAGTTGATACCAAGGATCGGAATCGCGAATTCGCGCACCATTTCGGCCGCGCGCAGAATCGTGCCATCGCCGCCGACCACTACGACGAGCTCGGCATCTTTCATCTTGGCCATCTCGCTCGGATCATTCGCTACCCGAGCATCAATGCCACGATCCGAGAGCGCAGATAGGAACGCGTCGACCGATTGGGATACGTCACGATTCTCGTGCGTCACAAGCGCGATTTTGCGTTCCATACATGTTCCTTTGATCAGCTACTTGCCGGCCCAGCCTCGATTGCAGCGCGAATCGCTTCGTCGATCTCGGTGATCGCGGACTCGGGGTGACCAGCGCGGAAGTACACGAAGTATTCTACATTGCCCTTTGGCCCTGGGAGGGGCGAAGGTGCGACGGCTGCTACTTTGAGTCCAGCCTGCAGGCCAGCGTCAATCACGCCCGCAACCGCTTCGCGGTGCAACTCTACGTCTCGCACTACCCCACCGGCACCGACGCGATCTTTCCCCACTTCAAACTGTGGTTTTACCATCAGCAGAAAATGTGCATCTGGGCTTGCTGCCGCTACCAGCGCTGGGATAACGAGTGTGAGCGAAATGAACGAAAGGTCACTCACCACGAGGCTCGGAGCTGGAGCGACAAGGGCAGGATCGAGCGTGCGCACATTCGTACGTTCGAGTACGCTCACTCGCGGATCCTCGCGCAACCTCCACAGCAGCTGCCCATACCCAACGTCTACCGCAGAGACATGCGCCGCTCCCTTGCGCAAGAGCACGTCAGTGAAACCGCCCGTCGACGCCCCGGCATCAAGGGCGCGCACGCCCTCAATCTGCGGGGCTTGATCGCCAAGATATTCGAGCGCGCCGAGGAGTTTATAGGCTCCGCGCGAGGCCCAGTGCGGATCGTCGTCGTCCTTCACAAGCAACGCCTGAGCGGGATTCATCTGGCGCGCCGGCTTCAGGACCTGGTCGCCGTCAAGAAAAACCTTGCCCTCACGCACCAAAACCTGTGCCTCAGCCCGCGAGCGAGCGAGGCCGCGACGCACGAGTTCGGCGTCAATACGTGTCAACTTAGCCATCCGTCAGCCGCGATTCTCAGGCTTGTGCCTTGCGCAATTCACGGGTGAGCGCTTCGTGAACCGATTCGAGGCTGCGAATTGCTTCCTCCATCTGCGAACCGTTCAGCTGCGACTCGTCGCCAGCCTCGGCCCGTTCGGTGACGGCTTGCGCAAAATCCTCGAGGGAATCCAACTCGCCGGCCACGTTTAGCGGGGCCTGCGGCTTTGGCGCCATATTACTTGGCGTTGGTGCTGGACTCATGCTGTCCTCCTCGACTTGGCACGCACGACGTTAATCTCCGGAAGCGTGAGGTCGCTACCAGCAGCGAGGCGATCTGCAGCTTCCCAAAGTGCAGCTGCACCTGCACGGTACGAATCGAGATTGAGCGTGACGGCGACCGCTTCCGTAGCCTCTGAGCCAAGCGGGATCGTGATCGGTTCTGCTTCGCCCTCGCGGATATGGAGCTCAAGGCCGTTGCTAGCGTGCGCGAGTTGTACTTCACTACCACCGCAGGTGAAGGAGTGGAGGTTCTCGAATTCGCTATTCGCACTTTCCTCGACACTCAGATGAGGCTCGTTGAGGTCGCGCAAATCGATCGCAAGGAAATCAGGGCGCAAGTGCTCAGGCGCCAGCCAAATATCCCGCGCGCTCGTCACGCCCGTAAGCACATGCATTACTGGGATCTCGGCCCGACGAGCACCCTCAATGTCGGTATCGAGGCGGTCGCCCACAGCGAGCGGACGGCGAGCCTCGTACTTCTCGCTCGCCATCGCGAAGATATGCGGCTCGGGCTTGCCAAAACTCACCGGATGCGAGCCGGTGGCGTGCGACACGCAGGCGACGAAAGAGCCGTTGCCGATCATCGGCCCGCGTTCTTTCGGGATCGTCGCGTCCAGATTCGTAGCGTAGTGCGCCGCGCCGCGATGAATCGCCAGCACGGCCTCCGAAAGGTCGCTCCACGTGAGCTTTTCGCCCAAGCCCTGGATCACGGCGTCTGGCTCGTCATCAGCCGAGGTGACGACGGAGAAACCGGCTTGCGTGAAAGCCTCACGCACACCGGTATCACCTACCAGCAAAACCTTTGCGCTGAGCGGCAGGATCTTGCGCAGCTCGTGCGCGGCGACCTGCGAGGAGTTAATGACCTCTTCGGCGGCGGTCGGGATCCCGATTTCCGTCAGGTGCTCGGCCACGACCGCCGAAGGGCGACCGGAATTATTGGTTAGATATACGGCACGCGCGCCCTCAGCCTTTGCCTGTGCTAAAGCTTCAGGGGCGTAGGGCGCAGGCACTCGACCAAGGTAGGTCGTACCGTCAAGGTCGAGCATCAATACGTCAAACGCGCTGCTCAGAGGTGCGTCACTTGCCGCGAGATAGCCTGTGCGTGCCATATAACTTACTCGGCCTCGTTCTTGTCGTCGTCGAAGTTATCTTCGTCGAGATCATCTTCGGAGAAGACCTCTTCCTCCACGTCGCCCACAACGCGAGGACCGTCAGCTTCGTCAAGCATTTCCTCGAAAGTCTGGGCTTCGTCGTCTTCGTCGGTCTCTTCGAAATCCTCTACATCGCCTACGATGCGTGGCTCGCCGAAGTTCTCTTCGTCGTCCTCGAATTCTTCAGCGTCATCGAAGTCTTCCACATCACCAACGATGCGTGGCTCCTCGGATTCGCCTGCTTCGTCCTCGTCGGAGAAATCGTCCTCAAAGTCGTCAGCATCGTCGAAATCTTCGGCGTCCTCGAGCAAGTCTTCGTCGCCGGTGAGATCGACCAGTTCGTCGTCAAGCACGTCATTGAGGTCAACGAGCATGTCGATGTCCTGGTCGTCGCCGTCATAAATCGGCTGCCACTGAGCACGCAGCTCCGCAGCCTCATCGGTGCGACCCAGCTCCTCCAAGCGATCTGCCTTCACCAGCTGCACGCGAGCGGCGAGCTCCTTCGGCAGGTTCTCAACGATGATCTTCTCGAGGAGGTTCAGGCCACCCTCATAATCACCTACGTCTGAGCGAGCGCCGGAGGTCACGATTGCGAGCTCAACCTTCGACGGACCATCGAGACGGTTCATCGGCACCTCAGAGATGAAACGCAAAGCCTTCTCGCTGCGGCCAAGACCGCGCTCGGAATCCGCCTCGATCGCTACGTGCGAGTAGTCATCCGAGAAACGGCGGTAGGCGCGCAGTTCCGTCAGCGCCTCCGAGTAACGGCCAGTCACGTAAGCCGCGATGCCCACTGCTTCGCGAACAATATCGATACGTGCGGCCATCGAGTATGCAGCCTTGGCGTGCTGGTATGCCACCTCAGGGTCGATGTCCATCATTTCGCCTGAGTAAGCGAGGTGACGAGCCACGAGGTCGGCACTCACGGTGTTCAGGCCGCGCAAATGACGGCGGGTTTCCTCCGGAAGCATCTCTGCGGTGATCGACGAAGGAATCTCGTCAGCCAAGGAACGGGCGCGGGCGCGCTTCTCCTGGCCCATACGCTCGTCACGCTCGTTGAAATGGCCGCGCTCACGGCGATCGTTATTGCGGCGATCATCACGGCGATCGTTACGGAAACCACCACGACGGTCATCACGGCGGTCGTTATCGCGGCGTTCCCCACCGAAGCCACCGCGGCGATCGTCACGGCGGTCGCCACGGAAGCCACCACGACGGTCGTTATCGCGGCGATCGTTACGGAAACCACCGCGACGATCATCACG
>R16__coassemble_1327_pt1 | contig 15637 bp, 15 predicted proteins | sample R16__metabat2_low_PE_015 | metagenome-assembled genome bin R16 | reverse complement strand
CCCAAATAATATCCGCCCCCGCGCCCCGTCCCCAAATTTTTCATCCACACTCGCCCCCCGCCCCCCGATTCTCAATCAGAAAGCTCAGGCCTCTTCGCCAGATCGCGGCGAGGAAAGCACCTCAGGGTTACCCAGCGATACCGTGCCCGGATGCTCTGGAGCCTCGGCGCCCGGCAAGAAGCCGTCGTTGTAGCGCATCGGCACATGGAAAGCATCGCAATATGGCTTGTTGCGCGAAGCGCCGCAGCGGCAGAGCATGTAGCGGTTGCGCAGCTCGTACTCGTTACCCTCGGAATCCTCCAGAGCAATTCCGCCGTGTACGTAGATGCCCGAGCTTACGCCGCGCTCTGGATCCTGCACGATCGTGATGCCTGGCTCGAGGTCTGGCTCGATGAACTCACCCTCGTGCGTGCGCACAGTGAGGCGGCCAGCTGGGCAGTGACCTGCAATCTCCTTCGCCAGCTCTACCTGCTCATCGTTCTCTGCCTTCACGGCCAAGCTCCACGCCTCCGAGCCGTTGCCCTCGAGATCCGGCGCGTGGCAGAAGCGGGCGAAAGCGCAGCGATCGTCATCTGCCAGGTCAATCACTGGGCCCTCAAAGTAATCGACGCGATCCTGATACTCCTGCTTCGAAGCAGTCTCGCGGCCAATAAAACCAATCTTCTTGTGCGTGCCATCGCAGAAAGGCGCAGTATTCGAATGGCCGCAGCGGCAAAGCGCGTAGCTCTCCTGCTGCTCAAAAGTCCGGCCATCTTCCCAGCGATACCCATGGCCCTCCGAGCGGATGATCTTCTCATCCAGTGGTACCGAACCACTCACGAGGTACGGACCATTCGCCGCCACCTTGATGCGCATCTCCTGCGCTGCGCCCGAATTTTCTTCTGCCATGGTTTCTCCTCAACTACCAGCGGATCTTGCCACACTTCTAGCGCCAAAAAGCGCCTGTCCCAATCATACGGCTTAAACGCTACGCAAACTTTGCGCAAAGGGCGGTATTACGTGCGTTCTACCGCGCGTAATACCGCCCTCTATTTGCATACAGCGAAGAGCCAGAGATCAGCCGATCAGACTGGACGCTCGTGCGGAGCGTGCTCCCACGTGAGTCGTGGATCGCGCACGACGACCCCAGCCAAAGCCTCATCGATACGTGCCATCACCGAATCGTCGAGCTTCACGTTCGCAGCCTCTACGTTCTCAGCGACCTGCTCCGGACGGGAGGCGCCGATGATAGGTGCCGCTACGCCGTCATTATGCATCACCCACGCGAGCGCGAGCTGAGCCTGCGTAATCCCAAGCTCGAGAGCAATCGGCGCCAGCTTTGCAACCGCCTCCAACACGTCTGGGCGCAGCCACTCCTTCATCGAGTCGCCCACATTGCTCGTCGCACGCGAATTGCGCGGCAGTGGCATACCTGGGCGGTACTTACCACTCAGCACACCCTGAGCCAGCGGGCTCCACACGATCTGGGAAATACCCAGCTCCTTCGAGGTCGGAATCACCTCAGGCTCGATCACGCGCCACAGCATCGAGTACTGCGGCTGGTTCGAAACCACCTGGAACCCAAGCTGCTTGCCGAAGTCATGCGCGTAACGGATCTGCTCCGCCGTCCACTCACTTACGCCAATGTAAAGCGCCTTGCCCGCGCGCACGACGTCCGCAAAGGCCTGCATCGTCTCTTCCAAAGGAGTCTCTACGTCGTACCGGTGCGCCTGATACACATCCACGTAATCCGTGCCCAAGCGGCGCAGCGAATTATCGATACCCTCCATAATGTGCTTGCGCGAGAGGCCCGTATCGTTGTGTCCACGCGGACCGACCGGCCAGTAAACCTTCGTGAAGATCTCCAGCGATTCACGGCGAAGCCCCTTCAGCGCCTTGCCCAGCACCTTCTCGGCCTTGCCGTTCGCGTACACATCCGCCGTATCGAAAGTCGTGATACCCGCATCGAGCGCTGCATGCACGCAGGCGATGGCGGCGTCCTTATTAATCTGCTGACCGTGAGTCAGCCAGTTCCCGAAAATCATATTCGAGATCTTCAGGCCCGAATTCCCTAAATGTACATATTCAACCATGGGGTGAAGTCTACCCCAGGGCTTCTAGGGCCGTACATCACTTCCACATTTAACTACGCTCAACTTCACCCGCGACTACGATTATCCCTAGGCATTTAGGCACAGACAGGAGGACCCCATATGCTTGCTTACTACGCTTCCGGTAATCCAGAAAATCCAATGGTCGTGCTCATGCACGGAGTGTGCGATAGCGCCACCTGCTACGTGGACGTGATCCGCTACCTGCAAGATCAGTATTTCGTGGTGGCCCTCGACGGCCTGGGTCACGGCGTCTCCCCGCGTTACACCGAGGACCAGCTTGCAGACCCGTTCGCCGCTGCCGTGGCAGAAGTTGAGGCAACCGTTGAGTACCTTGTGAAGCTCTACGGCAAGACGCCAGCCCTCGTCGCCCACTCGATGGGCGGCGCAATTATGTCGGTCCTGCTCGGAAAGCGCCCAGATCTCTTTGTCGGCGGCGTGCTCGAAGATCCAGCGTGGCTCAGCGAGGAGCAGTATGCAGGCTATATTGAGCGCGGGCCGGAGCAGGTGGAGCTCAGCGCAGGATGGCGTGGGAAGCCGGTTGCGACCATTAGCGAAAATGCCGAGCTGCGCCCAGATTGGGAAGGTGTGCAGCACTACGGATGGGCTTTCGGTAAGGGACTGGTCGATCCGCAGTTGCTCGCCAGTGGCGTAGTGACGTTCTCGGAGTCGTGGGAAGAGGTAGCGAGCAAGATCGCGCGCCCGACCGTCGTCGTCACCTCAGATACCGATGAAGTGTTGGTCGGCGAGGCTGGGGTGCAGCAGATGCTCGCTCTGTGCAACGCCAATATCATCCCCGAGGTGATTCCTGGGCAGAATCACGCCGTGCGACTCGGGGCTCCTGAGGAATTTGAGCAGATTGTGAAGCAGCATTTGAGCCAGCTGCTCTCCTGAGGCTCACTGCCGTGCGTTGCTGGTGACAAAATGAGGGGTATCTCGCCATATACACGAGATACCCCTCAAAATCTCAACCGCAAATGCTCCAACCAGGTTTCAAAACCCTAGTCCACAGCCTCCAGCTTCGGATCGCGGCGCAAATATGCGCGAGTTTCGCGCGCGATCAGGCCCGAAGCTAGCAGCAAGCCGATCAGGTTTGGAATCGCCATCAGCGCGTTCGCGATATCGGCGAAAGTCCACGCCACGTCAAGGGCAGTGGTCGCACCGATAAAGACCACGATCGAGAAGAGAATGCGGTAGACGATCACGCCCTTGTAACCCACCAACTTCTCCGCGCAGCGCTCGCCGTAGTAGGCCCAGCCCAAAATCGTTGAGAAAGCGAAGAACACAATCGAGATCGCCACAATCACGTGGCCCTGCGTACCAGGGAAGCCGATGGTGAAAGCCTCAGCCGTGAGTGGCGAGCCGTCCTTGCCGGTTTCCCACGCGCCAGTCACGACGATCACCAGAGCCGTCATCGTCACCACGATAATCGTGTCGATAAAGGTCTGAGTCATTGAAACCAAGCCCTGACGCACTGGTTCACGAGTCTTCGCCGCAGCCGCCGCGATCGCAGCCGAACCCATGCCCGACTCGTTCGAGAAAATACCGCGCGCCACGCCATACTGCAGCGCCACCATGAAAGCCGAGCCCACGAAACCGCCGGTCGCAGCAGTACCAGTGAAGGCGTCGTGAATAATCATCCCCAGCGCCGCTGGAATCGCAGTGATGTGCAAGGCGAGCACGATCAGCGCCGCACCTACGTACAGGATGATCATCATCGGCACGAACGCCGCCGTCACCCTGCCAATCGACTTAATGCCGCCGATCAGCACCACGCCCGTGCCCACGGCCATGACGAGACCGACGATCGCTGGCTGGATGCCGAAGGAGTCCTGCAACTGGCCGGCTACGGCGTTTGCCTGCGTGAGGTTGCCGATGCCGAAGGACGCAATCACCGCGAAAATCGCGAAGGCCATCGCAAGGAATTTGCCGAAACCGTTCTTCGTGACGTGCTCGAGGTAGTACTGCGGGCCGCCGCTGATCTGCCCGTGCTCGTCGTGTTCGCGGAAGCGCACGGCCATGAACGCCTCAGAGTACTTGGAGGCCATGCCCACGAGGCCGGTGACCCACATCCAGAAGACGGCGCCTGGGCCACCAATGTGGATAGCGGTGGCGACGCCGGCGATGTTGCCCACGCCCACGGTCGCCGCAAGTGCAGTGGTCAGCGCCTGATAGTGCGAAATATCGCCCTCGAGCGAATCGTCCGAGCCGTCCGCACCCTTTTCGCTGCGCTTAATCAGCGCCAGCTTCAGCGCCGGCCCGAGCTTTCGGAACTGCACGCCACGCAAACGAATCGTGAGGATCAGGCCGCCACCGAGGAGCAGCGGGATGAGCACGAAAGGTCCCCACAGCACGCCGTCAATCTCGTTCAGAACGTCAAGAAAAGTCTTGTCAAACACCGGAACCATTGTTCACCTCCCATATAAGTGCCAGCGCCTCCCCTCAGGCGCCTGCGGAAATTGTTCCTACTTTAACCCCTGTTCACTGCTAGCTAATCGCTGCGGTCACAATGAGGACACTTGGATTTACAATGACGAGTGACGGCGAAGGGGCCCGGTAGCGACCGCGAGGCCCGCGAATTGACCGCCGAAGGAGGTTTTTATGACTACACAGCTGAAATCTGGAGCAATTGATACGCACGCACACGTCTATCCTGAGCGCTACCTCGACTTCCTCGAGAGCATCGGCGTAGATCCTGCCAGCACTCGGATCGCCCGTAACCTGCGCCAAGACGATTCCGAGGCAGATATGAGCGCGCGCCTTGCGATGATGGACGCCGCTGGCGTAGATTTCCAGGTTCTCTCAGCTACTCCGCAACTCCCGTTCGGCTCAGGCGACTTTGGTGACGGCGTCACCGCTGCGGACGCTGCGAAAGCCGCGCGCATGGTCAACGAGATTTACGCTCAGATTGTGGCGGATCGGCCGGATCGCTTTAAGGCCTACGGCGCTTTGCCGCTCCCGCATGTCGAGGAGAGCTTGGCGGAGATTGCTTTTGTGCTCGACGAGCTTGGTTTCCTTGGGGTGGCGCTCAACGCTTTCGTGGGCAAGGATGGGTCGCTCGCGGATCCTCGGCTCGCCCCGATTTTCGAGGAGCTGGATCGGCGCGGGGCGATTGTGTACATCCACCCAGCAGGGCACGCTGCCGGTTGCTCGGCGATGGTCGACCACGGGCTCACGTGGGTGAACGGCGCTCCGATGGAGGACGCAATCGCCACTTTGCAGCTGCTGAAAGCCGATTACGTGTTTAAGTACCCGCATATCCGCTTCCATATCGCGCATTTGGGCGGCGACTTACCGTTCTTGGCGCAGCGCATCCAAGATAACTACGACGATTGGGGCGCTTTCGCGCATTCGCCTGCGGAATCGTTCCAGCGGATTTATGTGGATGCCGCAAACTTCTTTGCGCCAAGTCTGCGCATGGCCCTCGAGGTTTATGGGCCGCAACACGTGATGGCGGGTTCCGACTATCCGTATTTCCAAGACGACAAGTACGTGCGGGCAACGGGCTATATCCGCGGCGCCGGCCTCGCCGAGGACGTCGAGCGCGGCGTGCTTTTCGAGAACGCCCGCGCGCTCTATGGGCTGGAATGATCCCTTGGGGTCAGTTCACTGAGCGCTGATTTCCGCCAATGCGTGGCAGGAAATCAGAATGATTCTCTATAATCGAAGGTAGCCGCGTAGATGCGGACCCCTCGAAGAAAGGAGCAGCGTATGAGTTTCTTAGATAAGGCCAAGGATATGGCTGCAGATGCTGTAGACAAGGTAAAGGATCTCGTAGACGGCGATCAGAACGACGGCACCACCGAAGGCACCGACCTCCTCCACAGCGAGAAGGCCGAGCAGGTAAGCGATGCCGCTCTTGGCAAGGCCAATGAGCTCGCTGCTTCGAAGTTGGATCCAGAGAAGGCAAAGATGGTAACTGATGCCACTGCCAAGCTCGATACCAAGATCGGCACCGAGTGATTAATCGGTAAAAATAATCTGTGGCCAATTCTTGGCCGAAGTGCCCGCCGCGCGCCTGCGTGGTGGGCACTTTTAATTCCCCAAGTGAGAATCGGGACCTAGTCCCAAAGTATCAACGTCGACTTTCCAAGGCTCGCGCGCTTCGGCGCTCTGCAGACGCGCGGGATCAAAAACTTCCAGCAGCTCAGCCACGGAGCGCACGTCCTTGTAGCCGAGCGAACCGGCGAGCAGCTCCACCACATCCGCGGCGCTCCAGCCATATTCGCGAAGCCGCCCGAGCGTGACGGCGCCGTCTCGCTTCGCCAGCCGCACGCCTTGCGCGTTCAAGACCAGCGGAACGTGCGCATATTTTGGCGTCTCGTAGCCCAGAACTCGCTGCAGATACACCTGCCTCGGCACCGAAGGCAGCAGGTCATCGCCGCGCACGATCTGATCCACGCCCATCTCCCCGTCGTCAACGACCGACACGAAGTTATAGGAGTAGACGCCGTCACCTCGGCGAATCACCAGATCGTCCACGCCGCCGGTATAGTCGCCGTAGTTTTCATCAGTGACGGCGAGCTCGCTGACGTCCGTGAGCAGCCGCAAGGCCGGCCCGCGGTTCGTCGCCGCCAATTTCGCGCGGCCCGCTTCCCGCTCAGCCTCAGTGAGATTCCGGCACGTGCCCGGATAGGATCCTGGCGGGCGGTGCGGAGCGGAGGCAACCTGCGCCAACTCTTTGCGGGTGCAATAGCATTCGTAGAGCTGCCCGCGCCCGCGCAGCTGCTCGAAAATCCCTTCGTAAAAATCCAAGCGCTCGGACTGGCGCATGATCGAGCCGTCCCAATCCAGACCAATCGCCTCAAGGTCGCGCAGCTGACTGGCCTCGTGCTCGGGGCGCGAGCGCTCATCCAAATCCTCGACGCGCAAATAAAAATCGCGCCCGCTCTTACGCGCGTAAGCCCACGCGAGCAGCGCAGTGCGCAAATTCCCTAGGTGCAAATCGCCCGAAGGCGAAGGAGCATAGCGCCCAGCCCCGCGCTGAGCCCCGCGCCCAGCGCGTGGATTCTCTCCCAAAACACTCATCAGCGAAACTCCGGTGGTACGTGTACGATGCGCGTCTCGTCCCATGGCTGCTCCCAGCCGGCAAGGCGCAGCGCAGCGTCAGTGATCGCGGCGGTCATACCCCAAATCATTACGTCGCCGAGCAAGAATCCTGGCCCGCGATGTCCATTCTCAATCTCCCAGGTAATCCGGTTCGCAGGATCGACCAAATCACGCACTGGGAAGGAAAGCAACCGAGCTACCTCGCGCGCATCTGGACGCAAACTCGAAGCGTCGCCGTCCCACTCAGCCACGACGGCCACCACCTGGAAACGCAGGCGGGTAATCGCTGGCCCTGGAATCCGACCGAGCACTTTCACGCGATCCGCACTCACGCCCACTTCTTCACAGGCTTCGCGAAGCGCCGTCTGCTCTGGGTCTTCCTGACCTTCGCGCGAACCGCCGGGGAAGGAAATCTGGCCCGCCTGCGAAATACCACGGGCGCGCTGGGTGAAGAGAATCTTTGGCTCCGAATCCGAGGAGATGAGCACCAGCACCGCAGCCTGCCGGCCGCGCTGCGTCTCGTCCCACGTAAAATCCGCAGAGAGCTGCTTCGCCGTAATTCTCTCGTCACCCATAGGCCACACCTTCACCCAAAAATTGCCCGCGAGCGCAGCGCAACTGCGCGCGGATTAAATAGTACGACGTCTCTGGAATCGCTTTCCTCTTCGCGCGGTCCTTCTCGCAAAACCCGACGAAGCATCTCAATCCCAGCCGCCACGGTTACGTCGCCTGCAGAGCTCGCCGCGAATACGCGGTGGTCGAGCACCTGCTGCTGATCGAGTTGCTCGCGCATAAATTCACCGATTTCTCGCAACTGCGCCAGCTGCTTTTCGAGTCGCGCCTTCGACTCCTCCAAGCGCTCGACCTGCGCCGTAAGCTCCATGATGCGCGCGATGCCGGCGAGGTTGATGCCTTCCTCTTGGGAGAGGCGCTGCACCTCGATGAGGCGGTCGACGTCTTTGAGAGAGTAACGGCGCCCGCCCCCGCGCGTACGGCTCGCGACTACCAGCCCGAGCCGGTCATACTGGCGAACCGTCTGCGGATGCATGCCCGCCAGCTCGGCGGCCACACTCACGGTGAGGATCGGTGCATTACGTGGAACTTTTGCCATCACACACCTGCCATCGCTCGGAAGTCAGCGCGTGGGTCCGCGCCATCTGCAGCCTCGCGGAATGCTTCCACTGCTGCGCGCGATTCTTCGGAGAGCGTCTTCGGCACGACGACCTTGAGTCGCACGTACAAGTCTCCGGACTCACCGCGAGCTGGATGCACACCCTTCTTCTTGACGCGCAGGATCTTGTCGGTGCTCGAACCCGCAGGCACCTTGACTCTCACGGTTTCGCCGTCAAGAGTCGGCACGTCAATCGTGGCACCGAGCGCAGCTTCATCGAAGCTGACCGGCACATTCACGTACACGTCTTTGCCTTTGAGTTCGTACACTGGGTGCGGCTCCACGTGGACCGTAACCAAGATATCTCCGGCGCTGCCGCCGTTCGTACCCGCGCCGCCCTTACCGGCGATGCGAATCTTCTGGCCGTCGGTCACGCCAGCTGGCACCCTCGCCGTCACCCTGCGCGTACCGGCGTTCACCTTCACCGCTACACCAGTGACGGCGTCGCGCAAAGGAATCGACACGCTCGCGTGGACGTCCTGCCCGCGTTGCGGCGTGCGGCCGAAGCCACCAAAACCGCCGCCCGAGCCGAAGCCCGCGCTTGGACCACCGCGCTGGGCGCCGCCGCTGAACATCTTGAAGATGTCCTCGAAACCGGCGCCGTTCATATTGGACGTGTAGCGCACGTTGCCGTTGCCCGCGCCTCCACCAAACATGGAGGAGAAAATATCTTCGAATCCGCCGGCGCCGCCCGAACCGCCTGCTGAGAAGCGCGCACCCGCGCCGCCCATTGCACGAATAGCATCGTACTGCTTGCGATCCTGCTCGTTGCTCAGTACCTGATAGGCCTCGGAGACTTCCTTGAACTTCTCCTCAGCAGCCTTATCCCCAGGATTCTGGTCTGGGTGATACTTGCGGGCGAGCTTGCGATACGCCTTCTTGATCTCGTCTTGGGTGGCCGTTTTGGGCACACCAAGTGCGGCGTAGAAGTCTTTACTAATCCAATCTTGACTTGCCATCATGCCACCTCCTTCTTCACGTCTACTTTTTCGAGTTCTTTGAGATTACTCGCGGCCGGCCAGTTACTCAGGGCTGACCACGCCCACTCGCGCTGGGCGCAAAATCTTCTCGCCCATGCGGTAACCAGGCTGGATCAGGATCTGCACCTGCTCGCTCTCCACATCAGCGCTCGTGGAATGCATGAGCGCCTCATGAATTGCTGGGTCGAACGGATCCCCTACCGCGCCGTAACGCTCAAGGTGATAGTTCGTGGAAAGCGTGGATTCCAGCTCTTCCACGACCTTGCCGGCTGGGCCTTCAAGTCCGCCGTGCTCACGGGCAAGATGCGCATTATCCAGCACCGAAATCAAACCCTCGAGCACTTTCGCCTTGCCCAACTCGTACTGGGCGAGCGCGTCAGCCTTCGAGCGCTTCACGTAGTTCGAATACTCGTGCTGCACGTTGTACACGTCAGCATTGCGGCGGGCGAGCTGCTCTTCGAGCTCAGCCACGCGAAGCAACGCCTGATCGAGTTCGGAGAGTTCCACTACACCCTCGTCTCCCGTGACGGCGGCGTCATCGGCTGTAGCCTCGGCGTCTCCCGCAGCGTCCGCTTTGACCTCATCAAACTCAGAAGACTCTTCAAATTTCTGCGATTCGTCTGCCATCATTCCTCATTTCCTGAGTGCGACTCGTTATTCGCGATCTTGTAGGGAGACGGAGCTAGCTCAGCGCTCATGCGCCCCAAGCTGCTCCGCCTCCGCTACTACTTACTTGTTGTCTTCGTCGTCGACGATCTCAGCATCCACTACGTCGTCGTCACCGCTCTGGCCAGCACCAGCAGCCTTCGCAGCATCGGTCCAACCGTCAGCGCCTGGCGCACCCGCGCCTGCACCTGCGGCCTGCGATTGAGCGTAGAGCGCCTCGCCGATCTTCTGAGCCTTGGTGTTCAGCTCTTCCTGAGCGGACTTGATCGCCTCAATGTCTTCACCCTTGAGCGCCTCGCGGAGCTTGTCGTTTGCTTCCTTCACCTCGGTGGTGACGGAATCGTCGAGCTTGTCAGCGTTGTCTTTCAGGAGCTTGTCGATCGAGTAAACCTGCTGCTCAGCAGTGTTGCGCACGTCAGCTTCTTCCTTGCGCTTCTCGTCCTCAGCTGCGTGAGCCTCAGCCTCAGCCACCATGCGCTCAATGTCGTCCTTCGAGAGGGCCGAACCGCCGGTGATCGTGATGCTCTGCTCCTTGCCGGTGCCGCGATCCTTGGCGCTCACATGCACGATGCCGTTCGCGTCAATATCGAAGGTCACCTCGATCTGAGGCATACCGCGCGGAGCTGGGGCGATACCGCCGAGCTCGAAGGTGCCGAGCAGCTTGTTGTCGCGAGCGAAGCTGCGCTCACCTTGGTAGACCTGAATCAGCACGCTTGGCTGGTTGTCCTCAGCAGTGGAGAACACCTCGCTGCGCTTGGTCGGGATAGCAGTGTTGCGCTCGATGAGCTTGGTCATCACGCCACCCTTGGTCTCGATACCGAGGGAGAGTGGGGTGACGTCGATCAGCAGGACGTCCTTACGGTCACCGGTGATCACGCCCGCCTGAAGTGCAGCACCCACGGCTACGACCTCGTCTGGGTTGACGCCCTTGTTTGGCTCCTTGCCGCCGGTGAGTTCCTTCACCACGTCCGTCACGGCTGGCATACGGGTGGAACCACCCACGAGCACTACGTGGTCGATCTCGCCAAGCGAAATGCCGGCATCGGAAATGACCTGCTTGAATGGGGTCTTGGTGCGCTCGAGCAGATCGCGCGTCATCTCTTCGAAGTGTGCGCGGGTCAGCTTCTCGTCCAAGTGGATTGGACCGTTTTCGGTCATCGAGAGGTACTGGAGGGTGATGTTCGTCGAGCTTGCGGAGGAGAGTTCCTTCTTCGCCTGCTCAGCGGCTTCCTTCAGGCGCTGCAGCGCGATCTTGTCCTTGGAGAGATCGGCGCCGTAGTTGTTCTTCACCTGGTCGACGAGCCAGTTCACGATGCGCTGATCCCAGTCGTCACCGCCGAGCTTGTTGTCGCCGGAAGTGGCGCGCACCTGAATGGTGGAGAAGCCGTCGTCATCCTTACCCACCTCGAGGAGCGACACGTCGAAGGTACCGCCACCAAGGTCGAAGACCAGGATGAGTTCGTCTTCCTTGCCCTTTTCAAGGCCGTATGCGAGCGCCGCAGCGGTTGGCTCGTTCACGATGCGCTGCACGTTCAGACCTGCGATCTGACCTGCATCCTTCGTGGCCTGGCGCTGAGCGTCGTTAAAGTAAGCCGGCACGGTAATGACCGCGTCCGTCACTGGCTCGCCGAGGTAAGCCTCAGCGTCCTTCTTCAGCTTCTGGAGGATGAACGCCGAAATCTGCTGGGCGTTGTAATCCTTATCGTCGATCGAGACCTTCCAAGAATTCTCGCCCATGTGGCGCTTCACGGAAGAAATCGTGCGCTCAACGTTCGTCACTGCCTGACGCTTTGCGATCTCACCGACCAGCACCTCACCGGTCTTGGAAAAGCCCACAACCGATGGGGTGGTGCGAGCGCCTTCAGCGTTTGCAATTACGGTAGGTTCGCCGCCTTCGAGCACCGCCACTACCGAGTTCGTCGTACCAAGGTCAATACCTACTGCACGTGCCATCGTTATCTCCTTCTTGACGCCGCCTGAGTCGGGCATCGCCAAATAGTAAAGTTTCGTTTCACTCAAGTATGCACCAGTGGAGTAACTTTCGTCTAGTCCACTCGCTAATTCTTGAGTCTAGATCACTCAACTTTACTGAGGAGATATTTATTCCGCCCTAAGGGCAGTATTTATCGGTATTTTTCAGAGCACGCCCTGCGGAATCGTGATTCCCAAATCCTTCTCGAGCTTCGCGAAGGAGGTATCGATGGTCTGACGCAGCACCGTGACCGACTTATCGAGATGTTCACTCTCGAGCATATCCAGGGAAATCGGCACTACCGAGCGCACGCCGTCCGCCCCGATAATCGCAGGAGTACCGGTGTACACGTCGTGAATCCCATACTCGCCGTTCAAGAACGCCGAAACAGCCTGCACCGAGTGGTTGTCGTTCACGATCGCGCGGGTGATATTCGCCATCGCCGCAGCTACGCCGTAATAAGTAGCACCCTTGGCGCCGATGATCCGGTAAGCCGCGTTCACCACGTTTTCAAAGATCTCGTTGAGCGCCGCGGAGGTGATGTTCGGGTCGCGCATGATCCACTCTGAAAGCGCCATGCCGCCCACGCGAGCATTCGACCACACTGGGAACTCCGAATCGCCATGCTCACCCATGATGTAGGCGTGTACCGAGCGCGCATCCACACCCAGCAGCTCACCAATTTCCTTGCGCAGACGAGCCGAATCCAAAGCCGTACCCGAACCGAGAACGCGACCGGACGGCAGACCAGAGAATCGCCACGTAGCGTAGGTCAAAACGTCCACTGGGTTCGTCGCGACGAGGAATACGCCGTCAAAACCGCTGGCCATGACCGAGTTGATGATTTCGTAGAAAATCCGAAGGTTCTTGTCCACCAGATCAAGGCGTGTCTCGCCCGGCTTCTGCGCAGCGCCACCAGCAATCACGACGAGCGTGGCATCCGCACAATCCTCATACGTGGCGGCGTAAATCTTCTTCGGAGAGGTGAATGAGAGAGCATCCGAGAGGTCCATCGCGTCGCCCGCGGCCTTATCTTTGTTGACGTCGATGATGCCCAGTTCGCGACCAATCCCCTGGAGCGTCAAGGCGTAGGCGTAGGTCGATCCCACGGCGCCGTCACCAATCAAAATGATCTTGGAATTCTTCTTAGCCACTTTGCGTGCACGCTCCTTCGCAGTCGGAGTCTTCTTGACCGTCTTCTCTGCCTCAGCCTTAGTCTCGTTCTTAGGCTCGTTCTTGGTGGTCATTTCATCACCCTCTTCTTTTCTTTTTCACCATCAGATTAGCCCGAGATTTCCCAGCTCAGCAGCGCCGTAAGTCCCCTTTTGATTAGGGTGAAACTCACACCCAAAACTCGTGGGCTCACGCACCGCTTTCGAAGAATCGCTAGAATCGAATACATGGCACATTCATTCCCAGAGCCGATTACTCGGATGCTCGACGGCACAATCAAGCAGGTCAACCCCTTCTCTGGCACGGAGGTCTGGACGGTCCCAGGGCGTGCCAATCGCCCGATCGAGCTCAAGATTCCGGAGACGAAACCGGTACTGCCAGACGAGAGAGGTCTGCACTGCGCTTTTTGTACGCAGCGCGTGCTCGAAACCCCTCCGGAGAAAGCCCGCCTCGTGCGAAAGGGCGACGACGCCGTCATCTATCAAGGAACTGGCGTCGACATGCTCACCCGCGAGTGGGAGTTCCGGCGTGTGCCGAACCTTTTTGAGATCGTCCCCTTCGAATACTGGGAAAAGAACTACGACTACCACCTGAACCGCGCCGCGCAGAACCGTATGGACTCTTATCTGGCCGATCCAGCTGGGCGCGCACACGTGATGAGTGTGCTCCACGGCAAGCTCAAGTCCTCGATGACCGAGGAAGAGTGGGACGAGATGCCGGAGGTGGAGCGGACGGCGGCGGCTCGCGGTTTCTTCGGAGGCGGGCACGACTTGATCATCGGCAAGCGTCATTTTGTTGACGGCGCCACCGACGATTCGCAGCTCGCTTCGGCTGGCACCCTCACGCCTCAGGAGCACGAGTGGTACATTCGCCTCACCGTGGACGCCATGCACGATCTCTATGCGAAGAACCGCTACGCCCGTTACGTGCAGGTCTTCCAGAACTGGCTCAAGCCTGCGGGTGCGAGCTTCGACCACCTGCATAAGCAGCTCGTCGCCATCGACCAGCGCTCTATTAACGGTCAGCTCGAGTTGGAAAAAGTTCGCCAAAACCCGAACCTCTACAACGAGGCGGCAGTGGACTACGCGGGCTACCACAACCTGATCATCGCGGAGAACAAGCATGCAGTGGCGTTCGCCGGTTTCGGGCATCGCTACCCCACTCTGGAAATTGTTTCGCGCTCCGAGCACGGCCAGCCGTGGGAGCATTCGGCAGAAGAACTGCGCGATATGAGCAACTTGATCCACGCCATGCACGCGGCTACCGGCCCGCTCGTGCCGTGCAACGAGGAGTGGCACTGCAAGCCGATCGATTCCGACGTCAATATGCCGTGGCGCGTACTGGTCAAGTGGCGCGTGAGTACCCTCGCAGGTTTTGAGGGCGGCACGAAGATTTACGTAAACACTATCGATCCATGGAATCTGCGCGACCGCGTAGTGCCAAAGCTCCTCGAGCTGCGCGCGGAGGGCAAGATCGCCCAGAATATTTCGATCGCAACTGAATGCAGCTGCGAGGTCAATTCCCTCAAGTACAACAAGGCGCTGCAATGAGCACATCTCTTCCCGCATCCTCGGCCTACCCCGCTCCGAAAGTCCTCGGGCGTTCGCGGCGCTTGAGCTTCCGCCTGCCACCTTTCGATCGACCCGAAGGCGTCTACAAGGTGCTCGGGCATCGCGGTGCAAGGGGCACGCACCCCGAGAATACGCTCAGCGCCTTCCGTTTCGCGTGGGACGCTGGGTGTCGCGTGCTTGAGACCGATATTCAGGTGACGGCGGACGGCGTAGGGATCTGCATGCACGACGATACCCTCGATCGCGTTACGAACCTCAGCGGCGCCGTATCGGAATACGAGTACGCAGATTTGAAGGCGCGCGCTCGCGTGTATGGCGGGCATGGACTCGAGGATTCGATCTTGCGAATCGAGGAGCTGATCGAGGAATTTCCCGAGGCGCAGCTCGTCATCGACGTAAAGACTCCGCGCGCGATCCAAGAGCTCGCGCGGATTATCAACTCCACACGCAGCGCTGCCCGTATCTGCGTGACCCACAACTGGGATTCGTGGCTGGAGGCACTGCGCGATATGACCTCGCCACTGCTTCAGCGCAACCTCGGCTGGGAGACGCTCGCCGAGCTGGTGAAGGCAGCGCGCACTGGCGTGAAGCCTGATCCACGAATCAAGGTGGCGAACTGGGCGCATATCGCCGGTTCAGATTCTGGCCTCACGCTCATGGACGATCCCGAGTTTTGCCAGCGTTTTACGGATATGGCTCACGACCTCGGTATCGGCGTGCGGGTGTGGACCGTCAATGATTTTTCGATCATGACGCGCATGTGGAATCAGGGTGTGGACGCCGTCTTCACTGACTATCCGGCGCAGGCGATTGAGCTGATTCGCAACCAGCAGCGCTGGAACTCCTACGGCGACATCCTGCATTCGTGATTTTGAACCCTTGGGGTCAGGCGAGAAATTTAATTTTTTTTTTGACGCGCGCGTCGAAAGAATTTTAAAAATAAATCCAGAACCCAGTGGGTAAAT
>R16__coassemble_1305_pt1 | contig 16461 bp, 12 predicted proteins | sample R16__metabat2_low_PE_015 | metagenome-assembled genome bin R16 | reverse complement strand
CGCCTCCGCCTCCGCCGAAGCCGCCTCCGCCACCGCCGCTGAAGCCGCCGCCTCCGCCTCCGCCGAAGCCGCCGCCTCCACCGCCACTGGAAATGCCATTGAGTACGGAGGAAATCACCATGCCGGTAAGTATTCCGCCCACATTGGATCCGCCAGAGCGATTCGGGCGGTTCTGAGAATCCTGATAATCCTCAAACGCCTCTTGGGCTTCTCTGAGTGCCTGCTGCGCGTGAGTCTTCGCAGCGGAGAAATCATCGAGCTGGCGCTGGCCAGTCTCTTCTTGTAAACCTTCCGAGAATTTCTCTTTTGCGCGAGCGAGATACGTGCGAGCCTGTGCCCCCACGCCAGCACGGTAGCGGTTAATGTAGGTCTCCGCGTCGTTGATCGCGCGGTTAGCGGAGGTCTTGGCTTTTTCGACGTTCTGCGCCATGCGAATAGCGTTTTGCTCGGCCTCGCGTACATCTTCGAGCACTGCGTCGAGATTCGCTTCTGCGCTCTCCAAGCGCTCGTTAATGGCAAGTAGATCTTGGTTCTGACCTTTTTGGGCTGCCGACAAAGCGCCCTCGGCTGCCGTGCGAGCCGCAAGAATAGTGGGGTTCTGGCCGCCCAGGCGCTTAGCGTCAGCTACGTCTGAACTCAGCGACGCCATATTCTTCGAGAGTCGCTCCTGAGCGTTCGCAAGCAGGCGCGGAGCGTCGTCAATCTTCGCGACCATCTCGGCTGCGCTATCCAAGGTGCCTTCGGCGAGCTTCGCATACTGTACAGCTGCATTGCGGTCGCCAGAGTCAATCTGTGCCTGCGCCTGATCCAGCGACTGGTTGATGCTGCCCAGCAACGAATTCACCTGGTCTGGGTATCCAGATAGGGACGCGAAATTCTCAGGTGCATACGAGAGTGAGAGGTTATCGAGCTTCGCCTGTGCGAGTGGAAGCTGGGCTCCCACCTCCGAGGCGCGAGTGCGGAGCTGACCGACCTTCTCCTCTACACGAGCGGCCAAATCTCGCAGCTCGGCAAAGCCTTTCTCCTGCTCATTTACGGTAGCGCGAGCAGCTTGCACGAGCTTCAGAATCTGAGTGTTCATCTGCTTCTGCTCTTGAGGGGTCTCAGGATTCTCGTCCCCGAGCAGTGTGCGCAGCGAGAACGCCTTCTGCATCTGCGCTTGGGCCTCGCTCAAAGCGGTGGCGAATTCTTGGGTCGCCTGGAGACCAAACTCCGCCCGAGCAAACTCGAGCTCGGCCACTGCCGACCGTACGGCGTCATCAGTCGTCAGGAGCTCAGAACCAGCCTGCTTCGCAAGCTCCTCCAGATTCTGCGCCTCCTGCGCCTCAGTCTTCTTTTTCTTGCTGCGGCGTACCAGCACTACAGCCCCAATTGCAGCTACCGCGCCGCCGCCAAGGACGTACATTGGCGTCTTACTCGCAATAGACTCTCCGGCTTTCAGTGCGGCGGTGTTCTCGGCGAGCTCAATGAGCGCGTCGTCCCACTCGCCCGCCGAGAGCGAGCCCATCACGCTCTCGTCTGTAGCTTCGTTGAGCAGACCGGAGGTGACGGCGTCTACGGCTCCGGAGTATTCGGCGTCAATCCCCGCGTAAGCACCCAATTCACTGGTGCCGACCGAAATCGCAATCAGACCGTCATACTGCTGCAGGCCAGAGGCGCGGAAGGTCTCTTGAGCCCACTGCTGTGCATCCATCCCCGAAAAATCAGGCACAATAACGACCCAAAGGTCATTGCCAGGAACCTGACCGACCGCTTCACTCACGGCCTGTGGATCGTCCACGACTCCCACGTGGTCTTCAAAATTAGACGTGAGCCGCGCCGGTTCTTCAGCGCGTGCAAACTCCGGCAGCCACATGCCTACAACCATGAGCATCGCCAAGAGCGCAGCAAATACCGCGCCTCCTCGTGCGACCGCTGCTCGCGAAACTGCTCTCATTGATCCGCCTCGCCTTCTTCATTCGATGTTCGCCCGATTTGTGCGAAATCGCCGATTTGTGGGTCCGAATCCCTCTTGGTTAAAGCCTATCAACAAGCTTGGGTGAAAAACGGATGCCGCCACATGCTAGGAGCGAAATGGTGGTCCTAGTGCCGTTGAAAAACATGCCATAATAGGAGGCAGTGTAAGTAGCGTCGGGAAGATTGAGAAGATGGAGGCGCAGATGCCTACTGGAAAAGTGAAGTTTTTTGATTCCGAAAAGGGGTTCGGATTCATTCTTGGAGACGACGGCAAAGAGGTTTACCTGCCAAGCTCGTCAGTGCCGCTCGGCACGCGACTCAAGCCAGGCATGAAGGTGGAGTACGGCGTCGGCGATACCCGCCGTGGTCCAGCGGCTCTGCAGGTGACCGTGATTCAGAAGGAAAAGTCGCTTGCCGAGGCCAATCGCCGCAAGCCTGCCGAACTCGTACCGCTCGTGGAGGACCTCATCAAGATTCTCGATCATTCCTCCGATCAGTTGCGTCGCGGGCGCTATCCAGAGGGCGGCAAGCGTATCGCCCAAGCCCTGCGCGCCCTAGCAGAGGATTTTGATTTCTGATGTCTGATTCGCGATTTAGCCCGAAGGCCAAGATTTCAAAAGAGCCGGTTCTCGCTCAGGCGGTGGATGTAGCGCGCAACGCGCTCGAGCAGGACGCGCATATTGAGCATATCGGTGAGCACGCGGGCCTCGTTCAGGAGGCAGACCGCGTGGTCACGCACGCTTTCGAATGCTTGATGCCCGGATATCGTGGGTGGTTTTGGACTGTGACGCTCGCTCGCGCCTCGCGCTCGAAGCATATTACAGTCAACGAGATCTCGCTGCGCCCAGGTCCAGACGCGCTGCTCGCTCCCGAGTGGGTGCCGTGGTCGGACCGTCTGCGCCCAGGTGACGTCAGCCCTTCGGACCGCTTGCCGTACAACCCTAACGACCCGAATCTGGATGCAGTTGATCCGGATCTCAAAGAAGGTTATGAAGCTACGGATAGTGACGCCGATGTGGCGGCTCAGTGGGAGCTGGGCTTGGGGCGTGCTCGCGTTCTCTCCGAAAGTGGGCGGGCGCAGGCGTTCCGCCGTTGGTATCGATCCGACAGTGGCCCACACAATCAGGCGACCCGTGATGCTAAGGCGCAGTGTTCGACGTGTGGTTATTTCATGAAAATGGCTGGTTCGGCGCGCCACGTATTCGGCGTATGTGCGAATGAATGGTCAGCTTTCGATGGTCGCGTGGTCTCTGCGGACCATGGTTGTGGAGCTCACTCAGAGACGGATGTCACTCGTCGTGACCGTCTTTGGGTCCAGTCTGAGCCGGTGCTCGACGAAGCTGATATGGAAGTAAAACCGCGCTCTGACCAGCGATAATACATTTTTTGACCAGCGCAAATGGCCCGTCTTGATATTTAGGACGGGCCATTTCATTATTTGACCTTCGCTTGAGTTGGCGCGCCAGCGGGCCATACTGGGCTAAGTGAACACAAAAAAGGGAGCTGCCCCAAAGACGCAGCGCACGCAAACTACTGGTTCATTGGATTCTTTCTTCCACATCACGGCCCGCGGTGGCACCGTGAAATCGGAAATTCGCGGCGGATTCGTCACCTTCCTCTCGATGGTTTACATCTTGGTGCTCAATCCGATCATTCTCTCCGGCACTGACTCGACCGGCGCCTACCTCGGCGGCGGCACCGAAGCGCCAAACATCGCAGCGATCGCCGCTGGCACTGCACTCGTCGCCGGCGTCATGACGATCCTGATGGGTGCGGTGGCCAACTTCCCGCTCGCACTCGCGGCGGGTCTCGGCCTCAACTCGGTAGTCGCATTCACGCTCGTTCAGCTTCCAGGTATGACATGGGCTGACGGCATGGGCGTGATCGTGATCGAAGGTATCGTGATCGTGCTGCTGGTGCTCACCGGCTTGCGCGAGGCGATTTTCCGCGCCATTCCGAAGTTCCTACGCACTGCCATCTCCGTGGGTATCGGCTTGTTCATCGCTCTCGTTGGTTTCGCCAACGTCGGCATCGTCAAGAACACCGGCGCCACCTTGCTCTCCTTCGCCAACAACGGCTCCATCAACACGTGGCCTTTCGCACTCTTCCTCTTCGGTCTGTTCTTCACTTTCGTGCTGATGGTTCGCCGCGTGCCAGGCGCGATCCTGATCGGCATTGTGGTGAGCACCGTGCTCGCTTTCATCATGGAAGCAGCCCTGAAGCTCGGTCCAGTGGCGGAAGATAACCCAGGTGGCTGGTCCGGCTCGGTACCGGCCTTCAGTGGCTCGCCGATCCAGACGCCGTCATTCGCGACTCTCGGTGAGTTCTCGATCGTCGGACCGTTCCAGAAACTGGGCGTGATCGCCGTTGTGATGCTCGCCTTTACGGTGATGCTCGCCGACTTCTTCGACACGATGGGCACGATGGTCGCCGTCGCTGCCGAAGGTGACTTGCTCGACGAGGACGGCAATCCGCACGGCACCCGCCGCATCCTGCTCATCGACTCGGTGGCAGCAATCGCTGGCGGTATGGGCGGCGTCTCGTCAAACACCAGCTTCGTGGAGTCCACCTCGGGTGTGGCTGACGGCGCTCGCACCGGTCTCGCCTCAGTGGTCACGGGTGTGCTCTTCCTGCTTTCGACGTTCTTGGCCCCGCTCGTGAGCCTTGTGCCAAGCGAGGCTGCGGCCCCTGCACTGGTGACCGTCGGCGTGCTGATGATGCAGCAGGTGGGTGATATTGATTGGAAGTCGCTGGCGGTGGCTGTGCCAAGCTTCCTCACGATCGTGTTTATGCCGTTTGGCTACTCGATCACGGTCGGCATCGGCGTGGGCTTCATCGCCTACACGCTCATCGAGCTCTTCAACGGCAAGGGCAAGCGCGTCCACCCACTCATGTGGCTCGTGAGTGTGCTCTTCGTGCTGTACTTCCTCACCGGCCCGATCCAGTCGGCGCTGCTCGGCTAGTTTCAGTTAACTCAACCAAAAATGAACCATTGGGACCTGACCCCAATGGTTCATTTTTATTGTTCAAGTCGCGCGGCGGCCCCGCCTCACACGAGCGCGTCGATGCAGTCGAGAAGCTTGGCTACGTCGTCACTCTCAATGGCAGGGAACGTGCCAATGCGGAACTGGTTACGCCCGAGCGAACGGTACGGGTCGATGTCTACGATCCCAAGCTCGCGCAGCTGCGCCGAAATCTCGGGAGTCGGGATCGCCGAATCGAAGTCGATCGTCGCCACCGTGACCGAGCGATTCTCTGGCTCCTTAATAAATGGCTCAGTGTATGGGCGCTCCTCAGCCCATTCATAGACCAGCGAGGAATTCTTACGGCAGCGCGCTTCCATCGCCGCCATGCCACCCTGCTCGAGCATCCACGTAACCTGGTCGGCAAGCATCGCGAGCGTCCCGACGGCAGGGGTATTCAGCGTCTGCTCCTTGCGCGAGTTGTTTACCGCCAACTGCAAGTTCAGGAAATCGGGCACCCAGCGCTCGGCGGCAAGCTCCTCAATGCGAGCGAGCGCGGCCGGAGAGGCGAAGGCCAGCCACAATCCGCCGTCTGACCCGAAGCACTTTTGCGGGGAGAAATAGTAGAAGTCTGCGGCGCTGGCATCGAAAGCGATGCCGCCGGCGATGGAGGTGCCGTCCACAATCGTGAGCGCGCCCTCGGGTGCGGCCTCGGAGCGAAAATCCTGCCCATAACGGCGAACTGGCCCCATCGCGCCAGTCGAGGTCTCGTTGTGTGCATATATATATGTATCGACGTCAGCCTCAGAATTGGTGATAACCTGCCCAGGCTCGCAGCTAACCTTTTCCACACGCTCCAGCCACGGCGCCTTTTCCAGCGCCTTCGCAGCCTTCCCAGAAAACACGCCCATGACCGCTGCCTGCGCAGACTCGCGCACAAGCGTGAACGGGAGCGCGTCCCAGATTGCGGTGGCGCCGCCGTTACCCAGAAGCACCTCGTAGCCCTCAGGAAGCTCGAACAGGTCGTGCAAACCCGAGCGAATCGTGGCCACCAGATTCTTCACAGGCGGCTTGCGGTGAGACGTACCCATTGGGCCACTCGTCACGGCGCTCAGCTGCGCGGGGCGCACTTTCGTTGGCCCTGAGCCAAATCGACCATCGAGAGGGAGCATATTTTTCGGAAGTTCAGCCATGGCTTTATTCTCCCACGTAATATCTAGGGGCACTTGGGGCGTTCATCTTCTAGAATGAATAAAGAATGCGAGGCGGTGACGAATGGGCGATTTGATCGATACAACCGAAATGTACCTTAAGACGGTCTATGAGCTTGAGGAAGAGGGTATTCCGGCCCTGCGCGCCCGCATTGTGGAGCGCCTCGGCCAGTCGGGCCCGACCGTTTCGGAGACTGTGGCTCGCCTCGAGCGCGATGGCCTGCTTCGTATCGGTGAAGCGCGCCGGATCAAATTCACTGCTGAGGGCCTGCGCCGCGCGAAGGCCGTGATGCGGCGGCACCGTTTGGCCGAGCGGCTCTTGCTGGACGTTATCAAGCTGGACTGGGCGCAGGTCCACGAGGAGGCGTGTCGCTGGGAACACGTGCTTTCAGACGACGTAGCCAACCGTATCGCGAAGCTTCTGGAGCCTCCGTTTACCGATCCGTACGGGAACCTGATTCCTGGCGTGACTGAGGGTGACGGCGTGCCTGCCGCGCGTACCAGCAGCGATTCGGTGAACCTGTGGGAGGCTGTGGCGCGCCTTGAGGGTCAGATTCCCGAGGAGAAGAGCCACTGGAAGGTGGAGCGGATTTCGGAGCGGGTGCAGGCGGAGCCTGAGGATCTGCGCGTGCTTGACCAAGTCGGCGTCTATCCTGGCGTGTCGATCCGCGTGCTCGAGAAGGATGGTGACGTCGTCGTCATCAGTGCCACCAAGCTTGCGGAGGAGCCGGTGGAGCAGCAGTTGGAGCTCCCAAGGGTCGTAGCTGAGGGTGTTTGTGTGCGTCCCGAGTGACCGCCAAAATAACGAAAAATAACGCTAGATCACGATTTGAGATCAGAAAGTTACGAAATATATCTTTCTCGCTACTTTAGAAAAGCGCGGTATTAAGCCGAAAAGTCCTAATTGGGAGCAGCGTCACGTCAATGTGACGTAACTGTCTGTTATGAAACTGTGACTTTTTGAGATGAAGTGTCTATACTGATTTCTGGTAATTGACATCAAATCGTTATCAAACGCGAGAACTTCAATGAAGTTTTGGTGTGTGTTAACGAAAGAAACGCAGGAGAAGACTTCATGGGTAAGCACTCCATCACCGCGACAGTTACTTCGTTTTCTAACCGTCGTGGCGTCAAGAGCGTAGCCGCTGCATCCGTAGCAGGTACCTTGTTCGGTATCGGCATGCCAGCTGCTTTCGCCGCCCCACAGGTTTCAACTGATATTAAGCTTCCAGCTCAGCAGAAAGTGGTTGCTACCACCGTAAGCCTCGCCCAAGAGGTGAAGGAAACGGTCGTAACGCCAGTTGAGGTTGAGGTAAACGGCAACCTCTCGGCATCTGCCAAGTGGGACCTGAGCGAAATTGACGTAGAGGTAGAAGAGATTGCTACCCCTGAGGCAGAGGCAGCTCAGCCAGAGGCTCGTCCGGCTGCTACTCGCACCGCTGCTCAGACTCAGCGCGCTACGGCACAGGCCGAGACCGCGACTGAGGCTCCAGAGGCTGATCCGGCTCCAGTAGCTGAGGTTGCAAGCGGTTCGCGCGCTGGCGCAATCGTGGCTGGCGCACTCGCTCAGCTCGGTCGCTATCAGGACTGCACCGCTCTCGTTGAGAACGCGCTTCGTTCCGCTGGTTACGCAGTAGGCGACTTGGGCACCGGCATTTGGCAGTACGACTTCCTCGGCCCACGCGTATCGCTCGATCAGATCCAGCCAGGCGACATTCTGGTATACGGCAACGCCGCTTCCGGTGCGCACGTGGCAATCTACATCGGCAACGGTCAGGCCGTGCACGGTGGCTTCAACGGTGGCAACACCGTAATCTACTCGATCTACGTTGGTCAGCCGCTCACCGGCGCTGTGCGTCCTATGTGATCGCAGGTAGATCTGATTTCACTCTTCTAGGGAAGGGCGAAGGCTTCGGCTTTCGCCCTTTTCTTTTTGCTGGCCGTTAAGTGTGCGTGCTCGTTTTGGGGTTGGCGTGGCGCCCGCGCGCGATCCTCTTTTCTGTGAAGTGGCATTTCATCTGCACTAATCGCTCAGAGATGGAACAATATGAGTAAGGTCACAGCTGAGGAGGCTATTGTGGAGCACGAGCATAAGAATGTCGTAGTAGTTGGCGTGGACGGTTCGGAACCCGCCAAGCAGGCTTTGAAGTGGGCGGCCGCGCAGGCCCGTCAGCGCAAGGCTTCGCTGCATCTGCTTTGTATTTTTGAACTCCCGAGCTACGCGGTGAATGCGGGCGAGGATGCGCAGGCGGCGCCAGGGGGCGCGCTGCTCTATGAGGCAGCCGAGACGATGGTGAAGGAAATGGCTCGCAGCCCAGAGTTAGCTGGACTCGAGGTGACGTGGTCTTTGCTTGACGGCGACCCATCCGAGCGCCTGATCGAGATGTCGAAGGACGTGGCGCTGGTCGTAGTTGGTGGTCACGGCGATTCGCGCGGCTCCATCGCCGACCGCTTGCTGCGTACCGTGTCTACGGCCGTGCCGGCGTACGCATATTGCCCGACGGTGGTTGTGCCGCATCTGGGCAAGGACGTGAGTGAGACTAACCTGCCGGTGCGCACGGTGCTCGTGGGTGCAGATGGTTCGGACCATGCGAAGCTCGCGTTGCAGCGCGCAATCTGGGAGGCAGATCGCTGGAATGCGAAGCTTACGGTGGTGACCGCCGTCAATGTGGACGTCGCGAGCTGGATGCCGCAGTTCTCGCTGAGCCCTGATCTGCTTGCGGGTATTGCCGAGACGATTCAGGAGCAGGTTGATGAGCTGCGCGAAGGGCGCGACATTGAGATTGAGGTGTTGGCGCTCGAGGGTAATCCTGCGAAGCTGATGGCTGAGTATTCGGCGCAGGTTGACCTGATGGTGATGGGCACGCGCGGGCGCGGCGGCTTCTCCGGCCTGCTGCTCGGCTCCACGTCCCAGACGGTGCTCGAGTACACGGCCTGCCCAACGATGGTGGTGCCGCGCCGCGTACGTCCTGGCGACGATCAAGGTCCAGTTAAGGAGTGACGGCCGGTTTTTAGGTGACGGAGAGCGTCGATCGTGCATATATAGGCAGATCGGCGCTCTCCGTCACTTTTAGTTCGGTGGTTCGCCCGTGCGCCCGCCCGTGCGCCCGCCGCTTAAGGGCGACTTTTTGATCAATTTCGGCGTTTCATTACGAATGAAACACGAAAACTCGCCCTCAAGAAGCGTGAGATCTATGAAGCTGCGGTTTAAGCGATTGCCTCTGAGTGCGATAAAGTAGGGAAGCGGACCGAAAGGTCCACTTGCCCTCGTAGCTCAGGGGATAGAGCACCGCTCTCCTAAAGCGGGTGTCGGCCGTTCGAATCGGCTCGGGGGCACCATGAGGAGGCTGAGACAACGCGAGTTCGCTCGCGATTGCGAAGCCGACGAAATGGTGCGCAATCGCACTTCGTGCGATTGCAAGCACTATCCGGAGATTTTTGATCCGAACGCTTGCGCTCGAGATCAAAAATCGACGCAGCTGTGCGCAACTTTGCTTCGCAAAGTTGCAAGCACCAAGTACGAAGTGCGATTGCAAGCACCATGCGAGAGTGCCGCAAGCACTTCGCCGTCACGCTAAGTGAGAATCGGGACCTGGTCCCACGTTTCAATTGTCAGTGTGGGGTTCAGCGGGTACTAGGCTTAGGCGCAGTCCGAGCGCTTTCGTTACTTTGAAGATTGTGTCGAGAGTTGGGTTACCTTGGGCGGACAGTGACTTGTAAAGCGATTCGCGATTCAATCCGGTCTCTCGTGCAATCTTGCTCATTCCTTCAGAGCGAGCGATGTCGCCGAGAACCGTTTGGAGCGTGGCGGGATCGCCGTCTTCTAGGGCAACTGCTAGGTAGCCTGCTACGTCTTCTGGGGTTTCCAGATAGTCTGCGGCGTCAAAAGGCTTGAAATCTTCGTTCATTACTACTCCTCCCACGTCTGAGCAATTTGTTTTGCCAATTCAATGTCTTTCCGCTGGCTGGACTCATCGCCACCAACCAGGAGCAATACGAGCTTCTGTTCTCGATAGGTAAAGTAAATTCGATATCCTGCGCCGAAGTGGAATCTGGCTTCAAAGATCGAGTTTCCAACTGGTTTAATGTCGCCCACCATTTTTCCGGCGTTTTCGGACTTGCGAACCCAGAAAAGGATGCGACGTTGCGCATCTTTATTGCGAAGCTCGCGCAGCCACTTGTCGAAATACTTGTGTCTTACTACCTCCGTAAACCAATTGTAGTTATTAAGCTACAGCAGTCAATAGAGAGTGAGAATCGGGACCTGGTCCCACGTTTCATTCGTCAGCGCGAAACTTGAGGAATTTTTTCGCGGCGGCCATGCGTTGAGCGCCTGTACAGACATGTAGGAGGCGCCGCCCCGAGCCGCGCCGCAGACGAAGGACGAGTAATGAAGATTGGTATTACCGCAGCTAGCTCCCACTATGGCACGGCAGTGATCAAGCATCTGCTGGAGCTGGGTACGGACGCGAAGGACATCGTGGCGCTTGGCCGCACCCCAGAGAAGCTTGCGCAGTTTAACGAGCAGGGGATCGAAGGCCGTCACTTTGATTACGACGCCGACCTCACTGGCCTGCTCGACGATATCGATCGCCTGCTCTTCATCCCGACTGCTGCGACCAGCGGGCGCGTCGAGGAAAACACGCGTGTGATTGAAGCTGCCGAGAAAGACGGCGTGCAGGAGCTGATCTACCTGAGCTTCATTGGCGCGACTGACTTCCCAGACGATCCACTGACCCCAGACCACGCCGAGACCGAGGCTCTGCTCGCCGATTCGAAGATGCGCACGCTCTCGCTGCGTTCGGGCTTCTACGCCGAGAACGTGCTGGGCGCTGGCGAAGGCTACGTGGCGGGCGGCGTGTTCCCAAGCACCGCTCAGGACGGCAAGATCTCCGTCGTCGGTCGTGATGATCTTGCGCTCGCGGGTGCGAAGCTGCTGCTGGCAGAGGAGCTCCCGATCGGCGTGATGACTTTCGCAGGCAAGGCTTACACGAAAGCTGAAATTGCGCAGGCGCTGAGCGAGGCTGCGGGCAGCGAGGTGAAGCCGCTGGAGCTGAGCGAGGAAGACTACCGCGCCACTTTGATGCAGTTCGGCATGCCGGCCGAGGTGGCTGACGTGTTCACGGCTGTGGACGTCTCTACCCGTGGCGGCGCGCTTTACTCGGATTCGCACGAGCTGGCCGACGTGCTGGGTCGCGACCCGAAGACTTTCGCCGAGCTTGCCAAGGAGTGGGCCGACAACCGCTGAGTGAGAATCGGGACCTGGTCCCATTTCTCAAATGAACCATTGGGACCTGACCCCAATGGTTCATTTTTTGCCCCCGATGGTTCGTTCGGCGTGGGAGCTACTTTTGGGAGATAAAGCAAAGTAGGGTCAATTTGTGAGCTTTATCTTCAGACGCAAAAAGAATGATCAGCAGGATCAAGAGGTGCACTCCGAGGAGCAGGTGCCCGAGCAGATCGACGAGACTGTAGCACCCGTCGTCGACTCGCCTTCGAGCGAGGGGCCAGGGGGTGACGGCGACGGCGCCGGAAACGTGACGCCAGCCGAGACCGTCGATCCAGACGCGCCTGCTGCCGATTCGATGCCAGAGCCCGAGCAAGAAGATGTTGATGCTGAGGGCTCCGAACCTGCTGCGCCTGAAACGAGCACCGACGAAGCTGACGAAGCAGCTCCCAGCGTTGACGCCCCTGCAGCGGCGGACAAGCCCGCCGCATCGGACAAGCCCGCCACTAAGCGGCCATTTGCCGTGAACCCGCGTGCCGTGGGTGCGCATTCCATGACCCGCGTGGACTATATCAACCGCGCAATCTCCGAGTGGCGCTCGGAACTCGAGTCGCAGGCTGAAGCTGCGCGTCACGAAAAGCGAGTTCACCGAGCCCGCGGCGTCATCGACGTCACCCAAGCTCATCCCACCGGTTCCGCCCAACTGTACTCGCACGGCCAGACCCTGCTGAGCTCTCTGATCAGGGAGGAATCGGCGCTCGCCCGCGCGAAATCGCATTTGGATGAGCTGCGTGCTGACTCGCAGCGAATTGCTGAGGTGTACGGTTATGCGCCGATGAGCCTCACCGCTGGCCGGATCGAGTGGGAGCAGTTGCCGGTTACCCCGAGCGAGCCGCGCAGCGTTTTCCTCGATTCCTACGAGAATACTGGCGAGTTGCATCTGGATCCGTCGGCGTATGCGCAGGAGTTGGCGCAAGAGGCGGAGCCAGAAGCGCCAGAGCCGGAGGCGCCGCAGCCTGTGCTGATGAGCGAGCCGGTGATTTTCCGCCACATCACTCTCGAGTTTTTGCCGGGCTCCGACGCGCGAATCCAGCTCACTGAATGGGCGCAGGTAAACCCCGCCGTGCTGGCAGGCATGCGCGCTGCGGGCGTGCCGAGCGATCAGCTCGCCCAGATCGCGACGGACGCGAAGATTTCTGCAAACGCCGACCGAGTGGTGCGCAAGATCGTCAGCCTCGGCCATGTATACCTTTCTCGGTTCCGCTTTGACCCGCAGGTTTTGATTGGCTGCTTCGCGCGCCCAGAGCAGGGTCTGCTCGAAGATTTGAATGCGATGGAGCCGTTTATCCGTACTTCTGGCGTGATGGCCGCGCTCGCGGGCGACCAGGGCGTGCGCGATTTGACGGCAGCCCCGCTTCCGCCTGGGTCTCGGGAGGACCGCGCTCCGGAGGTGGAGCGAGGCGTAGGGGACCGCGACGTCGACGAACTGCATGCCGTGGAGGCTGTGGCTTCGGGGCGCTCCTTGGTTTTGGACTGCCCGCCTGGCACCGAGCGGATCGAGACGATTGTGTCGATTGCGGCCGACGCCGCAGCCTCTGGGCGCTCAGTGATGATCGTGCCGGCGCGTGCGTCCCAAGCTCGCGTACTAGCGGCAGCCTTTGAGCGCGCTGGCGTGGGCGAGTTGGTTGCTGACTTCTCGCATCCGGAGCAGGTCCCGATGCGGCTGCGCACCGGTCTGCGCTTGGATAAGCCTGAGATCGACCGCGACTCTATGCTGAAGGTCCGAACGGAGCTTACGAAGTCTCGTGGGATGCTCGCGAACTTCGTGGAGGCCCTGCATCGCAAGGATCCCAAGTGGGGGACTTCCGTGCACGACCTGCTCGAGCAGCTCGCGGATTTGGCGCAGGGGCAGGACGCTCCGCGCACTAAGATTCGCTTCAAGAGCGAGGCCGTGGCGGCAATCGGTGAGCGCGGGCTGCAAGAAGTGCACGCGCTGCTCGATAAGGCGAGCGAAGTGGGCGCCTTCGATACCGAGTTGACGCGCTCGGCGTGGCTGGATTCGGGGATTACGACGCGCGCTGAAGCCGACGAGGCCCTCGCCGTCATCGAAAAGCTCCGCGGCGAGATCTTGCCGCGCGTGACGGCGGACGTGGCACGAGCCGCCTCGCAGGCTGGGCTTCGGGTCGCGACCACCCCAACCGAGTGGTTCGACCAGCTCAATGTGCTCGATGGTATTTCCCAGACCCTCGATACTTTTGTGCCGAAGTTCTTTGAGACGTCTCCGGAGCAGATGGTGATCGCCACTGCGAGCAAGGAGTGGCGCGAAGAGCGCGGCTACAAGATGAAGAGCGCCCAGCGCCGCCAGATTCGCAAGCAGGCGGAGGATTTGGTGCGCCCAGGTGCGAACGTGAAGGATTTGCACGCCGAGCTGAAGCTCGCGCAAGACCGCCGCGATTCGTGGCGTCGGTATGTGAAGGACGCTCCGTGGCCAGTTGTGCCTGAGCGTTTCTCGCAGCTGCGCCGTGAGCGCCAAGAGTTTGCGCAGGTGCTTGAGCAGTTGAGCACCAAGCTGCACGGGCGCGACCTAGTGAATATGACCTTCGCTGAGATCGATTCGCTCTGCAATGCGCTCGAAAAGGAGCAGGGTCACCTCGATTCAATGACCGAGCGTAACTCGTATCTCTCGGACTTCCGCGAGCTCGGCATGAGCGCGTTCGTCTCGGATATTTCGGCGCGCCAGGTGCCTGCCGATCGGATTCGCGCGGAGTTTGACTTGGCGTATGCGTCGTCGGTCTTTGAGCAGCTGATCAGCGGCGCGCCGATTCTGGCCAAACTCGGGCCGCGAGACGTGCTCGCGCTGCTCGATTACATGCGCGCGCTCGATACCGCGCACGTCGAGTCTTTGGCTGCGCCAGTGAATTTGGCGGTTGTGAATGAGATGCGCCGCTTCGCGCGTGAAAACCGCGACGATACGATTCGCGTGGATCGTGCGCTCGCGCGTATGGGCACGGCTGGTTTGCGCGATATTCTCGCCTCTTACGCGCGGCTGATGCAGTTCGCGCGCCCAGTGTGGATTACCCCGAAGGGCGTGGTGGCTCAGTACTTGCCGGCGGCTCCGTATGCGGACGTTTGCATCGTGGATACTGATTCGCATGTGAAGGTGGCGAGCACGGTTTCGGCTGTGATGCGCGGGCGTCAGGCCGTGGTGGTCGGCGACGTGCGGCGCTCGGGCGTGTTGGGCTCGAAGGGTGAGCAGGCTTCGAAGGTTGAGGGTGACGGCGCCAACGAGCTTGCCATCGATGCCTTCGCCAAGGTCCTGCCACACGTTACGCTGCCTACTACGCGCGCACTTTTGAGTGAGATTACGGTGAAGGCGCTGCGTGCGCACGGCTATGAGGGCATCTACACCCCGATTCCGGAGCGTCCTGGCATGAGGCTTCAGCAGCTGGTCGTCGTCGATGGTCGCGGGGTGCCTGCGAACGGCGGCGAAGGTGCGATCGAGAGTACCAAGGCTGAGGTGGATGCGGTGGTGGACGCCGTCGTGGAGCATGTGCTCGACGAGCCGGAGCGCTCGCTGGCGGTGATTGCGGGCAACGCGACGCATGCGCAGCGGGTTGCCGACGCGATTGCGAAGGTTGCGGGTGACGGCGGGGAGCTCGCGCGTTTCATCCGTGGCGACGAGCGTGATTCGGACGAGAAGTTCATCGTGACGGATATTTTGCACGCCGCAGGCCTGCGCCGCGATCACGTGATTTTCGCCGTCGGTTTCGGCAAGACGATCCACGGCAGGTTGCTGCACAGCTTCGGCGATTTGGCTACTCCGCGCGGCTTTACTGGGTTGATCGATACGATCGAGGACGCCCGCTACGAGCTCACGGTGGTGAGTGCGATTGGCAGCGGCGAGATCGACACTGCGCGTATTTCCACCCCTGGCCCGAAGTTGCTTGCAGATGTGATCAGCGCGGCTGCCGGTGAGACCTCTGAAGGTTCGGATAGCGCCACTGCGGCTGAGGACGCGCCTGAGGACGCCAAGGTGCCGGCGCTGGTTGACGATTTGGCGCGCAGGCTCGCGGCGCATGGCTGGAAGACGGCTTTGAACTTCGGATACTCGGGTTCGCTGCGTATTCCATTGGTCGTCGGGCGCGACGATATCCCCGGCGTGTGGGCCGTAGCAGTGCTTTTTGACGACGACGCTTACGTCTCCGAGCGCTCGTTGCGCCGCCGCGATCGGCATCGCATCGAGGCCTATGAGCGTGCTGGTTGGGCGGTTTTCCAAACCTATTCCACTTCGCTCTTCGTCGATCCGGCCGGTCAGGCACAGGCAATTGCCGAGCTGGCGGAGTCGGTGGTGAATGCTCCGACGGCTGATGAGCGTTCTTCGCAGAAGGCAGGCGCTGCGGTGACGGCGGGGGCTCCAGTTGCGTCCGCTCCTGCAGTATTTGCTGCGGACGCGGACGCTTCGGAAGGAGCAGGCGAGGCGCTGCGTGAGCGCGGGCCGCGCCCGAAGCTCAAGGCTGGTCTGCAGCTGAGCGCCTATAGCGATGACGAGTTGGACGAGATGGTCGCGTGGATTGCCTCGGATGGCAAGGCTCGTGGGCGTGACGAACTGGTCGAGGAGCTGCGCAATGAGATCGGTCTGGTTCGCCGCGGCGGACAGGTTGATGCCGTGCTGCGAAACGTCGTGAACCGTTCGGGTTTTGTGACCGAAGCAAAGCCAGCTGAGGCTGAAGCTGAAAAGGCTGAGAGTAAGGCTGACGCGGCTGCGGCGGCTTCTGAGGCTAAGGCGGATGAGTAGACGTGGCTGGTTCTAGCAAGTCTGCTGGTAAGTCGGGTAAGCGGGTCGTGATGCTCTCGCGTGTAGATCAGGAGCGGCTCGCAAACGGCGAAATCTCGAGCGTTGAAGAGGCCGTGCACCAGGCTTTGAAGAATTCAGAGCCGCGCGATGCCGTGGTGGCTCGGCGCCGCAAAGGTCTCACCAAAGACTCGCAAGGGCTATCTCCGCACGACCGCGAACTCCTCGAAAACCTGCCACCTCATTTTGGCAAATTATGAACCATTGGGGTCAGGCTCGAATTCTCATTTTTATGAGACGCGCGCGTCTCAA
>R16__coassemble_1287_pt1 | contig 17060 bp, 15 predicted proteins | sample R16__metabat2_low_PE_015 | metagenome-assembled genome bin R16 | reverse complement strand
CCGACTACTGGGGCCACTGGCTCGAGATGGGCGAGAAGCTCGGCGACAAGTTCCCACGCGTCTACCAGGTCAACTGGTTCCGCAAGGATGCCGATGGCAAGTTCCTGTGGCCAGGCTACGGCGACAACTCCCGCGTACTCGACTGGGTCGTCCGTCGTTGCGCTGGCGAGGTAGAGGCTATCGACGGCATGACCGGTCGTTACCCGAAGTTCGAGGACTTCAACCTTGAGGGTCTCGACATCGACGAGACGGTTTGGAACCAGCTCTACGCTCTCGATCCAGAGGCTTGGGAAGCTGAAGCTGCCGACTCCGAAGAGTACTTCAAGCAGTTCGGCGAGAAGCTGCCTGCAGAGGTAGCTGCTGAGCTCGAGAAGCTCAAGGAGCGCATCGCTGCTGCTAAGTGAGTAGCGAAATAAATACATAGGTGGGGCGGGGTCCGCGGACTCCGCCCCATTCGTCTAGCCACCATCCGTCCAGTCGCCGGCACCAAAATGAACCATTGGGGTCAGGTCCGAATGGTTCATTTTCAGCCGATCTAACTTGTTACGTCACATTTACGTAAATCATGGTTACGACTGGATCACGGAGGCTAGACTAGACATTGCATGTGTCACTCATAGAAGAGGAATAGCATATGACTCACAATCATTTGCGTCGCACGGTGAGCGCCGGTGCGGCATTCGCAATTTCGGCTTTCGGGGTGGTGGCTTTCGCGGCTCCCGCTTCGGCGCAGGAAGCCGATAAGGTCATCGATTTTGCGGTGATCTCTGACTTCCATGGTCACATCGAGAACGCAGCTGCTCTCGACTACCAGATTGACCAGATGAAGGCAGCCAACCCGAACACCCACTTCATTTCCGTGGGCGATAACGTCGGTGGCTCCGCTTACGTATCGGCCGTAGATGCCGATAACCCGACGATGGATATCCTGAACGCGATGGGCCTCGAGGTTTCCGCTGGTGGTAACCACGAGTTCGATAAGGGCTACAACGATTTCGCTGGCCGCATCGTGGATCGCGTGGACGCTGATTACTTGGTGAGCAACGTAGCTGGCGTGGATGCAACGAAGATCCCGCCTTACGTGATTAAGACTTGGGACGGCGTGCGCGTCGCCTTCATCGGTTCGGTCACCGACGAGCTCCCAACCTTGGTCTCCCCAAGCGCTATTGCTGGCCTCACGGTAAGCGACCCTGTGGCAGCTACTGACGCACTTGCTGCTCAGCTCAAGGACGGCAACACTGAGAACGGCGAGGCAGACGTCGTCGTCGCACTCATGCACACCGACCTTACCGCTGGTCCAAATCTGGTTGGTGAGAACGTAGACCTCGCTTTCGGTGGTCACTCGCACATCCAGCAGCTTGGCAAGACGGAATCTGGTGCTGCTACCGCTGAGCCAATCAACTACGGCACCGCTTTCATCAAGGCCCAGGTCGTCGTCAAGGCTGACGGCACCGTCACCTCGACCACTGCTGTGGGCGACGCCTTCAAGGAAGAGATCGGCGACAACGGCCGTTCGAAGCTCGTTCCGCTCGGCGAGTCTGAAGACATCAAGGCTCTCTACGAGGCTGCCTCTGCAAAGGCCAAGGAACTGGGCGCTGACCCAGTAGGCTTCATCGATCGCGATGCTGAGCGCGGTTCCCGCATGGGTGACGGCGCCGAAGGCTCGAACCGTGGTACTGAGTCCCCAGCTTCGAACCTGATCGCTGACGCTTTCTACAAGTACGGCCAGAGCTTCCAGACCCAGCCTGATCTCGGTCTGATGAACCCAGGCGGCGTGCGCGCTGACTTCAAGTTCGCGCCAAACACCGAGATGACCCCAACCGACCTTGAGGGTCTGATCACCAAGGGTGAGTCGAACACCGTACAGCCATTCGGCAACGTGTACGGCATGGCTGACTACACTGGCGCTCAGCTCTACACGATGCTCGAGCAGCAGTGGAAGGCTCCGGATGCTGAGCACCCAATGCTCCGCCTCGGCCTGAGCTCGAACGTTGAGTACACCTACGATCCATCCGCTGAGACTGGCTCGCACATCATCGCTCTCTACATTGATGGCAAGCTCGTTGCGAACGATGATTCGATGGTTTACACCGTAGCTTCGAACACCTTCCTCCTCGAGGGTGGCGACGGCTTCACCGTGCTCGGTGACGGTGCAAGCTTCCTCGATACCGGCATGATCGATAACGATGCGTTCAACGACTACCTCTCGAAGTTCCCACAGGACAAGCCGCTGCACGTGGATTACACCCAGCGCTCCATTGGCGTGAAGCCATACCCGACTGAGGTCAAGGCTGGCGACACCGTAACGATCGAGCTTTCGTCCCTCGCGATGACCGCTGGCGAAGCTACTCCAAAGACCGTGACGGTCACCTTCAACGGCGTGCCGGTTGAGGCTACCGTGGATGCCACCCCGAACGCTGAGGGCTATGACGAGAGCGGTATGGCTACCGTTACTTGGACCGTCCCAGCTGACTTCGCTGGCAAGGACGTCACTGTAGAGCTCACCGCTGGTGACGGCGTAGAGGGCGGCGACTCGGTCACGGTTGCGTTGCCGATGATCAAGGTTGCTCCAATGGCCGTTGAGCCAGAGCCAATGGCTGTGACGCCGATGGCCGTCACCTCCAACGTGACCCCGGATGCTTCCGATCCAGCTAGCTGCACCGTGAAGCCATTCGTCACGATCCCAGAGACCGAGGGCGTTGAGTACTCCGTCAATGGCAAGGCTGTAAAGGCTGGCAAGATGGAGTACGGCTACGGCGAGACCGTGACGGTTACCGCCAAGGCTCTCGAGGGCTACACCCTCGCTGATGGCGCTCAGGCTGAGTGGACCTTCAAGGCTCCATCGATGGCTGATCTCAAGTGCCCAGTGCCAACTCCTAAGCCTGCTGACACCCTGAAGAACACTGGTTCTTCGGTGGGCCTCGTTGGTGGCGCAATGGTGGCACTGCTGCTTGCCGGTGCTGGTCTGACTGTGGCTGCTCGCCGCAAGTGAGATAACCGGTAAGTACACCGCTTAAGGGGGCGGAGCACTCGCGAGAGCGAGCGCTCCGCCTTTCTCGTGGATGAAAATGAACCATTGGGGTCAGGTCCCAATGGTTCATTTTTGCTGCCGCTTCCTAGAATAGGGCTATGGCAATGAAGCGCAAGATTGATCAAAATGAGGGCATGGCTTTGGTGGATAAGTGGAAGGCGGGTGGCGAACTGGGCACGAGTGCGAAGCGCACTGCCGTGCGCTTCGCACTCGAGGAGTTCGCCTCCCGCCATCCCGGCCACGCCGTAGAAATCCGCATACCGTGGATTGGGGCCGTGCAAGCTATTGAGGGGCCAAAGCATCGGCGGGGGACGCCGCCAAATGTGGTGGAAATGGATGGCGATACTTGGCTGGCGCTGTGCACCGGGCAGCCCGCTGACCACACAAAAATCAGCTACTCCGGCGTGCGCGCAGACCTATCTCCCTATTTGCCTTTGTTTTAAAACACAAGCCGCTCATGCGGCCCAAAAATGAGAATCGGGACCTGGTCCCAACGTCTCACTACGCATCAGGCCTTGGCGTCGTCACCCTCATCGTCGGCGTATTCGTCCGCGTAAGGATCCTCCGAGTATGGGTCGTCCTCGTCGTCTGGAATATCGTACTTTGCAGCGTACTCCTCGTACGCCGAGTACTCGTCTTCCTCTTCGTCGTAATCGTAAGAGGAATTTCCACCTCGGGAGGTCAATTCGCGCTCCAGAGCAGCGTAATCAGTCTCTGGAGAGAAATATTTCAAATCGCGTGCTACTTTTCGCTGTTTGGCTCTTTGACGGCCGCGCCCCATTGGGTCGACCCCCCTCATTACTCATAGGGTCTCGCACCAGCCTTGCCGTAGCGAGCCCTGAAACGTCAATTTTCTCGCAAGTAATACCTTACCGCTAATCTGCATCTTCTGCCATGTCGGTCCGCCTCGCGAATCTTAATGTGCGGTACTCGACACGCGGAACAATCCCGACTTTCCTCACAAAATAGAATATGTCCAATATTTTCGAGACGCTTGTGCTCACGTTATGGACGGTCCATAATTAGTGCTAATCGGTCAAAGATTGACATTCGTCAATATTTTGATTGATTCCATACAATTAGTACCGTCCTGAGAGACGCAGCCACGTACTCTAAAGTCCGGTTAAGGAAACAAGGAGAAATCATGACTAGGGAGAAGCCTCAATCTGAGCTCATGACTCCCGCCGAAGTCGCCGACGTATTTCGCGTCGATCCCAAAACGGTGGCACGTTGGGCAAATAGTGGAAAAATGCCCTCCATCCGCACTCTTGGCGGTCATCGCCGCTTCCGTCGTGCGGATATCGAGGCGCTCCTGAAGGCGTCGGATCTTGACGGCGAAGGAGCACTCGAGCCTGAAGCTGCAGACGCAGTCGAGCAGTGAATGGCGTAACTATATAATCCACGTAAGTGAGGCCCGGGTTTTTCTTCCCGGGCCTCACTTCTTTTTTGACGGCGAAGCACAGTATTTATGTGGGTCAGTCCCAAACCCGTGCCCACCTCACGCCCCTCAGCCCCACCTCGCGCCCGCCGCTAGAGGGCGACTTTTTGACCGATTTCGGCGTTTCATTACGAATGAAACACGAAAAGTCGCCCTCAAGGGCGCAATCAAAGGCAACAAGAGCAAAAAGCAGCACGAAAAAGGGGCAGAACCCAAGGTCCTGCCCCTTTTAAAAACTCAGCTGTATCACTTACGAGCTGCGGCAATAGCCACCAGCGCTACCGCGCCTACAACCCCAGCGATAATCCCAATAGCCTTCTTGTCTCCGGCCTTCGCATCGGATGCAAGTGCCTGCACCTTGGCCTTGCCCTGCTCAACCGACGACTTTGCCGAGGCCTTCAGATCTGCCTTCAACTGTTCAGGCGTGAAGCGGGCGGCGAGCTCGTCGACCGTCGCCGTCAATTCTTCACGAACGCGCTCGATATCGCGCTGCACCTCGGAGGCGCTGCGGGTGTCTTCGGCGTCCTTTGGCATTTCGTAGTCGATGGCCTTCTTGCCTGCTGCCGATGCCCGTGCTTCTGGATTTACTGCGCTCACTTCTGGATTCCCTTCTTGATAGCCTGGATATCTTCGGTGATACCGGACTTCGGATCGATCTTGTCGTTGGCCGAGGCCTTAAACTTCGCCACGCCCACCAGTACCAGCACCAAAATAATAACGAGTAGCACGCCCGCCACGATCAGGAACGCCGCCCACGTAGGAAGCACGGTCGCGATCCCGTACCCAGCAGCGAGAAGAAGAATACCGAGCATGTACAGCGCCAGCACAGCCGCGACGACCATCAGTACGCCGCCCACGCCGAGCTTCGTCACCTTGGCTTTTGCGTTCAGCTTGGCGACCATGATTTCGTCGCGCACGAGAGCCGAGAACTGCGCCGTGATCTTTGCGACGAGTTCGCCGAGTGACGGCGAGGCGCTGCGGGAGGCTTCAGTCTTCAGGAATTCTTCCTCGTTGCGAGGTAGCGTGGAATTGGTGCTCATAAAATCTCCTTTATCGTCTTCGTTTATCGTACATTGCTAACGCGCGTCGCAAGGAAATTTTTCCAAAACCCGCAATTTTCGTGGGATAAGTCATGCCCGCACAGCCCCGAGCCAGCGCGCCAGCTTCGGGCGCACGGCTAGGTCGTAGGTGCCCAGGTATTCCTCGACGAAACCATTAAAGTGCCGCTTGAACTTCAGCACGCCGCCGCCGTCGGACTCGGGCGAGAAATCCGCCTCGATGCCCCAGAAGTTGTACCACTTCACGCCATTGTCCACGGCCCACTCAAGCATCCGCCGATGGATCAAGTAAATCCCGTAAAGCGAGTTGTATTCAGCGAAAGCGCCCGACGTCAAGAACAACAGCTCGTTGGGGGAGTGAATAAACATGCTCGCCGCGAGCACCACCTCGTCGCCGTGCTCGGCCCGAATCGCCGCGGTCTCGTCGCGCCGGCGCTCCAGAGCGCGCAGCTGCGTCTCGAGCTGGTTCAGTTGATTCTTTTGCTTCTTGCTCGGCCCGCGCACCTGCCCTTGTTCGCGCACCTGACCTTGTTCGCGCCCCGGCTCCTGCAAAGCCTCAATCGGCTCCTGCAAAGCCTCAATCTGCCCCTGCAAAGCCTCCAGCTTCTGCGAAACCTGCGCCAGCTCCGCCTCAATATCCGCCAACGCCTCAGCCGTATGCAAAGTCGCAACCGGGAAAATCGCTTTGCCCTTACCCAGCTCACGCCCGAGATCACGGTAATAATCCGTCATCGAATCCGAGGCAATATGCTCGTCCATGCTCGTACGTTCAGCCGTAGCAACGAGCACGCTCTGCAGCACGTCCACCCGCTCTGGCGGCAGGAAGTCCACGTGCACGCCGTTCTTCCCCCACTTGCCAAACGCGCGCCGCACCTGCGCCGACGTACTGGCCACCACTTCCTCGAAGCTCATACCGGAAATGTCTTTGGTGTAGGTGAAATGCGCCTGAATGCTGGGGTCTTCGCTCGGTTCGCGCTCCACGCGCCGAGCGCCCAGCTCCGCAAGCAAGCCTTCAGTCGCGAGGCCCTCAGCCGTCTCGCCAAGGAGGGTGACGTCGTCATAAGAGTTACGCAAAACCGGCGGTACCAGCTCCACGCTCAGCACTCGGCGCTCGCGGCGCAGCCAGGCGATCAGCCCTTCGTAGAACACCCGCTGCACGTCCAACGCCTGCTCCCCAGCAGGGTCGATGAGCGTCGGCCCGAAGATCAGCTTCGCTACCGAGAAAGCGCGCTTCCACGGCTGGAAGATGAGGGCTCCGGTGGCGACGAGCCGCCCTTTGCCGTCACTCGAATCGAGCACGCCCACGAGCTCTACGCGCGTCCCCGCCTGGCGCTTGGCGCGCACGTACGCGGGCAGCTGCAGGAAGTTCATGCGCGGCGCGCGCCGAGCAAACTCCTCAAAATCCTCATCGCTCACGCGGACGAAAGTTAATAGAGTATCAGTCACGTCCGTCGTCTCCTTAGAGAGCTCCGAGCAGGCTCGCGAGCCGCCCTCGCACTGGGATGTTGTAGGTGCCCATCAGTTCGCGCGCGTCGCCGCCGAATTGGCGCTTAAAGTGCAAGACTCCCGCGTCGGTCGCGTCCTCGGAGAAGTCGCCCGAAATGCCCCAGAAGTTGTAGCGATGCAGGCCGTGGTCCACGGCCCATTCCATCATGGCTCGGTGAATCAGATAGATCCCGTAGTACGAATTAAACTCCGCGTATGCGCCAGAGATCAGGTACACAAGCTCGTTCGGCACGGCAATGAACATGCTCGCCGCCAGCACGACTACCTCCCCGTGCTCCTCGCGCAGGCGCTCCGTCTCGCGGGTGCGCTTGGCCAGCACATTGAGCCGATCCTTGAGCTCGCCCCGGCGGGTGCGCTGCTTCTTTCCGAGGTTCTTCCCCTGCTCGGTGAGCTCCCGCTCCTGCTCGTCGATAGCGGTGATCTGCTCGGTGAGCTCCGCGCTCTCGGCAGCGAGATTCTCCAGATACTCCCCAGTGTGCAGCTCAGCCACTGGGAAGAAAGCCTTCTCTGGACCAAGGTTCTGGGCAAGCTTGCGATCAAATTCGATGGCGTAGTCGGCCGTGATCGACTCCTGCATGTCCGTGCGCTCAATCGTAGAAGCGAGCACGCCGCGCAGAATGTCGATCTCCTCTGGCGCTGCGAAGCGCACCGACACCCCGTTCTTCCCCCAACGGTTAAACGCCGTACGCACCTGCTGGCTCATGCCCTTCACCAGCTGCGGGAAGCTCTGCCCCTCAATATCCTTCGAGTAGAAGTAGCGCACTTGGATGTCGTCCGACTCGGTGAAATCGGTGGTGACGGCGCGCGCTCCGATCTCGTCGAAAAGTTCCGAGAGCTCGCGGCTGGCTTGCGTCTGCTCTAGTGGAGTGACGTCGTCAAAGTTCCGCTTGACCACCGCAGGCGCTACGTGGCAGGCAAGGATCCTACGCGGATGCTTCGCCAAAATCTGTGGAAGGAGTCGGAAGAACGTCACAAGAGCCTCGCGCTGATCGCCGTCGCTCAAATCACTCGCAACCACAGGACCAAACGTAAGTACGGCACGCGAAAAGACGCGCTTCCACGGGTGGATCAGCAGCCCGGCGCTCGCGACGAGATGCTCGTCGCCACTGGCCTGGTCGCCGTCAACAAGCCCGAGATACTCCACCTCAAACCCCGTTTCCGAGCGAGTCTGAAGATGCTCCGGAAGCTGGGTGTACATGACGTGCTCTTGCTCGCTCACAAAGCGGGCATACGTCTCGGGACTGATTCTATTGATATGCATAAATCTAATATTGCCTTCTATAGGGATTACGGCAGATCCGACGCGCGCAGTGCGCTGCTCACTATTTGTGGCGAAGCCGGCGCACCGCTGACTTCGCGAGATTCGTCAAGGAATTATATTCATCCATGCCGGCGATCTTCATCAGCAGGATGTACAGAATCGTGATTGCGAGCGTTCCCACAAAAATTGCGGAGAGCGCTTGGTAGACGTTTGAGGCGATGGTTTCTACCCCGATCGTGCCGGTAACAATCCACGAGGCAATGATGATAACGACCGAGATCACGGCCAGGCGCAGGTGGGTGGAAAGCAGTAGCTTGGCGTGGATTCCGCCGATCTTGCGTGACAAGTAGTACATCAGCATCAGGGCGTTGATCAGCAAGGATGCGCTTGCCATCAGGCCGAGAACTCGCGCAGTGTACTGCGGAGGGAAGGTGGCTGCGACGAGGTAGCCCAGCGAGATGAGACCGGTAACTGGCAGGCCCACGAGGAATACGCCGCGCGTGTCCTCCAGTGCGTAGCCCACGCGGTCGTACACGTACGCGAGGCCCATGCCGATCACGAAGCCGCTGATACACATGATCACGTAGCCTTCAGAGACCACCTCGTTCATCGACCCCAGCGGCACCAGGATGCGCGCGATCGGGAACGCCAGCGAGACTAGGAGCGTGAAGGCGAGGAAGTTGAAAGTTGACGACGTATTGGCCGTGCGCGCCGCAGCGAGTCGGAGCTTGGCGTAGTCGCCGTCTGCAGCATAGTTGGCCATCTTGGTGAAGACGGCCGTGGTGATGCTGAGGGTAATGAGTGAAATCGGGAGATTCGCGAGCAGATAGGCGGTGGAGTAGCCGGCGTTGCCCACGACGGTCGTCACGTCAATCCCCAGATCCAGTGCGCGCTGCATAGCATCGGCGGCTACGTTGCTCAGCAGCAGGCCAGGGAGGATGTTCGCAAAGGTAATGAAGAGCGCCCACATCGAGACTTTCGCGGTGCCACGCAAGCCCACGCCGTGCCACTGGAAATCCGGGCGGAATCGCACGCCGACCATGCGCAGCGGGATGAAGAGCGCGAGGGCTTGAATCGCCACGCCTGCGGTGGAAAACGCCGCCAAAATGGTGGTGCGTGAGCCGACCCAGAGCTCGGCGTTCTGCGTCTGCTCTGGAGTAGACGGGCCAAAAACCCACAGCAGGATCAGCAGGCCAGCAATCGCCACGATATTATTCAGCACCGGCACCCACATGTAGGGGCCGAAGTTTTCGCGCGCGTTCAGAATTTGGCCGATCACTGTGTAGAGGCCGTAGAAGAAAATCTGGGGCAAACACCAGTACGCGAACACGACCGTTTGCTCGTACCACTGAGCGGAAAGAGCGGTCGCGTAAATCTTCACGATCAGCGGCGCCATCAGTGTAAGCGCAAGGGTCACGCCGCCCAGAAAGACGATCGAGAGCGTCAGGAGCTTGTTGATATACGCCGCGCCGCCGTCGTTACTATTGTGCGTTGCGCGCACGATCGCGGGCACGAGCACGGCATTGATCAAACCGCCCGCCACAATCACAAACAGCGCATTCGGCAGGTTGTTGGCGATATCGAAAGAGTTTGCAATCGGGGAGTTGAGCCCCAAAATCATGGTGAGCAGGATCGGGGAGCGCACCACGCCCAGCACGCGGCTCACCATCGTGCCCGCCGCCATGATCAGCGAGGAGCGGGCCACGCTCGCGGAGGCGCTCTGTGCCTTCTTGTGGGTCTCGGGCGCTGCAGCTCGGGTTTCGGTGACGGCGGGCGCCGGGATCGTCGCCTGGGCGCTGTCAGCCTTGTGGTCGGTGACCAGACGGTGACGACCGACGGCTACATGCCGGCCGAGAGTGCGCGGAGCAGAGGCATGGCGGGGCGAATGCGGGCGCGCGGAATTCTCGTGCGCGCCTCCCCGATGGTTTCCCCAGTGCTCCGTCATAGAAAATATGCTACCTGCCGCTGCTCAAAATCCCACGATCTATGAGCTCTGTCAGTGACGAAATCGTCCAATCCGGCTCGGCAGAAGTGAGACTTGGGACCAGGTCCCGATTCTCAGTTTCGCCGGTCAGCAGCGCGGCGCGCACGCCCGCAGCCTGCGAGGCCACGATATCGATTTCGCGGTCGCCCACAGAAATCGCGTCCCGAGCGCGAATATTGCAGACCTTCAGGATCGCAAAGTACATGCCAGGGTCGGGCTTTCGCGGATGCCCATCAGGCGCGCAAATCATCGCGTCAATCGGCAGATCGTGCTGGCGAATCAGAGTGGTCGCCGAGGCTCGGTCTCGGTGCGTGACGATCAGGTTCAGCCCGCCACTGGAGCGGACGGCGTCAATCACATCGCGCGCCCCAGGCATCAGCGGCGCGGGCTTCACCTCCCACGAAGCCTTCAAATCAGAGTAGGCGCGATCGAGAGCTTCCGGATCGAGCCCGAACCGCGAGGCGAGTGTGGCAATCGCGTGCGCGATCGAGACGCGAGTCAACGCCGTCACCTCAGGCACTGAAATCTCGTCCCCGCTCGCGCGCACCTGCTCGGCGAGCATCCGATCCACCGACGTGTAGGTGTCGAGGAGCGTGCCGCCCATATCCCAAATCACGTGCACGGTGGCCTCCCAGTCTTGGTTTCTTATTCTTTTATATTTTATTTAATTTGCCCTCTGGGCTGGGGAAATACGCTCGGAAAATCTGCCGAGAAACAAGCTCAGTGCGGCAGGCGTATGATGGGCGTAGGTGCAAAAAATGGAAATGTTACAGAACAATATCTCAGACGTAGCTCTCGTGCTCGAAGGCGGCGGGATGCGAGCGTCGTACACGTCGGCAGCCCTGAACGTGATGCTTCACGAGGGGATTTACTTCAACTATGTGGTCGGAATTTCGGCCGGCGCTACCGAGGCGGGGAACTATCTCTCGCGCGATTTCGCGCGCGTGCGCAGGTCGTTCGTGAACCTCATGCTGGACCGGCGGGCCGGGGGCTTGGGTACCGTGCTGCACGGGCGCGGGTATTTTGACGGCGAATACATCTTTGAGCACACAGCCGGGCCTGACGAGTTCCTGCCTTTCGATTGGGAGACTTTTGACCGCAACCCCGCCCAAATGCGGGTCGGCACGTTCAACTCCCGCACCGGCGAGACCAAGTATTGGGGGAGGGAGGACTTCACCTCCCACGAGCGCTTTTTGGCGATTGTACGGGCTTCGGCCTCGATTCCGATCGCCATGAACCCCGTGACGATTGACGGCGACGTGTACTTTGACGGCGGCATCGGTGCGACCGGCGGGATTCCACTCGACGCCGCGATCGCGGACGGCTACGAGCGGTTCTTCATCGTGCTCACTCGCCCGCGCGCTTATGTGAAGCAGCCGCAGGGGCATCCGCGCCTAGTGCGCCGGCTCTTGAAGGAGTATCCGCTGGTGGCCGACGCGCTTTTCGAGCGGGCAGGGCGCTATATGGAGACGAAGCGCCAGATCCTTGAGCTCGAGGCGGAGGGCAAGGCGTACGTCTTCTGGGCGGAGGACATGATGGTGAAGAACGGCGAGCGCAACGCCTTCAAGCTCGGCCAGAACTACGAGCTGGGCGAGAAGCAGGCGTGGCGCGAGCTGCCGAAGTGGAAAGAGTTCCTCGGGCTGTAGGAGTGTGGTGGGACAGGGGGTCAGGTGTTGTGGCCCAGTGAGAATCGGGACCTGGTCCCAACGTCTCACTTAGTCCACGAGCGAGGCGCCGAGCAGCTTGGCCAGGCGCGGGCGCAGCAGCACCTCGTACTGGCCGACGTACTCTTCCACGTACCCGTTGAACTGGCGCTTGAAGTGAAGCACGCCCGCATCCGGCGCGTCCTCGCTGAAATCGCCCGAAATTCCCCAGAAGTTGTACCACTTGATCCCGTGGCTCGTCGCCCAATCAAACATCGCGCGGTGGATCATGTAAATCCCGTAATAGGAATTGAACTCCGCAAACGCGCCCGACACCAGGTACACCAGCTCGTCGCCGGACTTGATGAAGAAACTCGCGGCAAGCGTGACGGCGGTGCCGTGCTTCTCTTGTAGCTCGCGCGTTTCGGATTCGCGGGACGCGAGCACCTCGAGGCGCTTGTAAGCCTCATTGCGCGCCGTCACCTGCTTCTTACCAAGGTTCTTGCCCTGTGCGGTGAGGTCGGCCTCGCGCTCATCGATCTGCGCGATCTTCGCTTCGATTTCGCCGCGCTCGCGGGCAATCAGCTCCAGCGCTTTGTCGGTGTGCAGCGTGGCGATTGGGAGGAATGCCTCTTCCGGCCCAGCTTCGCGCATGATCGTCTGATAGTAGGCGAGTTGCTGGTCATCAATCGCCGCGGCGAGGGTGCGCTCGGCGGTAGCGGCAAGCACGTCTCCCAGTACGTCAATCTCCTCTGGCCCCGCGAAACGGACCTCTACGCCGTTTGTGCCCCAACGGTTAAACGCGGTACGGACCTGCTGGCCGGTGCTCTTCGCAGCCGCCGCGAAATCCATGCCGTCAATGAACTTGGTGTACGCGAACGATGGCTGGATGGCGGCCGAATCGTAGAGCGTCTTCGTCACGCGCTCGGCGTCAATCTTTTCGGCCAGTTTCTCGAAGTCGGCACCCTCGGTGGTCTCGTCCTGAGGTGTGACGTCGGAATACGTGCGTCGGAAAATCGGCGGGACTAGCTCGAGGCTCACCACAGTGCGCTCCTGACGCAGCCACAGAATCAGCCCGCGGTAGAAAGTCCACTGCGCCTGTTCGGAATCGTCGGTGAAAGTCGGTCCGAAGTAGAGGTGCGCGATCGAGAAGAGCTTCTTCCACCGCTGGAAGGTGACGACGCCCGCGCCAATGACCGTTTCGCCGTCCTTAACGCCCACATACTCCACGCGCGCTCCGTTTTGGGCGCGGGCACGGGCGAAAGCAGGCAACTGCATAAAGTTCAGACGCTGCACTCGCTCGGTGAATTCTTCGTATTCGGTGGGTGTAAGGCGCGTAAACCGCATGACTTCTCCAAAATTGGGGATCAATTACTGAACCCAGTCTAGCGGGTGTAAGTGCACGAACGAATAAAAGGTGGCCTTGATAGCAAAACTATCAAGGCCACCTTCGAGCGTGGCTCCGAGCGGCATCGATCCGCTGACCTAACGATTTTCAGTCGTTCGCTCTACCAACTGAGCTACAGAGCCAGATAAGAATACACCCGGCTTCCGGAAAAACCGGCTTCCGGGCGATCCTATCGCGACCCTGACGGGACTTGAACCCGCGACCTCCGCCGTGACAGGGCGGCGCGCTAACCAACTGCGCTACAGGGCCAAAGTACCCCCAACGGGATTTGAACCCGTGTTACCGGCGTGAAAGGCCAGCGTCCTAGGCCGCTAGACGATAGGGGCATCGGTGTAGACCGACTGTCTACCACTTTGCGTTCCTCGTTGGTGGAACGGGTATTAGCTTAGACGAAAACCCCCACGAAATGCAAAACGAATTTTGGGCTTGTAAATGCGACCTTGATCACCGTGCTTGAAGCGATTATCGAATAGCCTATAAACATGGGATTTATGCAGACTTTGAGAACCCTTAGCAGCCTTGGGCAGCTGGCACAGCAGACAGACGGCGCCGCAAGCGAGACGGTTGAAGTGACCGTCGACGTATTGCAGATTCTCGCGGGCGTGGCGCTGGGCGTGGTGGCCGCGCTCGTCATCGGCATCGTGATTTTTGCGATCGGCCGCGTGCTCGCAAACCGCAGGCCGGTCCTCAAAGTCTTCACCGCCGCCGTCTATCGCCCGTTCCAGGTGCTGCTGATCCTGATCGGTGCCTGGGTCGGATTCTCGCTGGTGAGCGCGAAAGCTGGCCTCGCCTCTGGCGCGCCCGGTTCGCCCTACTGGGTAGGGGTGGTCGACCAAGCGATCGTCATTGTGATGATTCTCGCGGTCACCTGGTTCGTGGTCGGGATCCTCAACGGCGTCACGGCCGTGATCCACGAGCGCATCCGCGAATCTTCCGAGCGGCGCGCAAAACGAGTCCAGACGCAGATGCAGATTTTGCACCGCGTGATCGTTGTGGTCGTCTGGATCCTCGGCTTTGCGGGCGTGCTGCTCACCTTCCCAGGTGCGCGGGCCGCTGGCGCCTCACTGATCGCCTCGGCGGGCGTCGTTTCGGTCGTAGCCGGCTTGGCAGCGCAGACGACGCTCGGCAACGTATTCGCCGGTCTGCAGCTGGCCTTCTCCGACTCGATCCGCGTGGGAGACATCGTCCTCTACGAGACGAACTACACCACGGTCGAGGAAATCACGCTGACGTACGTGGTGCTCGCCGTGTGGGATGGGCGCCGGATTATTGTGCCGAGCTCGCTGATGACGACGCAGTCCTTCGAAAACTGGACCCGCCGAGCACCGGAGATGGTCGGTACTTTGGAGATCGACGTCGACTGGTCCGTACCGATCACAGCCGCCCGCAACCAGCTCAAGATTCTCTTGGCGCAGACGGATTTGTGGGACGGGCGCACGGGCGTGCTGCAGGTGACCGACGCGCAGGGCGGCTACGTGAAGCTCCGCATTGTGGTGAGCGCGAAGAATTCCTCGACGCTCACGGACCTCAAGAACTACCTGCGCGAGGCGATGGTGCGCTGGATCCAAGACGAAGCGCCGCAGGCCATGCCGCACAACCGCAACTGGGAGTACGTGCCCGAGCATGCGCTGGAGGCGCGCGCGGCGACCGAGGCAAAGGTGGAGGAGCGACTGGCTGAGGCGTTCCCACCAAGCGTTGGAATCGCGGGCGAAGGAGAGGAATTGGTGACGACGGCGGACCAGCAGCGGACTGTCATCTTCACGACCGCCGAGCTCGAGGGGCTGCGCCAAGACATGATTGCCGATCCTGAAGAGCGCGAGGCGCGCAACCGACTTGCGAATCTGGTTGAAGGGCGCGAGGGGCACGAGGCGTCGCTCTTCTCGGGTTCGCCGGACGCCGAAGAGCGCAACAAGACCTTCGCCGGTCCCGATCAGGAAGTTTACGATGAGCGCAACAGGCGCATCGAGGCGAGTACGGGTACGATCGAGAAAACGAACTCGAAGGATACGGGTGACGGCGACGTCACCAGGATTATGGAAAGCGCGCCAGATCTTGAGCGCAAGAACCAGACTAAAGGAGAACACAATGGCTGAAATTAATCGTGAAGCATTTCCAGCTCCGGGCGCGGATTCGGCGATGAGTTTTCCGGTGGAAAAGACCGAGGAGCAGTGGCGCGCGGAGCTGACGCCTTTTGAGTATTCAGTGCTGCGCGAGGCGGGGACTGAGCGCCCTGGAACTGGCGCGCTGCTGGGCGAAAACCGAGGTGGCATGTACCTGTGCCGCGCGTGCGGGGCAGAGCTCTTCCGCTCCGAGACGAAGTTTGAGTCCTTCTGCGGCTGGCCGAGCTTCTTCGACCCAGACGAGAAGGACGCCGTGGTCTATATCGAAGACCGCTCACATGGCATGGTGCGCACCGAGGTGCGCTGCGCGAATTGCGGCTCGCATTTGGGGCATGTGTTCCCAGACGCGCCGCAGACGCCGACCGGCTTGCGCTACTGCATGAACTCGGTGAGCTTGCGCTTCGTGCCCGACGAAGGTGAGTAGTCGAGGCGGGTGAGGCGGTCCAGTGGCACAAATCGCGCTTAATCTGTGGAATCTGATTGCGATTCTGCTCGTCGGCTTCGTCGCGATGAAGCTCGGCGGGGTGCCGCGCGGGGTGGATAAGGTCATTTCGCAGATCTTGTTTAGCGTGGCGCTCCCTGCGCTGCTCTTCAACTCCATGATTAACGCGCATATCCAAGAGATTTTCTCGCTCACGGCGCTCACAAACGTGCTCGCGGCGATGATCATCTTTGTGGGTTTTTATGTGCTCGCCAAATACGCTTTCGGGCTGACTGATGGCAGTCGGACCATCGTGGCGCTCGTGGCCTCATATACGAACGCCGGCAACCTCGGCGTGGCCTACTTCGCCGCCACCACCGGCCAGCCGGAGGCGGCGGCTCCGATCCTGCTTTTCCAGCTGTGCGTCATGGTGCCGATCAGCTTTACGTTGCTGGATCGGCAGACGGGGGCGGTGGCGCGCTCGGCGCTGCGCCAAGTTTTGTCCGCGCTCTCGAAGCCGGTGGTTGTGGCGACTTTGCTGGGCTTGGTCGTGTCGGTTGTGCGCGACGCGGTGGGCGGGTTTGAGCTGCCGGTCGTGATCGCCGATCCGATTTCGATGATCGGGCGGACCTCGGTGCCGCTAATGATGCTCTCACTCGGGATGTCTTTCGCCGCTGGGCGACTCCCCGGTTTTCGGCGCGAGTTTTTGCCGCTGTATTCCGCGGTTTTCGGGCGCGTGATTATTGGGCCGCTCTTGAGCTTCGCGATTGCGATGGCCTTCGGGCTGGAGGGCGTGGAGCTGATGACGGCGGTTGTGGCCGGGTGTGTGCCCACCGCGAATAATGTGTTTGTTTACGCGCAGCGCTACGACGTAGGCGTGGAAATCGCGCGCGACGCGGTGGCAATTACCGTGCTTGTGTCAATGCCGATCATGCTGGGCGCAGTTTGGGCGCTGCACGCCACTGGGTTGGCGTAGTGGGCGGCACGCGTGTGCATTTTTGACCGCTGCCTGTGCATTTTTGACCGATCATTTAGCGCCGCTAAAAATGGGCAAGCCTGTTACCTGCGTAAATGCTTTTTCGTGCCTCTGGGATTTGTCACAATAGTCACACGATCGGTCAAAAATGCACATCGATCGGTCGAAAATGTACACACGGTCAGCCTCTGTGCCCGATTTGGCCGGTGACGCG
>R16__coassemble_1285_pt1 | contig 17093 bp, 16 predicted proteins | sample R16__metabat2_low_PE_015 | metagenome-assembled genome bin R16 | reverse complement strand
TTTGAGACGCGCGCGTCTCAAATTTTTGAAAATTTGAGCCTGACCCCAAGGTTTCATCTACAAGGCTGGAACCCACTCAGGATTCATGCGCACCTTGGAGTAAGGCGGCACTTTTGCCACCTGCTTACCGCGGGCGCCGGCCTCGAGGACCAGCGCGTCGGTGCGCGGCAATTCGAGGACGTGTTGCCTCGTCCAGTCCATCCGGGCGCTGAGGTAAGTAGCGGTTTCCAGATCATTACCGCCGAGGTAAATGATGTGGTCGCAGTTATTAATAATGGTGTTGGCCTTGGCGGGCCCATATGCAGCTTGGAGCTGCGAGAGGCTCTGCAACACGACACTCACCGAAATTTCGCGGGAGCGAATCACCGAGATGATCTTGTCGAAATCATCGATCCGCGCACTGGCAGCGAAATCGTCGAGAATGATCCGCACCGGAACTCGCAGCCGGCCATTCTTGCTCGCATCCGCTTTCCGGATCAGCTCATGGAAAAGCTGAATGTAGAAAACGTTCAGGAGCGCATTGGCAGATCGATCGGAATCTGACACGTTGACGAACAGCACCGATGGCCGCTCGCCGAGCGCACCGAGATCGATCGTCCCGTTCTCGCCAAGCAACGCGTGGCGCTCCGAAAGCGAGAATGGGTGAAGCATGTCCTTGGCTATCATCATCACACTTTGCCACGTCTTTTCTGCAGGCGCCGACTGCAAGGCAGCGAGCACTCGTCTGGCACCAACGCTCTCGGGAAAGTGATCCCTCCACTCGTTCAGCCATGCCTGCCCATCTTTTGATTGTAGATAGTCAGACATGTCGAGCACGTCGAGCATCGTCACTTCGTGGTCATCGACAGCCTCGAGGGTGAGAGCGATGACTGCTTCTACCCACTGCTCGGCAGCGCGATTCCAAAATGGATCGGAATTACCGACGTCTTGTGGCGCAATCGCGTGGGCGATGGTGGAAATGTCTAGGTCGGAGAAGGAATCCGTGTGCGAATTCCAGCGCACATTCCGAAGCGGGTTGTATCCCTCGGACTCGAGTGAATCCACGAAGTCGAGCACATGGACCTCGAAGCCTTTGCGCTCGAGCTTGGCGCGCATCGTGCGCTCGAGAGCGTGTTTGGTATCGATGACGACCATCGATCCGCTGAGGTTCTCGAGATTAGGGACGACGTAACCACCGGTTTTGCCGCTGCCGCTGCCTCCAATGATCAGGTCGTTATTGTTGAGTCCCGTCTTGCGGGTGTTGTTCGAGGTGAAGACCCCGTCCGCCAAGATGCGGAGCGAATTTGGATTGTAATTGTTCATAATAAATACCTTTCTTGAGGTGTTAGAAGAATTTGAAGAGGGGAGGGAAGGCCACTCTCGGCCTTCCCGTTTAGAGGTGCTCAATGATTTCGGTTGCGATGCCGAAGTCCTTGGCCTCTTGGGCGTTGAAGTACGTGTCCGTCTTCATGAGTTCTGCGATCTCCTCACGGTCGCGGTGCGTGCGCTCTGCAATGAGCGAGACGAGCGAGGCTTTCACGCTCACCAGCCCGTCGAGCAGCGCCTGCACTTCGTGCGGCTTCTTTCCGCCGATATTGAGATTCGCGAACGACGGATCGTGAATCATCAGGCTCGAGTGGGCGAGCACCTGGCGGGTATCTCCCGCGAGGAATATCGCGGCGCCCATCGAAGCAGCAGTGCCGATGCAGACGGTTCGCACTGGGGCGTCGATCGCTTTGATGACGTCGACCAGCGCGAATCCGCTTTCCACCGAACCGCCACCAGAATTGATGTAGATCGTGATCTCCTTTTGTGGGTCCTCGTGATTGAGGGCGAGTACTTGTTGAATGACCTCGATCATCGAGGTGTTGTCCACCGTGCCGGTGAGAAAGATTTCCCTCCGAGCGAGGAAGTCGGTGGGAAGGGAAATCGTGTCGTATCCATGTGCTGATTCCTTCAGAATCTCTGGCATAAGAGTGGTCATTGTTCCTCCTAAAAATTGGAATGAATAGAAAACTAAGGTTGTGTGAACGACTCATTTCGTTTGGCCCACTATTGAGTTGTCAACCAACAACTCAAGTAAAACAAGGGCGAAAAAATAAGGCGGTAAAATTTACCGCCTTAAATAATGACCAAAGGTTCTCAGCCGAAAATCTGCTCGAGCTCCCGAATCCTAATAACAGACTTCAGAGCTTCTGACGCGATTCCTTCTTCGGCATCGTCAAGAATGCTGTCGATCTTCGGGGCATCGAGAAAACGGAAGAAAGTCTGCTCGGCATACTCCAACGCGCTAAAAATCGATTTGTGCGCAGAGGTTTCCATTCGTGCCGCCTCTTGGCGAGCCATCCCATCCGCATCGCGCAACACCACGGTAAAAGGGAATCGCAGCATTCGCTGAATGTTCTTATACGTCTGCCGCGAGAGCCCCTTCGCGCTATCGCGCAGCAACCACTGCAAATTCCTCGTCAAAGCCTCTGGCGAGATACCAAACTGGCTGGCCACTTGCGAGAAAAACTGCTCACGTCCAATCACGGCGAGCACCGGCGACGCCTCGCCAAGCCTGCTCGGAGCCGAACCGATCGTGACGACGTCACCCACGTACTTATCCCACTCGCCAATCGGGCGGCGGAGGATCTCGCCGCACACGCGCTGCAGGCGTTTCAGCAGGTTTTCGTGGCGCATGCTTTCGCCGTCACCTCCGAAACCACCGTCGCCAGCAAGCAAATCGAGGACGGCGAAGTCTACGGTTTTCGAGCGCTCCAAGTTGCGCACGTAGTCGTTGATCGTCGTGCGAATCGTGCAGTTCTTAAGGAAAATGCCGAGTTTGTAGGGTAACGACGTTTCGATCCCGTTGCGTAGAAGGGACGGGTTGGTGGTATCGGGCTCGATCATGCCGAGCCACTTCTTCTCCCATGCATTCGCGCTCACGCCATCGGGTTTGCGGATCTGCCCATCGCGAGCAACGCCCACGAAAGCGCGGTAGAGGCTAGCTTTGTTGAAAGTCGTGGTCTCGGTCGAGGCAATGAACGGCGCGTTTGCAGAATCCTCGTCGCGGGTGCGCTGGCGCCGAGACTTGAGTAGGCGGCGCAACTCGCTCTCGGTGTAGCACAGCTCGAAAAGCCACAGAAGCTCGTCATAAACCTCAGCCGCAGATGCGCCGGCAAAGAACTTTGGCTGCGCTGCGACGATTTGGACCAGATTTAGGACGAAGTTTTGCGGATCCGTCTTGCCCTCACGCAAAGCCGCAAGCTCGCGCGCAATCTTCTGGTATGCGTTCGCGGCGCCGGGCTTTGTTTTCTTTGCGGCCTTCAGTCCCTCTTCAAGATAGCGCGCGAGAGGTGCCGTCGGCTGCAGTTCTTGCGGGTTGCTCTTCAGATACGAGAGCAACTGCTCGCGGGTGCTGCTGCTCATCGCGGGTCTCCGCCGTCACGCCCCTGAAGGTTTTTGATTGTGCGCGTCAGGTCGCGAATCAGCACCGCGGTTTCGTCGAGAACGTGCGGGTCGTCCAAGGCCTTCGGGCGGTGAGCGCTGAGGTAATTTGTGAGGAGCCGATCGACGTCTCGGGCGAAATCGTCGACGGTCCAATGCCCAGAATTCCCGTAAACAGAAGGGAAAAGTTCGATCAGACGGCGGAAGTGCTGCACGTATTCAGAAGCCGCTGCCATCCGCGCGCGCAGACTCACCCGCTCGCGGAAGTCAATTTCTTGCAGATACTCGGTCCACTCGTCGTCACTCTCGCGCAGCCAAGGTGCCTCGCCCTGCCGCTCAAGTTCGAGAATCTCGTCCAAAGTCTCCTGGTCCTGGCGCTGTTGCTCGTCGTATTCCGCAGAAGTGATTCCCTTCGGGTAGCCCTCTCGGACTTTGAATTCCGCGAGGCCTCCCTCTCGGTCGAGGAGTGGGAGGGAGGGGTCTTCGCGCTCGAGTAGAGCGTAGAGCAGTGCCGGACCGCCGTAGAGCTGCGGCAGTGAAAACTTGGGGATGCGCACAATCGGATCTTCGAGCATCTCCCCGTCCTGCTCGTAGGTCGCGCCCAGTACTGCGAAATCGACGGCGGCGGCGAAAGTCTTCAGGTCGCTAAAGTTGCCGAGGGCTCGGTTGTGCTCACCGGCAGCACCAAAGAACTGGCTCGGGCCAGTCGTGGGAGTCCACTCGTAGGTCGTCGTCGCCTCGCGAATCGCGCAATAGAAATAGGAGAGTGCAATCTGGTGCTTGAGTCGGCGCTCTGCATTGTTATTCGCTTCTAGCTCGGTTGCATTGGCAAGATCGTCCGCGAGTTGGCGGGCGCGGAAGTCCGAGTAGGCTCCAGTCTCATCGAATAAGAGGGGAGCGAGTGGCGCATCGGACCCCGTGATTGCGTTGGCGAGTTCTGCTAGTGCATTTTCCCAGGAGGGGGTGTCGTCTTCGAATTCCATCGTGCTAGTCCTGTCGCTGCTTGCTTCGTGCTGCGCCCAAATCTGGGTGCGCGTACTCTGAAGCAATTACATCACACGCCGCGATTTTCGTCGGTAAATTTTGCCGAGCAAAAAATGAGAAAAGGTGCCTGACCCCAATGGTTTAAAAAAGAAGCCCGAACGATGAACGTTCAGGCTTCTTCTAGGTGTGGACCCTACCGGACTCGAACCGATGACCACCTCGGTGTAAACGAGGTGCTCTACCAACTGAGCTAAGAGTCCGAGAGATAGTTTAACGTACCTGAGAAAATTCACCAAACTGGCGTGCAATGTGATTTCTGCCGGGTTTGCGCGCTACACCTGTTCAAAATGTGGGTCAAATTGTGTTCATAAATGATCCAACGCGGTGAATTGAGCGATCTTGTGGTATTTTCCAAGCCATCACCTAGTAATAAAGGGGGAACAAGATGGACGCACTTGCGAGTTTCTTTGGCTCGATTTCCGACTTCATCTATACATACATTCTTATTGCACTCCTGATTCTTTCGGGTCTGTACTTCACGGTCCGTTCTGGGGCTTTGCAGTTCCGAAACTTCGGCCACATGGTCAAGCAGGTTTTCACCTCTCGCGACTCGTCTGAGGGCGGCATCTCCTCGTTCCAGGCATTCGCCGTAGGCCTCGCATCTCGCGTGGGTACGGGCAACATCGCCGGCGTAGCAATCGCGCTCGTTCTGGGCGGTCCAGGCGCTGTCTTCTGGATGTGGGTCGTCGCCCTCGTTGGTATGGCGACCGCCTTCATCGAGGCGACCCTCGCTCAGCTCTACAAGATCCGTTGGCACGACGGCACCTTCCGCGGTGGCCCTGCCTTCTACATCGAGCGTGGCTTGGGTTCGCGTGGCTGGGGCGCTGCATTCGCCGTCTTCCTGATCTTCTCCTTCGGTATCTCCTACGAGATGGTTCAGGCCAACACGATCGCCTCGACCCTCAAGGATTTCTACTCGGTACCTCCGATCGTGACGGCGATCGCACTTGTGATTCTCACCGCAATCGTCGTGTTCGGTGGCATCAAGCGCGTGGCAAAGGTCACCGAATGGATGGCCCCAATCATGGCTGTGATCTTCATCCTTATCGCGCTCGTCGTGATTTTGCTCAACCTTGGCAACGTGATCCCAACCCTGAAGCTGATCTTCGCATCTGCCTTCGGTTTGCAGGCAGGCGTGGCCGGTACCGCTGGTGGCGTCGTAGCAGCAATGCTCAACGGCTCGCGCCGCGGCCTCTTCTCGAACGAAGCTGGTGAAGGTTCGGCTCCAAACGCTGCTTCCACCGCTCAGGTGAGCCACCCAGCTAAGCAGGGCTTCATCCAGGCTATGGGCGTCTTCGTGGATACCATCCTCGTGTGTTCCGCAACCGCCTTCATCATCCTGAACTCGATCGATGCTGGTGTGTACCAGCCAGGCGTGGATACCGGCGTGACCGGCGCAACCCTCACGATCAACGCTGCAACCAGCCAGCTTGGTGGTTGGATCTCGCCAGTGCTGATCGTCCTGATCCTAGTGTTCTGCTACTCCTCGATCATCGGCAACTTCGCATACGCTGAGGTGAACGTGGACTTCCTCTCGCGTGGCAAGATCAACTCGGCTCGCGTGCTGGGCATCATCGTGGTGGTGTCGGTCTTCATCGGCGCTATCCTCTCGCTCACGGCAGTTTGGAACTTCGCAGACATCACGATGGCAGGCATGGCCTTGATCAACTTGGTCGCCATTCTGATTCTGGGCAAGTGGGCATTCGGTGCACTCAAGGACTTCCGCGAGGATCCTGAGCGTCCGTTCGTGGCTACGAACAACCCGAACATGCCTGGTGAGCTGCCAACTGATATTTGGGTGGAGCGCTCAAACCCACTCGCATAAGGCCGCAATCGCGTAGGCTTGACCTATGGGAGTAACGGTTTCTGATGTGGTGATGAGCATGGAGCGGAGTTTCCCGCCCAAGCTCAAAGAAGAATGGGATCGAGTCGGGCTCGTCGTGGGCGCGCCCGAAGATCCTGTGACGAAAATCGGTTTCGCGGTAGATCCATGCGAAGCCACCGTCAACGAAGCGCTTGAGCGTGGAGCTCAAATGCTCATCACCCATCACCCGCTCTTCTTGCGGGGAACATCCAGCGTAGCCGCCACGAGCGCGAAAGGCCGCTGGGTACATAACTTGATTCGCGGCGGGGTAGCGCTCTTCGCCGCACATACGAACGCCGACGCCGCCAGTCGCGGCTCCGGTACCGCGCTCGCCGACCTCCTCAACTTGACCGATCGCCGTCCCCTCGAAGAAAACCCAGACGAACCAGAGCTGGGCCTCGGGATTGTCGGTACGCTCCCGATGACGATGAGCGTGCGAGAAGTGGCGCAGCGGCTTCAGGCCATGATTCCTGAGACTCCCGCAGGCATTACGATCGGGGGCGATCCAGAAGCTATTGTGCGCACGGTTGCGCTCTGCTCTGGCTCTGGGGATTCATTCTTTGATCAGGTTCGCGCATCGGGCTCGGACGTCTACATTACCGCGGACCTGCGGCATCATCCTGCCACCGACCATCTGTGGGGTGGGGGATGCCCGCTCATCGGTCTGACTCATTTTGCTTCTGAATGGCCACTCTTGGTGAATATGCGCGATGCCATCGTGCAGGACCTCAGCGTGGAAACCTACATTTCGACCTTAGTTACGGACCCATGGAGCGTGAGACTATGACGGTGATGGGACGAGCTCCGCGCGAGCAGCAGCTGATTCTGTTGGAAGTCGCGCGAGTGGATAGCGCAATTGCGAGGCTTAAGCGTGACGACGTAAAGCACCCGTTGCGTGAAAAGCTCGGCGAGATTGCGAACGCTGTGGCCTCCAATGCGCGGGACCTGAGCAGCATCGAAGCGCAGATCTCGCAGGCGCAGCTTCGCGGGGATGCTTTGAACGCGGAGTCCAGCCAGTTGGCGAAAGATATTCAGCGCAAGGACGACATCCTGCAGGCCGGCACCGGTATGGATTCGCGCGAATTGCTCACGCTGCAGCGCGAGATCGCAGGGCAGCGGGCGAAACTCGACGTGCTCTCCGAAGAAGAGTTCACGATTCTAGAAGAGCTTGAAGAGCTCGAATCGCAGCGTGCGGCGGCTGGTGCGCATCGCGATGAACTGAACTCTGCACTCATCGAGACGCGCGGCGAACTCGAAGATGCCGTGGCTGACATTCAGGCAGAAATTACGAAGCTCACGGCCGAGCGCGATGCGCTGTTCGGTTCGGTCAATGAATTCTTGCAGCGCAGCTATCAGCGCGCGTCCGCGGCAGGCGGTTATGCAGTGCTCGGTCTGCATCCGAACGGCACATCCACCGGGGGAGTGGAACTCGCACCAGAGGAAGTCCGCCAAATCAAGAAAGCCGAGCCAGACGCCGTCTGGATCTCAGACGACTACGACTGCATCGTGGTGCTCCTCGAGAGCTGAGACGCCCAGACCAGGTCCCGATTCTCACCCGTGCACTGCGCCGCGGGAATTCGGGCACGGCGCTCAGCGGTGCTATGATTGCTGCGCACATGAGTCGGCTAGGCAGCCGCGTGCCCAGTGCTGCTCTCCAACCCTGGCAGCGCTTGGGCCCGAGGAACGTCCGGACTCCACAGAGCACAGTGGTGGGTAACGCCCACCCGGGGCGACCCGCGGGAAAGTGCCACAGAAAAGATACCGCCGCGGCCTTCGGGCATGCGGTAAGGGTGAAATGGCGAGGTAAGAGCTCACCGCGCCGCCGGTGACGGCGACGGCATGGTAAACCCCACTGGGAGCAAGCCCAAGCAGCGCGCGTCGAAGCTGCTCGCTGAGCGTGCGGGTAGGGTGCTTGAGCTGCGTGGTAACGCGCAGCCTAGATGGATGGCTGCCACCGGCCCTCGCGGTCTCCGCGAGACAAGCAGGTACAGAATCCGGCGTATCGGCCGGCTCATGTGCATAATAAATGAGACGTTGGGACTTGGTCCCAACGTCTCACTGATAATCGGGACCTGGTCCCAACGTCTTACTGGCTCACTTCGAGCGCTGATGCGCGAGCAACGCAGCGCCCACGATACCGGCGGTATTGCGCAACTCAGCCGGTACGATCGTAGCGCGGGTCTCGAGCAGCGGCAGGAACTGCTTGTGGCGCTTCGATACGCCACCACCCACGATGAAGAGATCAGGGGAGAAGAGCTTCTCAAGGTAGGAGAAGAGCTCCTGCAGGCGCGGTGCCCACTCCTCAAAGCTCAGCTTCTCGTTCTCAAAGACCGAAGCAGCCGCGTACTTTTCCGCAAGAACCTTGGTCTCTGGCAGAATCACATGACCGAACTCGGTGTTTGGTACCAGCACGCCCTCGCGCACGAGTGCCGAACCGATGCCGGTGCCGAGCGTGAGCATGATGATGGTGCCGGGATGCCCGTGAGCCGCGCCGAAATAGACCTCAGCGTAACCGGCAGCGTCGGCGTCATTCACAACCGTAACTGGGCGATCCAAGACCTTCTCGAAGAGCTTCTGAACCTTGACGCCTACCCACTCCTGCGAAAGGTTCGCCATGAAAGGCACCTTGCCATTCACAATCGGAGCTGGGAAAGTCACGCCTACTGGCGCGGTCGGGAGATCGAAGCTATCGGCGATTTCCTTCACGATTCCGGCAATCACCTCGGGCGAAGCGTTCTCCGGAGTAGGGATGCGAAGACGATCAGCCTTAAATTCGCCAGTCTTCATCGAAACTGGCGCACCCTTAATACCCGATCCGCCAATATCGATACCGATCGCTAACTTCTTATGAGTCTTGGCCACGTCGAATCCCTTTCTATACGTCTGCGGTCTTTAACCTATTATGGAACAAAATTGAGCGTTTCATATGGTTCTTTGGTCTGATGATGGCGGTATTTATGCAGCTGGCATTGCTGGCGAGACCTGCCCTTGCGATGGGAGCGTAAGAATCTCGAAACCGGTTTCGGTCACGACGATCGTGTGCTCCCACTGTGCGGTGCGGCCGCGGTCTTGGGTGACGACGGTCCATCCGTCGTCCCACTGCTCCCAGTCAATCTCGCCCAAGGTGAGCATCGGCTCCACGGTAAAGACCATGCCTGGCTCGATCATCGTGTTGTAGAGCGGTGCTGCGTCGTAGTGGGGGATAATCAGGCCCGAGTGGAAAGCCTCGCCTACGCCGTGACCCGTGAAATCCTCAACCACCCCGTAATCGAAGCGCTTCGCATAGGACTCGATCACGCGACCAATAATATTCACCTCGCGCCCAGGCTTGGCGGCCTTGATTCCGCGCATCATCGCCGTGTACGTCCGCTCGCACAGCAGCTTGGATTCCTCATCCACCTCGCCCACGTAAAACATTGCGCAAGTATCGCCGTGTACGCCGTCTTTGTAGGCGGTCACGTCGAGGTTGATGATATCGCCTTCCTCCAATGGGCGATCGTCTGGGATACCGTGGCAAATCACCTCGTTGATCGAGGTGCAAATCGACTTGCGGAAACCCATGTATCCGAGGCACGAAGGGTAAGCTCCGTGGTCGCACATGTATTCGTGCGCGATCTTATCGAGCTCATCGGTGGTGACGCCGGGAGCGATAGCGGCTGCGGCAGTGTACATCGCATCTGCGGCAATCGTGCCAGCAATCCGAATCTTTTCAATGGTTTCTGGGGATTTCACGTCCGAGGCAGTGACGACCTCTGGGCCATCGTGAAACATGTACTCCGGACGCTCGATGCTCTTCGGTACGCTGAGCATTGGCGAAATATGACCTGGTTGAAGATTACCTAGTGGTGCACGATCTGCTTTCATAAGAACCAGCTTAGCGCGCTTGGGCGCTTTGGCTAAAGGCAGGGCACTCGCGGTCAGAAAAGAGCATAATTGACCTTTGGAACCTGTGAAGAGGGCGTGAAGGAGAGTAGACATGAGTTCAAAGCATCGCGTGTACATTGACAAGACCCATCCTGCAATTGCGGCTGCTTTTAATGAAGCCTCGAAGCAGGTACGAATCGCCTCGCGCGCTGCGGGGTTTGGGCGAGAATTCATGGAATTGCTCTACGTGCGTTCGTCTCAGATTAACGCCTGCCCGACCTGCCTCTCGGTCCACGTGCCGCGCGCTCGCCACTATGGAGTGACGCAGGAGCAGCTCGATACGCTTCCAGCTTGGCGGGAGAGCCCAGCTTTTAGCGAGGAAGAGAAGGCTGCGCTGGGGATTCTGGAAGTCTTGACGGCGATCGATCCGGCTCGCGGGGTGCAAGAGGCTTACGACCACGCACTTCAGTACTTCTCCGAAGAGCAGATTGCGGTGCTGGAATGGGCAGCAATCGTGATCAATTCGCACAACCGCATCTCGATCGCATCGCATCACCCGTTGCGCGACGATCCGTACAAGAAGCGCGAGCAGGCGTAGGGAACGCGACTGGCGCTATTCAAACGGCATACAAAAGTGGGGGACTAAGCTTGGTGCTTCGTCCCCCACGAGTTTTAAGCTATCTCAAATCTCAGCTCAGAATCAGAATGCTGGGATGAGTGCGCCCTCGAAGGTCGAGTTGATGAAGTCAGCAACTTCCTGGCTGTGGAGGAGCTCATCGAGCTTCTTTACAGAATCGAGCTTGTCGGAGCCGGCCTTCCACGCGAGGATGTTGGAGTATGGGTTGTCAGCGCCGTCTTCGATTGCGAGAGCATCAGCGGTTGGGTTGATGCCGTTCTCAATTGCGAAGTTGGAGTTGATTACGCCGAGGGCTGCATCGCCGTACTGGATCGGCACAGCTGCTGCGTCGGACTCTACGATCGAGAGGTTCTTCGGGTTCTCGGTGATGTCAGCCACGGTTGGGTTGGCTACGCCATCAGCGAGGGTGAGCAGGCCGTTAGCTGCGAGCAGCTTGAGTGCGCGACCGCCGTTCGTGGCGTCGTTAGGAATGATGACCTCTGCGCCGTCTTCTACCTCGTCAAGGCTCTTGACGGTGGTGGAGTAGATGCCCATTGGCTCGATGTGGATGCCAGCGCCGTGCTCGAAAGTGTAGCCCTTCGTAGCCATTTCCTCTTCGAGGTATGGCACGTGCTGGAAGTAGTTTGCATCGAGATCGCCAGCGTCAAGTGCGACGTTTGGCTGCACGTAGTCGGTGTACTCGGTGATCTCGAGATCCAAGCCTGCATCAGCAGCGAGGTTCTCATCTACGAACTGCAGAATCTCAGCGTGTGGCGTCGGGGAAGCACCCACGCGCAGGGTGACGACCTCTGCTGCGGCGCCGTCAGCTGCTGGAGCTGCATCCTTCGCCGGCTCGGTTGCGGTGGAGCAGGCAGCAAGGGCAAGGGTAGAGGTGGCAGCAATAGCGGCCAGCTTTGCGAAAGTACGCATAGTTATGTCCTGTTCTTGTTAAGTCACGTTTGTTGTGAAAATGTGGATTACTTAGTTAATACCGAAAGCGCGCAGATTGTTCCCGCGGTTTCGTAATACCCGGTTGGCGCGCCCTTATCGGTGATCCACCAACCGGCTCAGCATATCGCCAACCATCTGGACGATCTGAACCAGTATCAAAATTGCGATGACGACGATCACGATTACGTCGAACTGGTAGCGCTGGTAGCCGTAGTTGATTGCGAGGGCACCGAGACCACCGCCACCTACAGCACCGGCCATTGCAGAGTAACCGATGATTGTAATCGTGAGGATCGTAATCGATTGGATGATTGCAGGCAGTGCTTCACGCACCAATACGCCATGCATCATCGCGAAACGCCCCGCACCCATCATCTGGGCGGCTTCGATCTTTCCGCGCTCTACTGCGAGCACGTTAGACTCCACCATGCGGGCAAAGTACGGCACTGCCGAAACAATCAGAGTGATCGTAAACGGCTGCCAACCGATGGCCTTCAGCCACGGAAAATCGATCGCACGAATTGCGAAGAGAACGACCACAGCCAAAATAATGAATGGCACGGCACGTAGCAGATTCACAATGACGCCAACGATGCGGTTGGCAAGAGGCTGTGCGATGAGGCCTCCCTTGCGAGATTCAGCGAGATAAACGCCGAGTGGCAAGCCAAGTATTACAGTGACGGCGGTCGATACGAACACCATCAGCAGCGTCTCGACGACCCCAGGCCAAAAGAGCAACTGGAGGTTCTTGTTCGCAAACCACGCTCCGTCGTCACGCGCTGCAGCAAAGGCAGAAAGCAAAAGAGGCGAGTGCGTCAAAGTCAAGAGTGAAAGATTCATCATGCACGCACCTTTGCATTGATGCCTGCGCCTTCGAAAGCTCGAAGCGCCTGGTCCACGCTCTCAGGTGGGAGAGCAAGAGCAAGTCGCGAGACCTGCTGGGCGCCGATGCTCTGGAAGTAGCCTGCAGCGATATCGGCTCCGAGGCTGGAAGCAAGAGCAAGTACCTGCGAACCTGCGGGCTCACCAGGATGAGCGGTGAAGAAGACGTCGACGAGCGTCTGGCCCTGTACATCTTCCGGATCCACATCTGGAAGCGGAAGCAGCTTCAGGCACAACTGCGACTGCGGATTCTGAACGATTTCATCGATCGTGCCACTTTCAAGGGCGCGGCCGTGGTCGAGGAGCGTCACCGAATCACAGATCTTGCGGATAACTTCCATTTCGTGCGTAATCACGAGTACGGTGACGCCGATCTGGTCGCGTACGTCGCGCAGCAGCTCCAGAATCTGGTCGGTCGTCTCCATATCGAGCGCCGAAGTTGGCTCATCAGCAAGCAAAACTGAAGGTGCATCGGCTACTGCGCGGGCAATACCGACGCGCTGGCGCTGACCACCAGAGAGCTGGGATGGGTAGGAATTCTCGCGACCCGAAAGGCCAACGAGCTTGAAAAGTTCTTCAACGCGCTTCTTGCGTTCCTCTAGTGGAACTTTCGCAACTTTGAGCGGATAAGCCACGTTCTGCCCAGCCGTACGGGCATCGAGCAGGTTTGCACCCTGGAAAACCATGCCGATCTTGCGGCGCGCTTCGCGGAGTTCATGATGGCGAAGGGTGGTGAGATCCTGACCATCTACGGTGATGGAACCACTCGTTGGGCGCTCAAGGGCTGTGAGGCAGCGGATCAAAGTGGATTTTCCAGCGCCGGATTCGCCAACGATACCGTGAATCGCGTGATCTGGAATGGAAAGTGACAGGTCATCGAGCGCTACTACTGGATCCTCGCCGTGCCGAGGATATATCTTCGTCACATTCTTTAACTCGATCATTGACCCCTCCATCGATCCTGGCTTTAGCACCCGGCAATCCGGGTTGCTGCAGCTTCACAGAGCCAAGTCTCTCAGCTGCTCCTGATGTCGTACATAGATTCGCACTTTTTGATTCAAAAAACAAATCAGGCGCAAGGCGTGAGAAACCGCCGAGAAACTGGCCAAGAAAATTCGCCTAAGGCAGGTGAGAAGCTTGTGACATGGAACAAATTTTGTATGGAAATCCGCGGACAAAACGGAAAAATCTCGAGCCTGCGATGCGTGTGCAAGGCAGACTCGAGATCTTCGTCACGAATCAATTGCAGGTTGAGCTCAGCAGTGAGCCGCTGCCACTGCCAGCTTCAGGGCCTTCTGGAAGTTGGATTCGCGCTCTTCAGCAGTCATGTCATTGGAGGAGTCGAAGAGATGATCGGATACCGTGAGTACCGAAAGTGCCTGCTTGCCGTACTTATCTGCCAAGCCGTAGAGCGCGCCTGCTTCCATCTCGAGGCCTGCTGCGCCAATCTTTGCCAGCGCTTCGTTTTCGGCCATGTCTACGCCATAGAAGCGATCGCGCGAAACGACTGGAGCCACCACGACATGTGGATCGCCTTCGGCAGCATCCGCGGCAGCCCGCAGAAGTTCGAAGGAAGCGACTGCCGAGTAGTGCAGGTTTGGAGCGAGATAGGTATTGAGTACGCCCTCGTAGTGTGCGCCGTTCGCGATCACTACGTCGCCGACCTTGACCTTTGGCGAGATACCACCGCAGGTGCCTACGCGGATAATGCGCTCTACGTCGTAGGAGCTGAAGAGTTCATTGACGTAGATGGAGAGCGACGGCTGGCCCATACCAGAAGCCATGATCGAAAGTGGCTTTCCGTTTACGGTGCCAGTGAAGCCAAGGATGCCGCGCACCTCGGTAACCAAGCGGGCGTCGTCAAGCATCTGCTCCGCCATGCGCTTGGCGCGCTGCGGATCTCCTGGCATCAGAACTGCCGGTGCGAAATCGCCCTTCTCTGCGCCAATGTGTGGGGTAGCCATATTTCTCCATTCTTTATGCGATTGTTGTGCGAAACAATTGCGTATATTTTACTTGCTATTCGGATTGATTTTGGGGATTGGCACGCTGCGCCACGCGAGCGATTGCCTTTGAAATCTTGGCTTGCTTGCGGGCTTCGCGCGGAGGAAGCTTCTGAGCTACGTGCTCGTTGAAGTAGGTCCAATATTCTTCAGAGTATTCACTGAAATCGCGCTTGGGGCCGCCTGGTCGGTTCTCCATATCGTTCAGATACGGGTAAATATCGTGGCCGCCGAGGTAGAGCACTGTGGAGTTGATAGCCGCAGCGATCGGCACGGTGAAGAGCGCGCCAGCGATACCTGCGAGCGCTGAGCCGCCGGTGACCAGCAGTACGATCGCAAGGGCGTGCATATTCAGTGCATTGCCCTGCAGCAGTGGCTGGAGCAGATGGCCTTCGACCTGCTGGACCAGCAGCACGCCACCCAACATAACCAGCGCCATGACCCAGCTGCCGGTATTGACCAGTACAACGAGCACTGAGATCGATCCAGAGAGGAGTGCGCCGACGATCGGAATGAATGCGCCCACGAAAACTAGGGCAGCAACTGGGAATGCCAGCGATAGTGGGGTGCCAAGGATGACGGCGATGAGGCCGATTCCCACGGCGTCGACAAGTGCCACGATTGCCTGCGTGCGGGTGTAATTACCGAGCGTGACCCACGCGCGGATACCAGCTTCGTTGGCATTGTTGCGGTAGCTCGCTGGAAGCAGGCGGACGAACCAGTGCCACATGCGCCGTCCGTCTTTGAGGAAGAAGAAGAGCGTAAAGAAGGTGAGCACGAGACCAGCGAAGAAAGCGCCAATCGAGGAGCCAATATTGAGCACGCCACCCAAAATCGTCGATGAGTTGTTGCTCAGAGTCGTCTGAGCTTCAGCGAGCGCGGTATCAATATTGAAGCGCTCGTAGATCGAAGGGAATGCTTGGCGCGACCAGTCCACGACGGTTTCAATGCCGTTCGAGATGTTGTCACCCAACTGACTAAAGCCTTGATACAGGCCGGTGCCCGAGCCGCCGATCAATGCGCCAAGGAGTACGAGAATAAGAATGAGCGTCGCGGCTGCAGCTGCGGCCGGTGGCCAATTCCAGCGGCGCTTTAGAAAGCTCACCACTGGTTCTGCGATGACGGCTAGCAGTAGCGCTACCAGCACTACGATAAGTAGGAGAGTGACCTTTGTGATCACCCAGCCTGCAATTGCGATAGCAATCGTGACCGCAGCAAGGCGCCACGCCCAAGCAGCAGCAGTGCGCAAGGCTGCTGGCACTCGCGCAGAACCTGGCTCGCGGGTGTCGACAATCCTCACTTCATTCGGATCAGAAACAGAAGGGCGTACATAGTCCTTACTGTTAGCGCTGCCGTTCGCAGACTCAGGTGGCAGCGCGGAAGGCGATTCAGCCATAGACAAACCTCTCAGGGGTCGCACGCAGAAACTGCACGCCAATAATGGATAGTAACTACAGTCATTGTAGAGAGGAGCGTCTAGGACTTGCACCTTTGCTCTAGGTGCAGTGCAAGTGCTCGGTGATATTTACATCACTTGAAATCGGCTTGGATCGCACGCACTTCGTGGCTGTGAGATAGTGAATGACGTGTCTAGTACCCTGCTGTGAGCCTGTGAAATGCTCCTGGCAGCGAGAGATGAGGGAGGCCGAAATATGGCTAGTAGGCGTCGCGATGCAGATGAGCTTCTCGATTACGAATCGCTCGAACTCGATGCGAAACTTGCGAAATATGAGGCGCTCGCGAGTGAAGAGCAACGCGAAGGCGGCCTCCCGAAGGTCAGTGCGGCTATCATGACTGTCCTCGGTCTGATTGGAATGTGGGCCTCGCTCTCCCTGATCGTGTCGGAGAAGATCAAGCTTTCGGATCCAAACGCCTCATTGGCGTGCGACATTAACCCACTGGTCGGTTGTGGCAAGTGGATCGGTACTTGGCAAAACGAAGTGTTCTTCGGGATCTCGAATTCAGTACTCGGTTTGGCCTTTTTCGCTGGTATCACGGCCCTAGGCTTGGCACTATTCTCTGGTGGGCGCTTCGGAAGCTGGCTCTGGAAGCTACTTTCACTCGGGATGATCGGCGCAATCGTGTGGGTGTTGTGGTTCCAGTTCCAGTCCTTCGTAGTGGAAGGGTCGCTCTGCCCTTACTGCGTCGTGACGTGGTTGACGACGATCCCGCTCGCGTATTTGGTGTGGTCGCGTTCCTTGCAAGCTGGCCATTGGGGCGCAGGCGCTGAAAAGCTCGGTTCAACGCTCGTGCGTGAGCGCTTCATGGTAGTTGGTGCTATCTACCTAGTCCTCGTAATCTTCACGATCATTTGGTTCTGGGATAAGTGGGCACTGGTTTTCTGAAATGAACCATTGGGGTGCGGGGCGAAATATAAAAAATAAAAGAAGCGCCCCGGGCAAAAAAAAAATAAATATAGCCAGACCCCCAAGGGTAAAGTATAGGGGGTGTTTTGTGGTTT
>R16__coassemble_1273_pt1 | contig 17571 bp, 18 predicted proteins | sample R16__metabat2_low_PE_015 | metagenome-assembled genome bin R16 | reverse complement strand
ATGTCAAATAGACTTGACGTAAAGTGTGCTTGACTGTAAAGTTAAGTTTACATTAAGGACCTACGAAAGGAGCAATGATGGCTGAGAAGGGTGAACCTCTGTTGGGTTATTCGAAGTTTGGTTCTGGGCGCACGCCTGCCTGGAGGCCGGCGGCGCTCGGGGCGATCGTGTTGGCGGCGATTTTCGGTGCGATTGCGGCTTACTTCCGCTTCGAGTATGGAGTTTGGTGGCAGGCCTTCATCATCTTCTGGATCGTCACGTTCCCAGCGTGGTTTGGAATTGCGTGGGTGGTTGTAGTGGACCGTCTCACGCTCCCAGGGGCCGTGCCTAATCCTGAACGTTCTGTCGAGAACCAGTGGTGGGATCGCGCTGCGGCCAATAGTTTCTGGTTCTTGGCTGTTGTTTTGGGTTTGGTAACGACGGTCACCGCAATCTTGAATTACTGGTTGATTTCTACCGTGCTTACAGGTGTGTTGCTGGTATTCGCCGCTACTTTTGGGGTGTGCTATTTCCTTGAGTGGAGGCGAGGGCGGTGAAAAATGTACTAGCTGACCTGCGCAAAGAGCATGGCTACTCGCAGGAAAAACTCGCCGAGATGCTAGGGGTTTCGCGCCAGACGATCATCTCAATCGAGAAGGGGCGCTTCGATCCTTCGTTGCCGCTGGCGTTCGCGCTTGCGGGGATTTTCGAGAAGCACATTGAGGAGATATTTACGCCTGAATGAGAAAGTGGACCAGGTCCCGTTTCTCACTTTCCCGCCGCTGCGCGCGGCAAAGCATAAAGTGAGAAACGGGACCTGGTCCCACGGTTTCAAAACTCAGCGAACGATGAGCGAGTTGTACTTCGCTACTGCCTCGGCGAGGCGCTCGTTCACGTCTGCCCAGTTGATGATGTTCCAGATCGCCTTCACGTAATCAGCCTTGACGTTCAGGTAGTCGAGGTAGAAGGCGTGCTCCCACATGTCGAGCATGAAGAGCGGCACGACGCCCACTGGCACGTTGCCCTGCTGGTCGAAGAGCTGGAAGGTAACGAGCTTGCCGGAGATGGTATCGAAAGCGAGCACTGCCCAGCCCGAGCCCTGAATGCCGGTAGCTACTGCAGTGAACTGCGCCTTGAACTTGTCGAAGGAGCCAAAAGCGTCCTTGATGGCCTCGGCGATTTCGCCCTCTGGCTCGCCGCCGCCGTCTGGGGAAAGGTTCTTCCAGAAGACGGAGTGGTTGGTGTGGCCACCGAGGTTAAATGCCAGATCCTTGGAGAACTGGTTGATCTTGGAAAGGTCGCCTGCTTCGCGCGCGGCGGCCAAATTCTCGAGAGCGGCATTCGCGCCAGCTACGTAAGCTGCGTGATGCTTGTCGTGATGCAGCTCCATGATCTTGCCCGAGATGTGTGGCTCAAGGGCTGCATAATCGTAAGGAAGTTCAGGAAGGGTGTAGATTGCCATGGGTTCCTCCAAATAGTTAGGAATCGTGGTTTGCGCCGCTTCGAGTTGCAAAGAAATGTCGAATGTAACCGGCCTTTCGTGGGTGAAGCGCCCACATGCACAGTAATATTCCCGAAAACCGGCCGTGGCAACAAATTGCAACCGTGACTGTCATCACAGAATTCTCGATATGCTGAAAGCGGCAACTAAGCATACGAGGAGGTATTGCGATGGGCGAATTCGTGGCGCTGAAAGCGCAGCTGCCTGAGCTGCACAAAGTCAATCCGGCGCTGATGAGCTACAACGTGGAGTTTGCGGAGGTGACGGGCGGAACCTTCTGGAAGGCCTACACTCCGGAGCAGATCGCCGGCACTGAGCCGTTTGTGATGGATCCAGTTTCGAGCATGGCCGAGCTGCAAAAGAAGCTGATGCAGGTCTACCCGCCGATCAATCTCTACGACGAGAAACTGCGCGCGCTCGCGAAGCAGTTTGGCACCCAGTGGGTCCGCGTCTCGGGCACTTGGGCGACCAAGACTTACTACGATTTTGACGGCGAAACCGGTGGCGTAGTGCCCGAAGGTTACCTTAACGTGCTCACCCGTGAGCAGTGGGTGGGTGTGCTGGATTTCGTCAAGGCGATCGGCGCGAAACTGCTGGTGTCGGTATCCGCGTGCTCCGGCGTCTATGGAAAAGATGAAGCGCCGGTGCCACCGTGGCCGACGCACGAGGCGGAGAAACTCTTCAAGTTTTCGGCAGATTATGGCGTGCCGATCGACGCGTCGGAGTTCGTGAACGAGCCGAATATCTTGGAGGATACTGGCTTCCCGAAGGGCTACACGGCCGCCGACCACGCCCGCGACCAGAAGATTTTCGTGGACTGGCTGAAGGCGAATTACCCCGACTGCCTCTACGTGGGTCCGTGCACGCTCGGCGAGGTAGACATCGCGAGCATCACCGGCAAGGGCGTCGGTGGCATCGAGCAGCTCTTCGAAATGTGCTCCACCCCAGAGCTGATGGGCGATGAGGGCACGAAGCTGGACGTTTTCAGCTACCACTTCTACAACGGCGTCTCGGAGCGGCTCGAAGCGAGCTTCCCAGACGGCCACTGGCAGCCGGAGGAGGCGACCTCGGAGGAGTATCTGGCCTGCGCCCTCGAAGCGGCGAAGACCTACGGGGAGATGCGCGATCGCTACTGCCCAGGCGGCGAAATGTGGGTCACGGAAGCGGGTGACGCCGGTGGCGGCGGCAATACCTGGGCGGCGACGTTCCTCGACGTGTTCCGCACCCTCAACGAAGCCGGCTCATTCTCCGAATTCACCGACGGCGTGCTCTTCCACAACACCCTCGCATCCTCGGCGTACGGCTACCTCGAGCCTGAGACTTTCGAGCCGCGCCCGAACTATTTCGCGGTGAAGCTCTGGACGGACCTCATGGGCGATGCCGCGCTCGAGACCGGCGAGACTGTGCGTGAGGGCGTACATCTCTACGCGCATTCGCGGGCCGACGGCAAGCCGGGCGTGGCCTACGTGCTGATCAACAATTCGCGCACCGAGGCGACGAGCGTGGAGCTGCCGGCGCCTGCCGAGCAGTACCTGCTGCAGGGCGAGGGCGGCAATATCCGCGCCACCCGCCTCACCTGCAACGGCGAGCCGGTTTGGATTGACGGCAACTACCAGGTGACCGGCCTAGCCCCAGTTTCGGTGGAAGGCACGGTCGAGGTGCCGCCTGCCAGCTGCGCGTTCTTCGTGCTCTGACCGTAGCTTGCGGCGAGCAGGCTCAGTGGGCCTTTGCCGCTGCAATGAGCGCCGCGAAAATCGCGCGCGAGGGCGGGTCGTCCTCGAAAGTGGCGAGTCGCTCGGGGTGCCATTGCACGGCGAGGTTCCACCAGCCCTCCGCTGCTGGCTCCGGGATTTCCCCGGCCTCGACCACGCCATCGGGAGCGGTCGCCGTCACGACCATTTCGTCGGTCTGATCGACGGACTGGTGGTGGAAGGTGTTCACGGTGGCGCTCGTGCCGATGATTTCGGCGAGCCGAGTGCCCGGGGTGACGGCGACGTCGTGGCGAATCGCCGCGCGCTCTTCTGGCGTTGCGGGGCGCGGGTGCGTCTCGGTGGTTGGCAGGTCTTGAACGAGGGTGCCGCCGGTGGCGACGTTTAGGATTTGGATGCCGCGGCAGATTGCGAGCACTGGGATTTTGCGTGCACGTGCGGCGCGGATGAGGGCGATTTCGACGGAATCGCGCAGTTCGGAGTGTTCGAATTCGGGTTGCTCTGCGCCGCCGTAAAGGGCCGGCGTTACGTCCTCACCGCCTTGGAGGACCAGCGCGTCGAGGCGCGCGACGATTGCGTCCGCTTGCTCGGGGCTAATGACCGGCAGAATCACTGGAAGGCCGCCGGCCGCTGCGATTGCGTGCTGGTAGCCGATCGGGGAGGAATCCACCTCACGGCGCCCGCCGGCGCCGGTATCGTGGACGCCGCGCTCGCCGGAAATGCCGACGAGCGGCAGGCTGGTTGTCTGTGCTTCGCTCATGCAGAAAAGCTTACCGCGCCAATGGTTCACTTACTCGCGCAGCTTGCGCACGCCATAAACCAGCAGCGTGAGGCATATTAGGTCCACGACGACCAGGCCTCCAATCAGCGATGAGCGGTCGCTGCCTACTGCGTCGTCAATATTCTTGGCGTCTTGGAAGACGCCAACCGAGTCTAGCTCAGGGGCTCGCTCGAGGGTGTCGCCGACCTGCCGTCCAACGACCACGAAATTCTCAAAATCACCCGCCTCGAAGATCTTGTACGTCACCCGGTATTCCCGTTCAGGCGGTGTGGCTGGCAGAATGTACAGCTTCGAATCTATCTCGTTGAAAGCGAACCTGTACTCTGCGAAGCGGGCGCGGTCGGTCACTTTGACGTCGTGCGGTTGAAAATCGCGGCCACCCAGAATCTGTGGAGAGAACGCAGCATCGACTCGCAAGATCCCTGCATCTTGCGCACCGAAGAAAGCCTTCGGCTGCAGTGCCTCTTGGCTGGAGGGTGCGACCTGGACCCATGTGAGGTCGCCACTCGAGGCATCCGCCGTCTCCACCCGCCGATTCACGAAAGGCCCGTTGAAGGTCAGACCGAGTTCTGGGTCGACGGCGCCGCCCAGACTTTCGGGCGTATAAACGGCAGCCACCACCTTGCCTTCGTTCTCCGGGTGGACTTTGGCGTCTTCCACCCAGACCGCCGAGCGCAGAATGCTCTCGCTCTCCGGCACGCTCACCACGGCCTTGATGGACACGAAGATGAAAAAGAGCGCGATGAAGATCATGATCAGCCCTTTGATCTTGTTCATAGCGCACCCCTTTTCAATTATTGCACTGGAGCAACCCGAGCTCCCTAAAAAAATGAACAAATCGGACAGGATTTAGCCCCAAATTCCGGAGAGCTGGTGCCCGCAGCTGGAGCATCGCCCACCCGGCGCGCGATTCTCTCGCACTTGGAACCAGTCGCGCACGATTAGCTCCGCGCCGCACTGTGGGCACGAGGTCGCCGAGCCAGCCGCGCTCCGCACATTCCCCGTGTACACAAAATTCAGCCCTTCAGCCTGCGCGATCTCGCGCGCCCGCGTGAGCGTACTCGGAGGCGTGGGCGGCACGTCCCGCATCTTCCAATCGGGATGGAAAGCCGAAAAATGCAGTGGCACGTCAGCGCCAAGATTCTGGACCACCCAACGGCTGAGCGCAGTGAGCTCGGCGTCAGAATCGTTGTGACCAGGGATGACGAGCGTGGTCAGCTCCAGCCACACCCCAGCGCTGCGCGCGTACTCAATCGTCTCAAGCACCATGCGCAAGTGGGCGCCCGTGAGCCGCCAATAAAAATCCTCGTTGAATGATTTGAGGTCGATGTTTGCTGCAACCATCGGCGCGAAAAACGCGCGCCTCGCCTCGCCACTGATGTACCCCGCCGTCACCGCAACCGGCAGCAAACCGCGCTCGCGGGCCACTTCCGCCGTGTCGATCGCGAACTCGGCGAAGATCGTGGGGTCGTTGTAGCTGAAGGCGATGGAGCGGCAGCCGTGCGCCTCGGCGAGCACCACAATCTCGGTGGGCGAGGCCTCGTAGCGGAGCCGCTCGTCGGCGCGTGCCTTGGAGATTCCCCAGTTTTGGCAGAACTTGCAGCTAAGGTTGCAGCCGACGGTGCCGAAGGTGAGCGCGAGCGAGCCGGGCAGCACGTGATAAAGCGGCTTTTTCTCGATCGGATCCGCCGCGAAACCAGAGGTCCGCCCGTAGCTGGTGAGGTAGAGCTGATCGCCGATGCGCTGGCGCACGTAGCAAAAACCGCGCTGGCCCTCGCCCAGTTTGCACTCGCGCGGGCACACCTCGCAGCGGATCTTCGAGCCCTCCGCCCGCCACCACGAGGCGACTTTTCCGCTTTTCATCGGTACTCCGTCACCGTGTAGCGCTCGATCTCGATCTGGTCGCTCCAAAAATCTTCAGGGAGGTGGGCCTTGTGCACTAGCTGCTTCAGGAAGTCGTCGGGGTCGGGCAGTTGGCGCCACACTTGCGGCAGGAATGTTCCGTGCCGCCCGCCGTAGCTCAGCACCAGACCATCGACGCCTGGGCGGAGTTTTGCCAGCAAATCCGCGCGATTCTCATACTTGAGCGGCTCGGGCGCGGAGAGAACCGAGACCTCAATTTCCAGATGCGGGAATTCCTCGCGGGTGACGGCGAAGAACCGCGGGTCACGAAACGCGGCGCTGCGGGCATTGGAGACGACGTCGTCACCCAGCGAGCGATGAGCGACAAGCGAGCCGATGCAGCCGCGCAACATGCCGCCGATGGTGAGGGTGACGAAGCTGGCGCCGGGTTCTGGGAAGAGTTTCGGTGCGTCGGTGAGGCTGGGTGCGCTCGGGTCTTGAAGCCCTAGGCCGTCGGCGATGGCGGCGCGGGCGAAGGGGACGAGCAGGGCGCGGTCAGTCATCGTTGGCCTCCCAAGCGATCGCGCTGTAGCCGACGACGCGAGCAGGGTCGCCAATAGTATCCGCGCTGGTGGCGTAGGAGAGGATGCGCGGGGTGAGAGAGCGTTGGCGCGCCCACGCCGTCATACCCGAGAGCGGGTAGCCACCGCAGGCGCGGCGGGTGGGGATTTGCTCGCTGCGCAGGACCATCTCGAGAGTTTCGGCGTCGATGGCGTGGGCCTCGGGTTCGGGCAGGTAGTGGGAGAGGTCGGAGGAAATGACGACGCCGGTCTCGTCATCGAGCGCTTCTAGTACTTGTGCCACCACGAGCGGGTCGGCGTGCCCCACGGCGAGCGGGAGGACTGGGATTTCGCCGAAAAGCCAACGAATAATGGGGAGCTGCACTTCGATTGAATGCTCGTATTGGTGGACGTAGCGCGAGGTGGTGACGGCGCCAAGTCGGCTCACGCCCGCGGCGAGATCTGCTGGGACGGGGAGGTTTCCAAGAGGAGTGGCTAGTTCGTCGTCGCCCGGCAGAGCGAGGCCGTCGATCGCGACTTGGTGGCAGGGGCCAAGCACCGCGAGGGCCTTCCACTCGTGGCGGCGCAGCGCCATCAAGCCGGTGACCGCGAGCTGGCCAGAATATACGTATCCCGCGTGCGGCACTTGCACCGCGCGCACCGTGCCCAAATCGGGCGGCAGCGCTTGGTTCGCCTGACTTTGCGTAGTTGCGAGCCAGTTTTGTAGTTCATCGCGGTCGCCAGGGTAGAACAGGCCGGCGACTGCTGGTTTTCGAATGCTCATTTCGCACCCCTGCCTCAATCCTACCGCTGGGTTGTGTGCGTGGAGGGAAAGTGAGAATCGGGACCTGGCCCCACGTTTCAAAGCCCCAAAACTTCGCGCGGGTGAGTGAGGCGCCACCAAAAGCTCGGGATTTCCACGGCGCTCGCGAGCTCGACCGCCACCTCGCGCGGGCCGGTCGGGTCGGTGACCGTTATGGTCCCGACCTGATCGCCGGCGCTCCCAGACCTCACGGCGGGGACCTCCACTGAAATCTGCGGCTCCTCGCCGGGCAGCAGCACGGTAGTGAGCGCCTCGGCGTTCGCGCTCACGAGATCGATCGAATCGCCTTGCCAAGTGGTGAGCATCCCAGCGAGCGCCCGCGCTCCGAGCACGGTCTGCTCCACGAGAGTCTTGTCTACGGCGTCAAAAATCTCTGCGGTTTCGGAAATCCGCGCCTCTTGGCTGGGCTTGTCGAGGGTGACGACGAAGGTGGTGAAGGTGCGCCCAGCGCGGCTGTCGTCTTCGGCCACGAGGATGTTGAAGTAGTCGGTGAGGAGTGTGCCGGTTTTGAGCCCGAGTGCGCCTTCGTTCTGAACGAACCAGTTGGTGCTCTTCACTTCGCCCCAGCCGGGAATCTGCACGCTCGACATGCGGGTGATCGCGGCGATCGTCGGGTTCTCGAGGGCGAGCTGGCCGAGTTGCAGCACCTCATGTGGCGTGCTGACGTTGCCCGCGTCGAGGCCGGTTGGCTCGACGATCTCCGTGTGCTCGAAGCCGTGGGCTGCCAGGTACTCTCGCGCGGCGCTGAGGAACTCAGCTTCGCTGCCGAAAACCCAAGTCACGTAGCTGATTGCGAGGTCGTTGGCGGATTCGAGCAGGATGATCTGGAGGAGTTCCTGCTCGGTGAAGGTCTGCCCGATCGGGGCGTTCGCCGCTACCCCATTGCGCGCGAGCACCGATTGCGTAATCTGGCGGTCGCGGGCGCTGATCGTGAACAAGTCCCCAGCTTCGCCTGGCGCAAGTGGCTTCTGTTCCAGCGCGGTAAGCACTGAAATCAGCTTCGTAATGCTCGCCAGCGAGTACTGCTCGTCGCTGCTCACGGCTTCGTAGCTGCTTGGGCTGGAAGCTTCGGGCCCGTCTTCAGGCGCCGCGGCGACCACGCGGATTCCCTCGGCTCCCTCGATACTCTCGAGGGCGACGTCAATCGCAGAACTATCGACGGCGGGCGCCTGCGTAATGCCCGGCGCGGGCGTAAACTCGAGCGCAGGTAGCGGGCGGAAGCCGATCACCAGGACGTACGTGATGATCAACGTGACGGCGATCGCCACCGTAGCAGCGAGCGCTCGGCGGACGAGAGTGGTGTCTGGACCCATATCTAAAGCTCCTCGAGGTGTTCTACTTTGAAGCATAGCCGTCAGCGCTCGTGATGGCTTATTTCGAAGTGGTTCAGAGGGTATCTAGGGAAGAAGCCCCGGAAAGTTCCTGCGGTTGTGGAGAATTCGTCGAACTTCCATCACGTCGCCAATGACTACATAGAAGACGGTGTAATTTCGAACCGTAATGGAGTAATAGGGTGTGGGGCGGTTTTCTTGGTTAGGAACGGGCGTGTGCGATAGTGGGCGTTTGAGGCGCGTCATGATTGCAGATTCGACGTCGTCCAGTAAGCGCAGAGCGGCGGACGAATTGTTTAATGTATGGGCTATGTAGTCGGTGATATTTGCGAGATCTGTGTGGAATAACGGCAGGTAGGAAAGCTTGTATGAAGGGCGAGTCATGCGTTATTTCCTAATGCGAGCTCGAATATCGGCGAATACTTCTTCATGAGTCAAACGCCGTGGATCAGTAGCAGCTATTGCGTCTGCCTCATCGAGCGCGGAGGTAACTTGATCGGTCAACGCCGAATACTGCTCCAAGCTCATGAGGACCATTGAGCCGTGTCCATTCTTTGTGAGAAATACCGGCCTTCCTGATTCTTGTATTGATCGCTCAATTTCTGGGTAGTGATTACGAAGGTCGGAAACTGGTCGAATCGCGATTGTCATCGTGCACCTCAATTTGATGTGGTTTTATTTATCTAGAGATTATCAATTTTATGATAGAAAATCGATATTAATTACCCTTTTGATGAGAGACGCGAGGTTTTCGGTTGTGTGGAAAACGACTATTAGCGCGTCGGCAACTGGTATGCTATTTGCATGACAATTCAAATTGCAGTGCGAGTGCCTGATGAGCTCATCAGTTTTATTGATGACGCCGTCGCGGAGGGTAGTGCCCGAAGCCGGACTGACTTTGTGGTCTCGGCTATCGAGGCGCATATGCGCCGGCTACTTGCGGAGCGCGATGCTCAGATCTTGCGTGAGCAACCAGAAGATGAGCTCGACGATCTTGTGGATTGGACGATGAATTCTCTGCAGACTCTCGAGATAGGGGAGTGATCGTGCGCGAGATCAGGCTGGCAAAGCTCGATAAAACTCGCCCCGTCGTCATTTTGACCCGTGAGCTTGCGTTGGGCGCGATGAACAAAGTAACCGTAGCGCCGATTACGTCTACTGTGCGAGGGCTTTCTAGCGAGGTGATTGTGGACGAGCGCAACGGTCTCGATCATAGAAGCGCGATTTCGCTGGATAATGTGCTGACGATTTCACAAGCGGCTCTGGGGCGGCGGATTGGTTTCTTGACGGCAGCGCAGGAGGCCGAACTCTCGCGAGCCGTGATTCTCGCCTATGATCTAGCGCTACCTCTTGATTAAGTGAGAATCGGGACCTGGTCCCAACGTCTCATTGTCGTGTGTCTTACTGCGTCACTTTAGGGGAGGGGCGATCTTTCTCACAGGGGTACTGCATATTTATTCCTAAAGGCCTAGGACGTTAGGTGCATAGGCACTGTATAGCGGTTGGTAGTGTGGCGGCTGCACAAGTGAAAATGCCCAGCATAATCGGCATTTTGGGGTCTCAAATCAGTTCGACACAAAGCTAACGATTTTAAGGATTTTATCTATGGTTTATTACCGCTCTACAGCAGTGGCTGCGCTCGTAGCGTCTGGCCTCGTCGGCCTCGCTCCCGTAACTGCTTTTGCCGCTCCAGCCACGCCTGCAGAATCTCCAGTGGTTAGCCAGTGCGCAACCTGCAAAGTGCTGGGCCAAGTTGATAAAGCAGTGGCCAAGACGCTCGAGACCGCAAAAGAGATGTATGCCCAGAAGCAGACCGCTCTGCAGCAGGCTCAGACCGCAGAAGAGACCGCCGCAGCGCAGCTCGAGACTAAGGTAGCCGCCGTCACCGAGAAGACCGCCGACAAGGCAGCTAAGCGCAGCGCCGCAATCGCAGCGTGGGAAGCCCTGCGCTCCCAAGCCCAGGCAGCAGCCGATAAGGCAGATGCCGAGCTAGCAGCCGAGCAGGCTAAGATCGACGCCGCGAAGGCCACCCAGAAGAAGGCAGCTGACGAGCTCGCAGACGCTCAGGCTCAGCTCACGGCAGCACAAGAAGCACTTGATGCAGCTAAGAAGGCCGCTGCCGAGGACCCAGCCGCTCCAGCACCGAGCGCAGAAGAAATCGCTGCAGCCCAGAAACTGGCCGACGACGCAGCAGCTAAGGTCTCCGCCGTCACGAAAGAAATCGCAGACGCTCAGACGAAACTCGACGAGGCTACTGCCCAGAAGGCAGCCGCCGACAAGGCTCTGATTGAAGCGCAGACGGCGAAGCGCGCAGCTGACGAGCAGCTGGAAGCGGCCAACGACCAGTTGCAGCAGGCACAGGAAGAGAAGACTGACGCAGACGCGCGTCTGAAGGAAGCCGAGCAGGCCGCCGCGGCCGCCGAAGCGGAAAAGCAGCAGCAGATTGCAGCCGCGCAGCAGGAAATCGAGCGCGCTCAGACGGCTGTGAATGAAGCAACCGCGATGGAGCAGCAGCGTGCGGGCGAAGCTGAAGCTGCAGCGAAGGCTCTTACGGATGCGCAGGCTGAGGCCAAGCGCACCGCTGAAGCAGCGAGCTCCGCGAATCAGGAACTCCAAGCTGCCGAGACGAAGCTCGCCGCGCTGAAGGAAACGGCTGCAAGCGCGAAGCAGGCCCACGAGGATGCGCGCGTCAAACAGCAGAAGGCCACCAGCGATTTCAATGAGGCGCTGCTGCGCGAACAGCAAGCACGCGACGAGGTAGCCCGGATTGAGGGTGAAATCGCCGATGCTCAGGCTGGCCAGAAGTCGCTCGAAGAGCTTCAGGCCGAGGTCAACTTCCGGAAGCGCGATCTCGAGGAATCCAAGGAACGCGCCCAGAAGCAGTGGGCAAAGGGTTCCCTCGGGTTCTTCGAAGTGAACGAGTCGGATGCTGCGATCGACGTGCTCACCAGCGACATCCACACTGCTCGTGACGGCAGCAAGGTGTTGGCAGCCACGAATCTGGGCGCGGAGGGCGACGCCACCTCGCTCGATTTGATGAAGCACTCCATCGACCAGCTGGATTTGATCAATGCGAAGCGCGAGACCGAGCATGGCATTCGCGGGCGCGGGCTCTCCACGCTGAAGGTCGATGACTATTCCATGGCCGTGGCGCAGACCAGCGCGAACTGGGCTCGTAACAAGACGGCACATCCGCAGGCGTTCAATGCTGTGAACGAAAACCTCGCATGGGGTCCAAGCAAGACTGCTGACGAAGCGCTCGCGGGCTGGTGGGATGCCGAGAAGCAGGCTTTCGAGCAGCTGCGCGACGATCTTTCCCTCGATAAGTCTTACGATTTCTGGGGTCGCCAGATTGAGAAAGACGGCGTAGTGGACCGTAACGAGATCGAGGCTTACCTTAAGGACCACCCAGTTTCGGTCCAGGTGGGTGGCGTTACCAGGAAGGTGACCGCCGTCGGTCACTACCTGAATCTCGTTGACGACCTTATGTACAACGTGCCTGCCGGCTCCGGAAATGTGATGATCCCAGCTTATGAGGCGATCAGCGCTGGGTACGCCGTGCGTGAGGCCGACACGAAGGCCGTGCTCGGTGGAAACTTCACCAGCTACGTACAGGCGCTGGAGATTTACGCGGATTACGGCGTGAATCAGGCGCTGAACGTGGGCGAAAAGCTCAGCGTGGCTGACTACCGTGCGAAGTTTGAGGCCTACTACAACACTGTGAAAGAGGCCAAGGAACTCGGTTCTGTGGAGGCTCGTGAGCAGCTGAAGAAGGCCGAAGAAGCTTACGAAGCGGCGAAGGCTGCTGAAAACGGCGAAGAGTCGCCAGAGCTGAAGGCTGCACGCGCCACGCTGGAAAAGGCTATCCAAGCAACTAAGGAAGCAGATCAGGTCGCGCACGACGCAACTCGCACGAAGAGCGAGATGCGCAACAAGCAGGCCGCTGCCGACTTGGCCGTCAACGATCAGAGCTCAGAGGTTGCTCGTTTGAGCGATGCGGCCGAAGAGGCGCAGCAGAAGGCTGAAGAGGCTGGCAAGGCTGTGGCTCCGCTCGCGCAGAAGAGCCAGTTGGCTGCGGGCGTGCTGGATGCTGCGAAGCGAAACGTCGCCAATGCCCAGAAGGCCCTCAAGCAGGCACGTGAGCAGCTCAGCGCCATCACTGGTGGCGGCGAAGCTCTCGATGGGCTGCGCGCTGCGGCTGAGAAGGCGCAGACCGCGCTCGCTCAGGCTCAGAATGCTAAGGCTCAGGCCGAGAAGCGGGTAGCTGGTGCTGCGCAGCGCGTGGCGGGCGATGAGAAGGCTGCCCAGGCCGGCGCCACGAAGCTTGGCGAGGCTCAGGGTGTGAAGGCGGAAGCTGACGCAAAGCTCGCTCCAGCTCAGGGCGAGGCCAAGGATACCGCTGCGAAGCTGGCTGCGTTGAAGGATGCGGCAGCGAAGGCGGAGGCAAGCAAGGCAAAGCTCGCCGAGCTCGAGAAGAAGGTTGCACAGGCTAAGCAGGCAGTGGCCGATGCAGAGCGCGCCGTAGCTGCGGCGCCTTCGGCCGAGGACATCAAGAAGCTGGAGGCTGATTTTGAGGCCAAGATGCCAGCGCTTGCTCAGCCAGGCATCGACAACGCCGAAGCACTCAAGGTTCCACACCTCGATCCATGGGTCGCCAAGCAGATCGAAATGAAGGCGGAGAGCTTGATGGCTCGCGCATTCTCGGTGGCTGATCCGGCGGTTGTGCTCGCTCCGTCGCCAGCCATCAAGGCTCAGGTGGCTCACGTGTATGAGCTCTATCGCGCCTACCTCGCCGCCGATGAAGCGTTGAAGATGGCTCAGGCCGAGCAGGTGAAGGCGCAGGAGGCCTACGACGCCGCTCATGCTGCAGTGCTCACCGCTCAGACTGATCTCGAGCAGGCACGCGTGGCTCTCGACGCAGCGCAGAAGAAGTACGATACGCCGCTTGCGCTCGAGGTCCCGAAGCCTCAGGTGAAGCAGGGTAGCGGCGAAGCCAAGGCTGGTGACGGCGCCAAGTCCGGTACCGAAGCCAAGGCTGGGTCGCTGGCAGCCACTGGTTCTGACACCTCGGCAGCAGGACTTGCTGTGCTCTTCGGTGGAGCAGGTCTCGTGCTTGTGGGGTTGAGCCGCGGCGCTCGCCGTCACGGCAAGCATCACGCTTAATCGAAGCTAGATCATAGGAAGGCCGGTCAGAGTTCGTCTCTGGCTGGCCTTCTTTCGTATGTTTTGCGCTCTTGAGGGCGAGTTTTCGTGTTTCATTCGTAATGAAACGCCGAAATTGATCAAAAAGTCGCCCTCAAGCTGCGCACTCATCGCTTGGCTCGGCTCCCGACTAGGTCTTCAGACCCGCAAATGTGACGTGAATTGTGCTTTTTGTGAAAAATGTGGCGAACGACCAATGTGATTTAATGCGCTGGCCTTGGAGGCCCCTTGAGCTGCGGAAATAAAATGGAATCGCTGCAATTAAGGGAAGCCTAATCAAGAGGGAGATTCTCGTGAGCGTAATGAGTACGGATAATTTTATCCAAGCTGCGTTTGGGCAAGGAAGCGCAAGCATGGCAGACGTGGATCCAAGCCAGTACGAAGGGTGGGAAGGTTTCACCCCAGGTGCTTGGCAAAAGCAAATTGATGTGCGTGGCTTTATTCAGGCCAACTACACGCCGTATGAAGGCGATTCGAGCTTCCTCGAAGGCGCCACTGAGAAGACTCTCAACCTGTGGAAGACCCTCGACGAAAAGTACCTCTCGGTAGAGCGTAAGCAGCGCGTTTACGACGTCGACACCGACACTCCTGCGGATGTGGATGCATTTGGTCCAGGCTACATTTCTGAAGACGACGACGTAATCGTTGGTCTGCAGACGGATGTACCGCTCAAGCGCGCAATGATGCCATTTGGTGGCTGGCGCATGGTGGCAACCGCTATCAAGGAAGCTGGCAAGGAAGTTAATCCTGATGTGCAGGCGATCTTCACCAAGTATCGCAAGACGCATAACGACGCCGTCTTTGATATTTACACCCCGCGCATTCGTGCGGCACGTTCGAGCCACATCATCACCGGTTTGCCGGATGCTTATGGCCGCGGCCGTATTATTGGCGACTATCGCCGCGTAGCGCTCTACGGCGTGGACTACCTCATCGAAGAGAAGCAGCGTTCTAAGGACGCCGTAAAGGATCTTCCTTTCTCTGAGCAGTGGGCGCGCTACCGCGAAGAGCATGCTGAGCAGATCAAGGCCCTGAAGAAGCTGAAGGCGATGGCAGCTGGCTACGGTTTCGATATTTCGAAGCCGGCTCGCACCGCAAAAGAGGCAGTGCAGTGGACCTACTTTGGCTACCTCGGGTCGGTGAAGAGCCAGGACGGCGCCGCAATGAGTTTCGGGCGTCTCTCCGCCTTCTTCGACTGCTACTTTGAGCGCGATTTGCGTAACGGCGTAATCACCGAGCGCGACGCGCAGGAGATCATTGATGCGCTCGTGATTAAGCTTCGTATCGTTCGCTTCTTGCGCACGATCGATTACGATGCAATCTTCTCTGGCGATCCGTACTGGGCAACTTGGAGTGACGGCGGTTTCGGTGAAGACGGTCGCACCCTCGTCACCAAGACCTCTTTCCGTTTGCTGCAGACGCTCATCAACCTCGGCCCAGCTCCAGAGCCAAACATCACCATCTTCTGGGATCCAAAGCTTCCAGATGGTTACAAGCGCTTCTGCGCACAGGTGAGTATTGAAACCAGCTCGATTCAGTACGAAACCGATGAGCAGATTCGCAACCACTGGGGTGACGACGCAGCCATCGCTTGCTGCGTGAGCCCAATGAAGGTCGGCAAGCAGATGCAGTTCTTCGGCGCTCGCGTGAATGCTGCGAAGGCACTGCTTTACGCTATCAACGGCGGCCGTGATGAGATGACTGGCAAGCAGGTCGTGCAAGGTTACGATCCGCTGACTACTGAAGGCCCGCTCGATTTCGACGAGGTGTGGGCAAAGTACGAAGCCATGCTCGACTGGGTTGTTGGCACTTACGTTGAGGCCTTGAACATCATCCACTACTCGCACGATAAGTACGCGTACGAAGCGATGGAAATGGCTTTGCATGATTCGGATATCGTGCGCACGATGGGCTGCGGTATCGCTGGCCTTTCTATCGTGGCTGACTCGCTTTCCGCAATCCGCTACGCCAAGGTGACGCCGGTGCGTGACGAGACCGGCTTGGTCGTTGACTACGTGACCGAAGGCGACTTCCCACGTTACGGTAACGACGACGATCGCGCCGACGACATCGCTGCAACGATCGTCCACACCATCATGGATAAGATCCGCGCTATCCCGATGTATCGCAATGCAATCCCAACCCAGAGCGTGCTCACCATTACCTCGAACGTGGTTTATGGCAAGGCGACCGGCGCGTTCCCTTCAGGGCACGAAGCTGGCACGCCGTTTGCTCCAGGTGCTAACCCAGAGAATGGTGCTGACACCCACGGCATGTTGGCGTCGATGCTCTCTGTGGGCAAGCTCGACTACAACGACGCTCTTGACGGCATCTCGCTCACCAACACGATCGTGCCAAGCTCGCTCGGCCGCACCGAAGATGAGCAGATCACGAACCTCGTGGGCATCATGGACGCGGGCTTCATTAAGAAGGGCTGAGGGCGAGACCTTTAAGCCAACAGGATCTATTCGTACAAAGCAAAATAAACAAATATAAGGAAAGAAAATGGCTACGAAAACTTATGCAGAGCGTGAAGCTGAGATGAAGACGCAGCGTGCACATGCTGGTGGCGTGCAGGGTCTCTACCATGCAAACATCAACGTGCTCAACCGCGACACCCTCGAAGACGCTATGGAGCATCCAGAGAAGTACCCACAGCTCACCGTTCGCGTGTCTGGCTACGCGGTGAACTTCGTGCGTTTGACCCGCGAGCAGCAGCTCGACGTCATCTCTCGCACTTTCCACGAGGGTATGTGAGTTTTGCCAGAAGCTATTTTTAGCTCAGAAGGTTCTACAGGCGAGTACCGGCCAGAGCCTGCCGAGATCGAAGTTCCCCGCCTCAAGGGGGCTGGTCTCGCAGGCGTGGCCGGTGCTGGCGAAATGAGCCATGCGGAGCATGTTGCTGCAGTTCGCGCAGGTGAGATCGGTGCTGTACATTCATGGGAGCTTGTGACGGCGGTCGACGGGCCGGGCACGCGTCTCACTGTGTTTTTGTCGGGCTGCCCGTTGCGCTGCGCATACTGCCATAATCCAGACACTTTGAAAATGCGTGACGGCGAAGCCGTGCGCGTGGAAGATTTGCTTGACCGTATCAAGCGGTACAAGGCGGTATTCACTGCATCTAACGGCGGCGTAACTTTCTCGGGTGGCGACCCGCTTTTCCAGCCTGCATTTTTATCGCGGCTTCTGCGTGGCTGCAAAGAAGAAGGCATTCACACCTGCATTGATACGTCAGGGTTCTTAGGTGCAAACGTGACCGATGAGATGCTTGACGATATCGATCTTGTGCTCCTCGACGTAAAGAGCGGTCTAGCTGAAACCTATAAGAACCTCACCGAGCGTGAGCTCGAACCGACCATTCGTTTTGGCAAACGCCTCAACGATGCTGGCATCCCGATGTGGATTCGCTTCGTGCTGATTCCTGGCGTAACTGATTCGCTAGAGAATATTGAAGCAGTAGCTCAGATCGTGAAGAAGTGGGGAAGCGTGCATCGCCTCGAAGTGCTGCCATTCCACCAAATGGGACGCGATAAGTGGGCGGAGCTCGGTATGAAGTACCGATTGGCTGACGTAGAGCCGCCTTCGAAAATCTCGGTAGAAGCAGCCCGCTCTGTGTTCCGCGCACATGGGATTGACACCTACTAAATCGGCCCTGGCATTCGTGTCTCTTTGTGAATGCGCTCTTGAGGGCGACTTTTCGTGTTTCATTCGTAACGAAACGCCGAAATTGATCAAAAAGTCGCCCTCAAGCGGCGGGCGCTCGCGAGTACTCGCGGTGCGCGTATCTAACTGCATGTGTTTTTGCGTATCGCCCGAGAAGAAAAATTGGGATAGGTGCAAAAA
>R16__coassemble_1269_pt1 | contig 17708 bp, 17 predicted proteins | sample R16__metabat2_low_PE_015 | metagenome-assembled genome bin R16 | reverse complement strand
CTAATAGTCCTAGGAATCTTGCCAGCACCGCACCTCGGCTTTCACGAAACCGAAGGCGAATATGAAACTCCTAGTCTGAACAAAATACGTGAACTAAAATAGGAAATAACCGACAGAAAGGTATGCCAATGGCAGAAAAACAATCCATCTTGGGGCGCATCGCCCAGCTGACCAAAGCAAACATCAACGCGCTTCTCGACCGCGCTGAAGATCCGCAGAAGATGCTCGACCAGATGGTTCGCGACTACACGAACTCCATCGCCGAAGCAGAAGACGCAGTAGCCGTAACCGTAGGTAACCTGCGCTTGGCACAGGCTGACTACAACGAAGACGTGAAGGATGCTCGCGATTGGGGCCAGAAGGCAGCAGCTGCTGTATCGAAGGCAAAGGAACTCGAGGCAGCCGGCAATTCTGAGGGCGCAGCCCGTTTCAACAACCTTGCAAAGGTCGCCATTGAGCGTCAGCTGCAGGCTGAGAAGGAAGTGAAGGACGCTGAGCCGATTATTACTTCTCAGGAAGAAGTAGTTGCAAAGCTCAAGGACGGCTTGAACGTCATGCGTTCGAAGCTTGATGAGCTCAAGAGCAAGCGCGATCAGCTTGTGGCTCGTCAGAAGACGGCTAGTGCACAGAACCAGGTGCAGGACGCCCTCTCCTCCATCAACGTACTGGATCCTACCTCCGAGCTTGGTCGCTTCGAGGATAAGGTTCGCCGCGAAGAGGCACTCGCAGCTGGCAAGGCCGAGGTAGCAATGAGCTCCCTCGAGAACCAGTTCGCTGAGCTCGAGAACTCCTCCGACACGGCCGAGATCGAAGCTCGCCTCGCTGCTCTGCAGGCTGGCGATGCTCCGGCACAGATCGAGGGCAAGGACTTCACCTCCTACTGATCCTCGTATCGAAAATATACATAACTAGAAGTGGTGGGGGGAGGAAAGGAGAATAAAAACCCCACCCCAAAATTAAAAAACAAAAAAAAAAAAAAAGTGGGGGGGGGGAGTTTATATTTTTTTTTAACCCTAAAAAATTAAAGTTTGGTTTTTGTTTATTTTTTTTTTTTTTTTGTACCGCTCGCTTTTATTATTATTTAAAATTGTCGGCTGACCCCAATGGTTCACCGAATTTCCAGCAAACTTTCAGCTTTATAGGGACAATTGAACTATGGCAGATAATTCACATGCAGAAGCTAAGCTCCTCGTAGTCGATGACGAGCCAAATATTCGCGAGCTCCTCTCGGTCTCGCTGCGTTTTGCGGGATTCAATGTAGAGGCTGCGGCCGACGGACGTCAGGCTCTCAAGATCGAGGACTCTTTCGGCGCAGACCTAGTATTGCTCGACATCATGCTTCCAGATATGGATGGCTATGAAGTGCTCCAGCACCTGCGCGAGCACGAGCCCGACCTGCCGGTCCTCTTCCTCACTGCCAAAGACGACGTCCGAGATAAAATCAAAGGCCTCACGATCGGCGCCGATGATTACATCACCAAGCCGTTCTCCCTCGAAGAACTTATCGCCCGTGTACGCGCAATTCTGCGCCGCACCCACCCAGTCGCAGCCGACTCCTCAGTGATTTCTTACCTCGACCTTGAGCTCGATGAAGACTCGTACGAGGTGCGCCGCGCAGGTCACGAAGTGGACCTCTCCCCCACGGAATTCAAACTGCTGCGCTACCTCATGCTCAATGCTGAGCGTGTGGTATCCAAGATCCAGATTCTCGATCATGTGTGGGATTACAACTGGCGCGGAGACGCAGCGATCGTTGAATCTTATATCTCCTACCTGCGCCGCAAGATCGACTCTCCTGAAGCGCTGGGAATCACCGACCCAACCGAGGCCCGAGCGATTACCCCGCTCATCCATACTAAGCGCGGCATCGGCTACATCCTTCGCGCGGAGAAGACCACCGACAAAGCGGAGTAACCGCGATGATCAGATTTTCACCTAGAATCCGACCCTCGCACGAGTCGCGCGGCACTGGGCCCCTTGGAACCCTTGGAACCTCTGGAGTACTCGAAGCCACCGACAATCAAAGCGCAATCGAGTTCTATCACCCAGTGCCCAAGATCCCACTGATGGGGTCACTCTCGCTGCGCCTGATCATGAGCTTCGTGGCGCTCTTCTGGATCGCCCTCGCGATAATCACCCTGATTATTTCCTTTACGCTCAAGATCTACCTCACGAACGAAGTAGATAAATCCCTGATTTCCTCAGGCCAAATCATCGCCAACCAAACCGTCGATCAGCTGGTCAACGGCTCGGAAGTGCAGGTCCTCCCCTCGGACTTCTTCCTCTACGTCCACTTCACGGGCAGAGACGGCGTACAGGTCTCGAGCCCCGATATCACCCGTTCCTCGGGCACTCCGCGCAATGCAGAGCAGCTCTCTCAGACGATTATTAACGAGCCGATCACCGTGCTCGGCACAGAGAAAGACATCAACTGGCGAGTCATCAACGTAACTCTCGCCGATCAGGTGACCGATCGCCCAGTAGGTTCCGTGCTTATCGCACTGCCGCTTGCTTCCGTGAGCTACACGGTCACCAATCTCGCCCAAGTGATGCTGGCCCTGGGTGCGCTGATGTCGATCGTGGGAGCAATCCTCGCCTACTGGATGGTGCAACGCACCTTGCGCGGCGTGCGAACCATTGAGTCCGTCGCGCATCGCGTGGCAGCCGGCGACCTATCCTCACGCGTGCCATCGCGTCACCCCAATACCGAAGTGGGAGCTCTCGCCGAATCTATCAACATCATGCTCAGCAATATCGAAGACGCTTTCGCCTTGCAGCAGGCATCCGAGCAGCGCATGCGCCAGTTCGTCTCCGATGCTTCGCACGAGCTGCGCACGCCTCTGGCCACCGTACGCGGATACGCCGAGCTCTACCGCATGGGCGGGGTGCCACAGAACCAGATCGACCACGCTTTTGAGCGCATCGAATCTGAAGGCAATCGCATGGGCAACCTCGTGGAGGATCTGCTCAAACTCGCCCGCCTCGACGAGAAGCGCGACCTGACCTTCACACAAGTTGACCTGACTGAATCGGCGCTGAACGCCATCGAGGATTACCACGTGCGCGCACCTGAACGCGAAGCGCACGTCATCGCTCTCGATGGATCGCGCCCGAACTCCGTCAAGGTGATGGCCGATCAAGACAAAGTCACGCAGGTCATCACGAACCTCTTGACGAACGTGCTGACCCACACGCCGACCAATGCGGCGGTGGAAATCGCAGTCGGGGTGGATCCGAGCAACCCGACACAGGCGATCGTGGAAGTGCGAGACCACGGCCCGGGCATCAAGAAAGCCGACCAAACCCGAATCTTCGAGCGCTTCTACCGCACGGACTCCTCACGCTCACGCGATACCGGTGGCACCGGTCTGGGGCTTTCGATCGTGGCAGCTACCCTCGAGGCGCACGGAGGCGTCGCCCGAGCATACGAGACGCCGGGTGGAGGCCTGACCGTGAGGCTCACCTTCCCACACGTCGTCCAGAATTCAACTACTCGCGAGACCCAGGCTCAGCCTCAGGATCCGTCGGAAAAGCCGTCTTCTGATCCAGCATGAGCTGAATGTGGTCGCGCACCCGAGCAATGAAATCCTCAGCCGTCTCACCCTCGCGGGATTTCATCGGCGCGCCAATATACAGCTCGACAGGTTTGTGATCGAGCGTTGGGAAATTCCGCCCTACTGGCATCGCCTCGTGTCCGCCGTGCATCGCCAACGGCACGATCGGAACGTCCAGTTTGATCGAGAGCGCCGCAGCGCCAGGCTTAAAGACGCCCATCTCCCCCGTGCGCGAGCGGGTGCCCTCAGGGAAGATCAGGATCGGGATGCCATCTTGCAGTAGGCGCGACGTCATCCCCGCAGCTTTGCCCGCCTCCGGGCTCGGCTTACCCTTGCGCTCCACCGGATAGGTGTTGAAAAAGAGCGAGGTGAGCTTCGAGATGCCTTGCTTGCGATAGAAATAGTCGGCAGCCGCGCCGGTCGCGAGCTTGTCAGTCATATGGTCAGGAAGCAGCGAGAAAACCATTGGCGCATCGAGGTGCGAAGAGTGATTGCCGACCACAATATACGCGCCCGTCAGGCCCTCCACGTTCTCAGCGCCTTCGACGTGTGGCTTCACGACGGCCTTAATCACGGGCTTCGTCAGCGCCTTGCGCACGACTTTGCGCATCCGCGCCTTGCCCTCGGAATGGTAATCGTCAAGAGGATGAAGCTCGACCATCAGCGCCTCCCCTTATTCAACTTCACGACCGCCTTGCGCACCGCGGCTCCAGGTGCGTGGACGGCGAGGAAAGAGATCACCTTGAAGCGCTTTGACGGCGTCACGCTCATCTTCCCGCGCGCCGCGCCATCGAGAGTCTCGGCGACCACGCGATCCGGGGTGAGCCAGACCCACGAAGGAAGCGAGTCGTTCGAGACTCCGGTACGCGCGTGGAATTCGGTCCGGACCCAGCCTGGCATACAGGTGACGACGTGGACGCCACTTCCCGCCAGTTTTACGGCGAGCGAGTCGGACCAGGTGCGCACCAGCGCCTTGATCGCGGAGTACGCGCCCATTGGGACGAGTGCGGAAACCGAGGCGACGTTAATAATCAGGCCGCGATGGCGCTCGCTCATGGCGCTGGCGGCCACTCCGCCGAGCTCCATGGGCGCGAGACCCATCACTTCAGCGGCGGATCGGATCTGCGAAAAATCTGTGGTGATCATGCTCGAATAGAGGCCAGCACCGGCGTTGTTGACCAAAATCGTGACCGGATTCTCAGTGGCAAGCAAGCGCTCTTTGATCGGCTCGAGCGCCGCGTGATCCGCCAAATCGGCGCTGATCGTCTCAACTTTAACTGAGAATTCGCTCTCAATATCGCGGGCCGCCTCGCGCAAGCGCTGCTCGCCGCGGGCTACGAGCACAAGGTTGATCCGCTGGCTCGCAAGCTGCCGAGCGAACTCCAACCCCAGACCCGAGCTACCCCCAGTGATCAGGGCATATCCATCCGCGATTACTTCTGGCAGCGGATGAGTCGGGCGAAAAGTAGACGATGAAAATTCTTGCACATATATAACTTAATGCAGTTTTGGCTCAGCTATCACAATTACGCGTGTTTTCTATTTCATTGAGTAAAGGTTACGATATCGGAGTAAAGCCTTATGGCGAGAGGATTTGGACCGGAGGCGTAATGCTGGCTCAAGATCTCCCACAGTGGGTAGAACAGAGCTTTATTCGCAGTGCACAAGGCGCTGGTGCGACCGCAGATCGGGATGAGCTCGCTGCGTGTTGCGAGCAGCTCCTCACTCTTTGGTGCGCTGAAGGCCGCTACCATCACGACGTCCGCCACCTTTTGGATATGTTGGCGCGAATCGACACTCTTGCACCCGAGACCCCGCATGCCGATCTAGTGCGACTGGCGGCGTGGTTCCACGGCATCATTTTCTCCACCTCTGACTTAGCGGTGTACACGCGCAACGGCGGCGAGGATGAAGCAGAATCCGCGAAGGTCGCTCATGAGGTGCTCACGAAACTTGGGGTGCCCGAAAAGCCGGTGCACGTCGTCGTCAAAATGATCCTCGGCCTCAAGGGCAAGCGCGAAACCGCAGCTCAGAAGCGCAAGGAATCCAGCGATTCGATCCGCGAGACCACGACGATCGAAATGATCGACATGGACCAGCTCGCCCTGCGCGATGCACATCTGGGCTCGCTCGCCGTCGCCCCGCAGAAGTACGCGAAGTACATTGACGAGCTGCGCTCCGAATACGCGCAGATTCCTGAGGCGCATTTCCTTTATGCGCGCATCGCGATCGTCACCAAGCTGCTGGCGCGCAAGCGTCTTTACTCCTCCCCGCTGGCTCAGGCCTGGGAATCCCCTGCGCGTGAGAACCTCGAAGCCGAGCTCGAGCGCCTGAAGGCGAAGCTCGAAAAGCTGGACGAGGTGCCTGTGCCAGAGAAGAAGAAGATTCTCTCCTCGGTGGATCCGAGCGTCGATACTGCGGAGCTCTTCGAACTCAGCGAGCGCGATGCGGATACTGCCGAACCTGAAGACCGCGAACAGCTCGCGGCGCAGGACCTCGCGATGGCCGACGTGCCCGCAACGATCGAGCCTCAGCTCTCTTCTCTCGAGAAACTCGACGACATCTACTACCCGCCGGTGACGGTCAAGAAGGCCACGCCTAGTGCGCCGATCCAGGCGCCATCGGCTCCCGTGGCTGATTCAGAAATCGACGACGAGTAACGGCGGGCGCTCGCGTCGCCTGAAGCGCTCGCGGTGCCTGAAGCGCCCGCGCCTGCTAGACCTCCTCGGCCTCGGCGCGGTTCTTAATCGTTCCGATCCCGTCAATCGTCACGCTCACGATATCGCCAGCCTGCACGTATTGCGGCGGCTTCTTCGCATGCCCGACCCCGCCTGGCGTGCCGGTGAGAATCACGTCGCCCGGGTTGAGCGTGAAAATCGTGGAAAGATACTCCACCAGTTCCACAGTGCCGAAAACCAGATCGTCCACTGGCGTATCCTGACGCACCTCGCCGTTCACTTCCGTCACCAGGCGCGCATCTAGCGGGAGCTCATCTGGGGTGACGACGACCGGTCCGATCGGCGTCGCGCGCTCCCAAGCCTTGCCCTGGTCCCACTGCGCCGTGCGATATTGCCAGTCGCGCATTGACGTGTCGTTCGAGCAAGTGAAGCCGGCGATTGCGGCGCGCGCCTGCTCGCCCTTCGCGCGGCGAACCTTGGTGCCGATCACCATCGCGAGTTCGCCCTCATAGTCCACCGCCTGCGACTCTGGCGGCAGCATGATCGGATCGTTCGGGCCGATGAGCGACTCGCGGACCTTCATGAAAAGAGTTGGGTATGGAGCCGGCTCGCGACCCATCTCCTTGATGTGGTTGCGATAATTGACGCCGACGCAAATGATTTTCGAAGGATTCGGGAGCGGGTTCACGAGCGTTGCCGACGCGAGATCGCCGCTTTCCCCTTCGGCAGTGCGCGCCTCTTCGAGCGCACCCGCCTCGAGAAGTTCTGAGACCGAAGCGTAACCTGGCACCTCTACGTAACCTTCGCCCGTGACGCGCACGAGCGCCGTCACCTCACCTTTTTTGATCGTCGCAAGCTTCATAGGACGAAGATATCACCGCACATCTCAAAAGTTTGGTCAGTTTGCTCATAAGATGAAAATTGGCGCGGAGTTTGGAAGAATTTCCATTGTGCAGAACTCGAATCCTTATCGAATCGAATCCGTAGACCGCGCCCTGACTATTCTGACCATGCTTGGTTCGGGGCAGGCGGTGTCCGTGACGCGCGCCCAGAAGGAACTCGGGGTGGCGCCGTCTACCGCTCACCGCATCCTCGCGACCCTCGTGGGGCGAAACTTCGCGGTACAAGGAAAAGATCGGCTCTACCGCGCGGGCCCGGCACTGCTTTCGCCTGGACGCACGCACGCTCAGGCGCCGGTGACGACGGTGCTCCGGCCGTTCTTGGAGAGCCTGTTCGCTTCGGTTGAGGAAACGGTTCACCTCATTGGGCTGAAGGGCTCAAACGTAACCTACCTCGATGGCATCGAGGGGAAGCAGACGAATCACGCGAGCCTGCAGATTGGCACGTCACGGCCTGCCGCCACCACCTCCGCCGGCAAGGCGATGCTGCAGATGGCTAAGAACGGGCGGCCGAAGGACAAGATCTTCATCGGCACGAATCAGCACGATATCGACAAGGGCATCACGACCTTCGGCGTAGCGCTTGGGATGATCAACAACCACGAGCTGGCGATTTCGATCGCCGTGCCGACGGCCCGTATGACGCGCGATCGCGAGATGCGCCTCAAGCACGCGCTCACGAATACGTACTCCGTGATCCACCATCGCTTTAGCCAGATTTAAGGATTTTGGACATAGCGAAAGGGCGGTGAGAATCGGGACCTGGTCCCAACGTCTCACCGCCCTTTAGTTCAGCTTTTTGAGCTAGATCAGTACATGCCGCCCATGTCTGGATCGCCAGCGCCAGCAGCCGGAGCCGGTGGCTCAGGCTTGTCCGCCACCACAGCCTCGGTGGTGAGGAACAGGCCGGCAATCGATGCTGCGTTCTGCAGAGCCGAGCGCGTCACCTTCACTGGGTCGTTCACGCCAGCAGCCATGAGATCTTCGTACTCGCCGGTTGCAGCGTTCAGACCGCTACCCACTGGGAGCGAGCGGACCTTCTCAGCCACAACGCCGCCCTCGAGGCCAGCGTTCTCAGCGATCTGCTTGAGCGGAGCGGAAACGGCGGCAGCCACGATTGCAGCACCGGTCGCCTCGTCGCCCTGGAGCTTCAGACCCTTGAGAGCCTCATCAGCAGCCTGGATCAGCGCCACGCCACCACCAGCGACGATGCCCTCTTCCACAGCAGCCTTTGCGTTACGCACAGCATCCTCGATGCGGTGCTTGCGCTCCTTGAGCTCCACCTCGGTAGCAGCACCGCTCTTGATGACGGCGACGCCACCAGCGAGCTTAGCCAAGCGCTCCTGCAGCTTCTCACGATCGTAATCGGAGGTGCTCTTCTCGATCTGAGCCGAGATCACAGCCTTGCGAGCGTCGATATCCTCAGCGCTACCAGCGCCGTCGATGATCGTGGTGGAATCCTTGGTGAGCACGACCTTGCGAGCCTGACCAAGTACGTCGATGTCCGCCGTCTCGAGCTTGAGACCCACGGTCTCGCTCACGACCTGACCACCGGTGAGGATGGCCATGTCCTGCAGCATCTCCTTGCGGCGATCGCCGAAGCCTGGGGCCTTCACAGCCGCGGACTTGAAGGTGCCACGGATCTTGTTCACGACGAGAGTTGCGAGCGCCTCGCCCTCTACGTCCTCAGCAATGATGACGAGTGGCTTGCCGGTCTGCATAACCTTCTCGAGCAGTGGGAGCATATCCTTCACGTTCGAGATCTTGCTCTCGACGAGCAGCACGTATGCATCCTCGAGCACTGCTTCCTGACGCTCTACGTCAGTCACGAAGTATGGCGAGAGGTAGCCCTTGTCGAAAGCCATACCCTCGGTCACGTCAAGGTGGGTACCGAAAGTGTTGCTCTCTTCTACGGTGACGACGCCGTTGTGACCAACCTTCTCCAGAGCCTCAGCAATCAGGGAGCCGATTTCTGGATCGCCAGCGGAAATCGAAGCGGTAGCAGCGATTTCGGCTTCGGTCTCGACCTCTTTGGCGTTCTTGAGCAGCTGCTCGACGACTGCCTCCACGGCGACGTCAATACCCTTGCGCAGCGCGATCGGGTTGGCGCCTGCCACTACGTTGCGCAGGCCTTCCTTCACGAGAGCCTGAGCAAGCACAGTTGCGGTGGTGGTGCCGTCGCCTGCGACGTCGTCCGTCTTCTTCGCAACTTCCTTGACCAGCTCAGCGCCGATCTTCTCGAATGGATCCTCGAGCTCGATCTCCTTAGCGATGGTCACGCCATCGTTCGTGATCGTGGGAGCGCCCCACTTCTTCTCGAGTACTACGTTGCGACCCTTTGGACCGAGCGTCACCTTCACGGTGTTCGCGAGCATATCCAGCCCGCGCTCCATGCCCCGGCGCGCATCTTCATCAAACTTAATGATCTTCGACATGCGTAATTCTTCCCCCAAATGGAGTTTTCCAGCCAGTGCCCGCGACGGACGACGCGCCTCGAAACGTTCCTTTCACGCTCCGATTCGCGCCTCACTAGCTGCGCGATTTTCGCCCGAATATCTCCGGGCGCCACCCTCGATTTTGGCACTCTCAGCCTTCGAGTGCAAGGTGCGGCGCTTGAAAATAGATAATGTTCACTTCTAGTGAATTCTTGAGCCGAGCAGGCTCAACTTTTAATTGTTTCCCATCATAAAACCGATGAGCACACCCAAAATCGGGGAAGCCACGATCACAGCCACCAGCGCAATCCACCACGGCCGGTTCGACTGTGGTTTCCGGTGAGCCCCGCGGACCTTGCTACTGGCCGCGGCGTCGTCAAAATCGTCCCGATAGACCTTCATTTCCATAGCTTTAGGATACCTTCCATATCGCTAACCGCGTTCATCTAAGCGCAAGTCGCGCATCCGACGCAGGCGATCAACCAGCACCGGATCCACCTTCCACACCCGCGGATCCTCGATCATCGCCGAGAGCATCACGAAATACTGGTTGGACGAAAGGCCAGTCGCCTCCCTGATCGCTTGCGTGCGGTTTGACCCAAAGAGCCGCCAATCGCGGGCCACGCTCAGCACCGCGCTCTCCAACTCGCTCAAAGCTTCGGGTTCTTCACTCATAACCACTACTCTACCCACATTATTTGTGGGGCACTCCGAGCGGCAGCGCGCTAGGCTGGCACTATGAGCAAAGCTGAGCTTTCACAGATCATGGCTCCCGATTGGGCGGCAGCGATGGCGCCGGTCGAACCACAGATTCGAGAAATGGGCGACTTCTTGCGCGCCGAGATTGCGGCCGGCAGAGGCTACCTCCCCGCTGGCGACCGCGTATTTCGGGCGTTTCAGTACCCACTTTCGCGCGTTCGAGTGCTGATCGTTGGCCAGGATCCCTACCCCACGCCGGGCCACCCGGTGGGCTTGAGTTTCTGCGTGGACCCGCAGGTCCGCCCGCTGCCGCGCTCGCTCGTGAATATTTTCAAGGAATTGGGTGACGACGTAGGCGCGCCTCTCCCTCCAAACGGCGACCTGACGCCGTGGTGCGAACGCGGCGTGATGCTCCTGAACAGGGTGCTGACCGTGCGCCCCGGCGCTCCCGCCTCGCACCGAGGCAAAGGCTGGGAGGCGATCACCGAGCACGCGATCCGTACGCTCGCGCAGCGCTCCGAGCCACTGGTCGCGATTCTCTGGGGGCGGCAGGCTCAGGAACTTAAGCCACTATTGGGCAGCGCGGCGATAATCGAATCCGCCCACCCGTCTCCGCTCTCAGCCTCGCGCGGTTTCTTCGGCTCGCGCCCATTCTCGCGCGCCAACGAACTCCTGCAGGCGCAAGGCGCCGAGCCCATCGACTGGAGCCTTTCGTAAGAAAAATGAACCATTGGGGTCAGGTCCCAATGGTTCATTCGGTTCAGTGCTCGGTGCCCCACTTGCCCGAGCGCTTCCAGCTCGCCTCGAGGTGTGGGAGGCGATGGCCTTCGTGCTCGAAGTGCAAGCGCAAGCCGTTGTGTTTGAAGAAGTAGCCGCTGATCGCCACGAAGCAGAGCAGCGTAGCGCCCGCGCCCACGAGCAGTGAGCCGCGCGGGCCAAATACGTCACCAATCCAGCCGATCACCGGCGCGCCGATCGGGGTGCCACCCATATTGATCGCCATATAGATACTCATCACGCGCCCGCGATACTCAGGATCGGCGGAGAGCTGCACAGCGGCATTCGTGGAAGTCAGCACCGAGAGCGAAGCGAAACCCGCCGGCATCAGGAATACCGCATACACCCAGAAAGTCGGCGAAGCCGCGAGCGCAAAAGTCGCCAGCGAAAAGACCAGCAGCGAAATCATGATCGTGCGCAAACGCGGTGCCACTCGCCGCGCGGCCACCAGCGCCGCAGCCAAAGTACCGATCGCCTGAATCGTGCCAAGAATCCCGTAGTCCTGCGCGCCGCGGCCGAAGGCCTCGGTGGCCATGGTCGCGTTGAAAATCTGGAAATTCAACCCAAACGTACAGAGCATGAAGGTGATAAAGAACAGCACCAAAATCTCTGGATGGCCAGCCACATATTTGATGCCGCCACGCGCCGCGCCCTTGCGAGCCGCTCGTGGAGCCGGCTGCAGCTCATCGGGGTTCATCGCCAGCAGCGCCACCAGCATCGCCACAAACGTAAGCGCGTTAATCAGCAGAGCCGGGGCGACGTCGTCATGAAAAGCCGCGATCAAGAAACCGGAGACGCCCGGTCCGATCAAGCGCGCGCCGTTAAAAGACGTAGCGTTCAGGCCCACAGCGTTCGTGAGGCGGACCGAATCAACCATCTCCGAAACGAAAGCCTGACGGGCAGGCGAGTCGAAGGCCGCGATCACACCCTGCGTGAAAGCCAGGGCGTACACGTGCCAAAGAGTCACCGTATCGGTGAAAACCAGCGCCCACAGCACCAGCGCGTTCAAGCCCAGCAGCAGCTGCGTGACCAGCAAAACTTTGCGCTTCGAGAAGCGATCCGCGATACCGCCAGCGTAGGCGGCAAAGATTGGGATCCCGAGGAATTGCAGCGCCGTCACCAGACCCAAAACCGAAGAGGAATTGTCGGTCAGCTGCGTGAGCACCAGCCAGTCTTGCGCAATGCGCTGAATCCAAGTGCCGATATTGGAGAGCAGACCACCGATGAAAAAGTAGCGAAAATTCCGAACCGACAGAGACGCAAACGTCCGCGACATATCCACTCCCCTCTCATCAACTCGCCCGTCAACGAAACTCAAGAGTACGCCGTCACACCCAAAGAACCTCTCGCAGCGGAAGAACGCAAGCAAAATCACGCAACTTTTGGGGATATTGGCACTCCTTTTACTAGAATTTTACATATGCTTGCAGTGGCGATTGCGTGAAAGCGCGCCGCCAAGCGCGACAACTGGTCTACAACCAGTACGCCCTTCAGCACTCTCAAAGGGGGACTTGTGGCATTCGGCAAAATCACCGGCCCATCAGTAACGGACCTTATCGCAACCCAGGCAGAACATCTCCTGCTCGCCGCGGAAGCGCTCAGCGCGCTTGTGAACGCTGAACCTAGCGCTCGCGAAGATTTGAACGTGAAGCTTCACTCGATCGAGAACAACGCCGACGAAGCGACGCACACGGTACTTCGCAAAATTAACTCCAGCTTCGTGCTCCCCTATGATCGCGAGGATCTCTTCGACCTCACCTCGATTATTGACGACTGCGTCGACCTGATCGACGAAGCTGGCGACAACATGGTGCTCTACCAGGTGGACGAACTGCCAGCGAAGGCCGCCAAGCTCGTGGATATTATCGAGCGTTGCGCCAGCCTCACCGCCGCAGCGATGGGCCACCTCGAGAAGGTCACGAGCCAGATGCGGACCTACTGGGTGGAGATCAATCAGCTCGAGAACCACGGCGACACCATCTACCGCTCCATCATGTCGGATCTGTTCAATGACGGCGAACACACCCCGATGCAGGCGATGAAGATGAAGTTCGTGGTGGACTGCTTCGAGGAAGCAATCGACATGTTTGAGAGCCTCGCGGCGGTGGTTGAATCCATCTCGATCAAGGAGTCGTGAGCGTGGACCTCACACTCTTTCTCGTCGCTTTAGTGGCAATTATTGCCTTTATCTTTGACTTCACGAACGGGTTCCACGACGCCGCGAACGCGATCGCTACCCCAGTCGCCACCCGCGCGCTCACGCCGGGCGTCGCACTGGTCATGGCCGCGATCATGAACTTCGTTGGCGCTATGCTCGGCACCGGCGTGGCCGAAACTATCGGTTCAGGCATCATCACTCCACCGAGTGATAACGGCGGTCTGGTCGTCGTGCTCGGCGGCTTGATTGGCGCCATCGCCTGGAACCTCATCACTTGGTGGTTCGGCCTGCCTTCCTCCTCGTCACACGCGCTGATCGGCGGTTTGACCGGCGCCGGCTTCGCTGCGGCCACTCAGGTTCACTGGGCCGTGATCGGCGAGAAGGTTATTCTCCCGATGTTTTTGTCGCCAGTGATTGGCTTTGTGCTCGCCTATGTGGTGATGAAGCTGGTGCTGCGCGCGCTGGTGAACGCCACTTACAAAGACACGATGCGCAAGTTCCGCCGCGCCCAGATTTTCTCGGCTGCGGCGATCGCGCTCGGGCACGGCCTGCAGGACGCCCAGAAGACGATGGGCGTAGTGGTGCTCGCACTGGTGGCCGGTGGCTACCACGTAGGTACTGGTATCCCGCTCTGGGTCAAGGTCGGCGCGGCGACGGCGATTTCGCTTGGCACGCTCACCGGCGGTAAGCGCATTATGAAGACTCTCGGTCAGAATATTACGGACGTCGACCCGTCCCGCGGTTTTATCGCCGAGATGACTGGCGCTTCCGTTCTCTACACCACCGCTTTCCTTTGGCACGCACCGGTTTCCACCACGCACGTCATCACTTCTGCGGTGATGGGTGTGGGCGCGACGCGCCGCAAGAGCGCCGTGCGTTGGAGCGTGGCTGGCAACATCGTTGGCGGTTGGTTCCTTACTCTTCCGGCCGCTGCAATCATGGCGACCATCGCCTACGCGCTGCTGAACTTGCTTCTTAATTAGCGTTAATTATCGGGACAGGGGGTCGGGTGTTGCGTCCCATTTTGGGACTGGACACCCGACCCCTGTCCCACTTTTAAATAGTGAAACGGTGGGACCTGGTCCCACCGTTTCACTATTTTGCTGTTTCAATCAGTGCCGGGCAGCCACGCGCGAGCGTGCCTTCGCCATCAGCTTGTCCTGCACGTGGGCGAGCTTTTCGCCGTCTGCCCCCACGGTCACGTGATCCCAACCGTCTGGGCCAAGGCGCCACGACTGCGTCTCGTCGGAGCAGGCGGTGGCCACCAAATTCACGAGATGCGCCTTCATGTCTGGATCGGTGATCCGAATGAGCGTCTCGATGCGGCGGTCGAGGTTCCGGTGCATCAGGTCAGCCGAGCCCATGAACACTTCTGGGTCGCCGTCGTTATGGAAAGCGTAGATACGCGAGTGCTCGAGGAAGCGCCCGAGAATCGAGCGGACCTTGATGTTTTCCGAAAGGCCAGGAATTCCGGCTCGCAAGCAGCAAATGCCACGCACCTGCAGCTCGACCGGCACGCCCGCCTGCGAAGCGCGGTAGAGCGCGTCGATCATCCGCTCATCCACGATGGCGTTCGTCTTGAGGCGGATCCACGCCTCCTTGCCTGCCTTCTTGTTCTCAATCTCGCGCTCGATGCGGGTGATGAGACCGTCGCGAATGCCCACCGGCGCGACGAGCAGGCGATGGAACCTGCTGCGCGGGGCGTAACCCGAGAGCTGGTTGAACAGGCGCGTAAGGTCCTGACCTACGTCGCGCTCGCAAGTGAAGTAGCCGAGGTCTTCGTAGCCGCGAGCCGTCTTCGGGTTGTAGTTGCCCGTGCCCACGTGGCAGTAACGGCGCAGCCCGTCCTCTTCCTGACGCACCACCAAGCACGCCTTGCAGTGGGTCTTCAAACCGACGATGCCGTACACCACGTGCACGCCGGCCTGTTCGAGCTTGCGGGCCCATTCGATGTTTGCCTGCTCGTCGAAGCGCGCCTTGATCTCGACCACGGCCAGCACCTGCTTGCCGGCATACGCCGCCTGGATCAGCGCATCCACGATCGGCGAGTCGCCACTCGTGCGGTAGAGCGTCTGCTTAATCGCGAGCACCCGCGGGTCGGCCGCGGCCTGCTGGATGAAGTGCTGCACGCTCGTCGCAAACGAGTCGTACGGGTGATGGACCAGAATGTCTTGACGGCGAATCGCTTCAAACACGTCGGCGGCACGCGAGCTTTCCACCTCAGCGAAACCAGCCGCCGTCACCGGTACAAAGTTCTTGTACTTGAGATTCGAGCGATCCAGATCGTGAATCACGTTCAGGCCGGTGAGGTCGAGCGGCTGCGGGAGGCGGAAGACGTCCTCTTGGCGCACGCGCAACTCGCGCATCAGCATCCGAAGCACATGGTCGGAGGTATCCTCGGCCACTTCGAGGCGCACGACCTGACCGAAACGGCGCTTGAGCAGCTCCTTCTCCATAGCCTTCAACAGGTTCTCGGCGTCGTCTTCCTCAACTTCCAGATCCTCGTTTCGGGTGACGCGGAATGTCGAATACTCAACGACCTCCATGCCCGGGAAGAGGGTGTCGAGATGAGCGCCGATGATCTCCTCCATCGGCACGTACTGCGTACGCCCGCGGGAGTCAGACGGCACATCCTCTGGCCGGTACGGGCGACCTTCGAAATCGACGGCGATGAAGCGCGGCAGCAGCGCCGGCACCTTCACGCGGGCGAAGAGTTCCTTGCCGGTGTTCGGATTGCGCACAATCACAGCCAGGTTCAGCGAGAGGCCCGTAATGAACGGGAATGGGTGCGCTGGGTCCACAGCAAGTGGCGTGAGCACTGGGAAAATCTGCTTGCGGTAGAACTTGCGCAGGCGCTCCTGCTCGTGTTCGCTAAGCTCGCTCCAGTGCTGGATGTGAATGCCTTCTTCGGCAAGTTTCACCTGTACGTCGTCGCGGAAAACTCGGGCGTGGCGCTCCATCAGCTCGTGGGCGCGAGCCGTAATGCCGTCCAACAGCTGGTGTGGGCTCAGGCCAGACGGCCCAGTCACCGCCATGCCAGCAGCAATCCTGCGCTTGAGACCGGCCACGCGCACCATGAAGAACTCGTCCAAGTTCGAGGCAAAAATCGCGAGGAACCACGCGCGTTCCAAAATCGCCAGATCAGGATCCTCCGCCTGCTCCAGCACGCGCTCATTGAAAGCGAGCCACGAGAGTTCACGATCCGCAAAACGACCCTCCGGCAGATCCATCTCAGCCAGGTCAATCCCCTGCTCTTTCGCGCGCTTCAGCCCTTCGGTGGCCATGCGCTCGAGCGTCTCCGGAGAAACGGGCGAACCCAACCGCATCCGGCGCAGATTATCGGTGGGAGTCGCCGTCTCCTCATCCTCCGCGCGCGCCCGAGGGCTCACTCGCACACTAGCCGCACGCGCCTTGCGCTGGGCCTCCAAATCAACCCCGAGGCGGTCCATCGTATCCGGTGCCGCTATTTCTGAAGCCTCATCGTGCGCATCCAGTGGCTTCTCCTGGACCTGATCTTCCAAAGGCAGATCGTTTACTTCTTCGCTCATACTTGAAATCCTCTCAAAGAAAAGCGCTCAAACAAGGGATAAAAGGCTCAATTCGGATATTGCGCGCTCGTGAGCGCGGTTCGCGAGCGCCGCAGCTACTGCAGCAGGCCGCGCGAAAGCAGCTCACCAGCCTGGCGGAACTCTCCGGAAGTCCGGAGCATCGCCGTCTCCCTCCGAGTGACGGCGGTCGCCAACGGGTGCTGGTCGCCTTCAATCCAGCCCGGTTCCACTCTCCCAAGGAAGTCCGTGAAGCGGGCGGAATCGCGCAATACCGCTGCGAAGTCTCCTTGGAAATCGCCGGCAAGCACCTCATCCCATCCGGCTTGGATATCCAGCGGATGGAGAATCAACTCCAGCCCTTCCGAGTCCACCACCTCGGCCGCCTTCGCAGCTGCAAAGCGCTCCTCACTCTCGTGAGGGAATCTCCGAATCCACTCGCGCAGCAAATACCCACGCCACAAAATGCCTGGCAAGCTCTCCGGCGGCGAAGCAACCCAGCTCTCAGCCAGCGGATCTACACCCTCATCGGCAATAACATCCAGAACCCGCGCCCGCACGTCCTCGTCAAGCTCGCCCACTCCGCCAATCGGCACGATCACAGATGCAGTGGTATGCGCCAACTCTGACGCCTCAGCAATATCACTCCCGCCTTCTATTAACTCAATCTGATCGGGCTTGAGTTGAGCTGGGCGGCGAGGCTGGTACGCGCTCATCGGAGACCTCCTGGATCTGTGACCTGTATTACCCTTCTATTGTACGCACCACCTTAGGCGAATTTTGCGAGCTTCGTTTGGTGCTCACCGAGCGTGCCAGTTACAATCAGAACGTCCTTATGGATTGCGGGCCTCTAGCTCAATGGTAGAGCTCCGGACTTTTAATCCGTAGGTTACGGGTTCGAGTCCCGTGGGGCCTACCGCAGTGGCGTGAGCATCTGGTGCTCACGCCTTTTTTGTGCCTGAA
>R16__coassemble_1259_pt1 | contig 17990 bp, 12 predicted proteins | sample R16__metabat2_low_PE_015 | metagenome-assembled genome bin R16 | reverse complement strand
ACTTGTCGCAATAGCGGTGCGGTTTTGTCACAATAGAGGGGTGGGTGAAGTGAATTCTTTCTTAGGGCGTCGGTCGCGCAGGGCACAGGCGGGGCTGGCACGGCGCGTGCTCGATACTCTTGAGGCGCTAGATTTTCCGCTCGACACCCCTGACGCTGCGCGTGGCAAGGAACTGATTCGCCGTACTTCGGCTGAGTTGCGCTCCCATATTTTGCCGCGGCTTGCGAGCTCGGCCATGCCGGCGATCGTAGTGCTCGGCGGTGCGACTGGGGTCGGCAAGTCCACACTTTTCAATTCTTTAGCTGGGCAAACGGTTTCGCCCGCCTCAATCGTGCGCCCTACTACGCGCCAGCCGGTCGCGCTGGTGCACCCGCAGGATGCGGAAGTCCTAGACAACCACCCGCTTGCGCGCCATGCGCAGATTGTCGTCAGTGAAGCGGCTTTCCCAGGGATGGTGCTCGTCGATTCGCCTGATATCGATTCGATTGAGTGCGACAACCGCGTATTGGGTCGCACGCTTCGCGATATCTGCGACTTGTGGCTCTTCGTGACTACCCCGACTCGCTACGCCGATGCTGCGCCGTGGGCGGAAGTCAAGGAGGCGCTGGCCGCTGGGAAGTCTGTGGCGGTGATCGTGAACCGCATTTCGAAGGCGTCGCAAACGAATATTACCCGCGAGCTGGCCTGGAAGATGGCGGGAGAGGGCGCCGTCAATACCCCGATTTTCGTGTGTGACGAATACTTGGGGGAGCAGGGGCTGATGCGGGGCAAGCAGGTCGACGCGATCCGCAGCTGGCTCGCCACGGCGACTCGCACGCGGCTCACCGACTCACTCGGGGAACGCGCGCGCGATCAGGCTTTTGCGGATGTGCGCGCGAATTTGCTGGAGCTCGCCAATATCGCAGAGGCTCAAGACAATTCGCTCATTGCGTTGCGCGACAAGGCCAATGAGGGCGAAGCTGCCCCGATCGACAAGCTTGCCCAGAATTTGGCGAGCGGGCGTTTCGGTCAGGGAGCCCCTGGCACTACGTGGGATGCCCTCGCCCGCTCGGGCGGCGTGCTTGAGCCATTGGTCCGGGTCGCACAGGGGGAGCGAGTTGGATTCCGAGCGCGGAGGTTGACGGCGCAGCGAGACGCAGCTTTGACCTCGCTTTTCGATACGATCGCCGTGTCGCTGTTGGCTGCTATTACGCAGGGGCTGGCGAGTTCGAGTGAAGGCATCGACCAGTTGTGGCGCGAAGACGAGGTGCCAACGGAGGAGTTGATCGCGAAGGCGCATGCGAATCTCGATATCTCGAAAATCGCGCGGGCGAGTGTGGAAGCGTGGAAGAGCGAGCTGATGCGCGCGGCGCGCTCGAAGTCAGCCAAGCCGTGGTTGAGTGATTCTGGGATGGCGGCGTTGATTGGCGTGGCGAGTGCAGGCGTGAGCGGAGCGGCGAAGGTCGGTTCGGCGCTCGGAGTGGAAAAAGTTGTGTGGGCGATGCGAGCGCGCTTGGCTGAGCTCGTGGAAGGCGCGATTGAGGAGCTGGGCAGTGCGTATGCGCAGACTATTACTGCCGTTCCGGTCGGCGGAGCGCAGGCGCTTCGGGAGCTCGCGCGCGAATTTGGCGGCGGCGCTGGTGAGCGCGGCGGCGACGAAGAGTGAGGACAGATGCAAGATTTTGAGGTAGTAGCGCAGGTCCTTGAGAGCGGGGCGGAGTTCTTCCCGCAGGCGTCGCTGGGTGCGTGGCGCGAGCGGCTTGCGCGCGCGAAGCGGCGCTTGGAGATTAGCGAAGGCATCAGCGTGGCCGCGCTGGTGGGTGGCACGGGAAGTGGGAAGTCCTCGCTTTTCAATGCCCTTTCTGGGCTGCAGTTCGCTGAGGTGAGCGATGCGCGCCCGACTACCATGCTGGCGAGTGCGATGGTCTGGGGAGTGGATGCGCGTGCGATGCTCGACCATCTCTCGATCAGCTCGTGGCGACGGATTGAGCACAATTCGCTGCTGACGGTGGGCGACGACCAGCTGGACGGTTTGGTGCTTCTGGACCTGCCCGACGTCGACTCTGGAAACGCCGCAAACGTCGCCTTCGCGCAGAAGGTGATCCCCGAGGTGGACTTGCTCATTTGGGTTCTAGATCCGCAGAAATACGCTGACCAGCTGCTGCACCGCGACTATCTGCAGGTGCTGAGCTCGCGTCAGGGCACCATGATCGCGGTGGTGAATCAGATCGATACCGTGCGCGCGGCCGACCGTGAACCGCTGCTGGCGGACGTGCGGCGGGTGCTCGATGCCGACGGTCTTACCGAGGTGCCGATTTACGCCACTTCTGCCACCGCGAGGATCGGCTTGCAGGAGTTGCGGGAGGCGCTGCGGGAGGCCACGGCGGCGGAGTCGATTGGAGAGACGACGGCGCGCCGCGAGCTTGCGAGTATCGCCCATGAGGTACAAGAGGCTTTCGGGGATGCCTCGCCGACGATTTCGCGGGAGCGAATCGCTGAGGTGGAGAACCAGATATCTCAGGCCAGTGGTGTGCCGAGTGCGCTGCAAGCTCTGCGTGACGCTCAGGGGAGTGACGGCGAAGAGCCAGTTTCGCCCCAAGCTCCAGCGCGCACGATGGTCGGCGCAATTCGTGACTCGTGGGTTGCGCAAGCCTCGAACGGACTTCCAAGCCTGTGGGCTCGCGGGGTGGATCAGCGTGTAGCTTCAGCCGATCGGATTCGGCGCGCACTCACGAAGGTCTATACGGCTACGCAGCCGCCGCGCGCTGGTGCTTCTGGATCAGGCAGTGCTCTGCTGAAAGTGCTGGCAGTGGTGGCGCTCATTGCGGGAGTGGGGTGCGCAATTGCGGGGGTGCCCTCGGCGCAGCTTGGCGTGCGTGTGGGAGTGGCCGTGGCTGGTCTCGTGCTTGCCGGTTTCCTGATGCTGATTGCCCGTGGGCAGCGCAAGCGTGCAATCGAACGCTCCCAGGCGGCGGTGCGCGAGTATGAGGCACGAGTGCAGCGCGATATCGCGAGCGTCGTCAATTCGCTTTTCGTGGCTCCAGCTCAGGAAGTGTGGGACCTGTACGTGGAGCTGCGCGAGAAGATCCGAAGCGTCGTGTGCTAGTGCGCGGCGGGCGCCAGACTTGTCCACATTTTTCCTAGTGCCACCCTTTATCCACAGATTTTTGTAGCGAGCTCCGCGTGCCGGCTGGGCACGGCAAAGTTGAGGATGTCAGATAAACATCCGAAAAGGAGCAAGCATGGTCAACGATACGGTAGTCACGGTTCGTGGATGGGTGGGTGCTGAGCCGCGCCTCTATGCGAATACCGACGCAGCTAGTGGAAACGATATTTCGGTCTCGAGCGCTACGTTCTCGCTCGGGGTGACGCCTCGCAACTGGAACAGGCGTGAGAACAGGTTCATGGATGGCCCTACTTCGTGGTATTCCATCCGCTGCTACGGAGCGCTCGCGCAGAACGTGCACCAGAGCGTTCACAAGGGCGCGCCACTCCTAGTGCGTGGGCGAATCGGTACTCGCCAGTACACAGATAAGCAAGGCGTCAGCCGTACGCTGCAGGTTGTTTTCGCTGATTCAGTCGCGATTGACCTGAACAATGTGGTGGCGAATTACCACAAGCCGAGCGTGGTCGCTCGCCCGAGTAATGAGGTGCCTGAGGGAGGTGCCGATGCAGTGGTGGTGAGCCCTGAGATCGATGATTCGCATTGGGAATTCTCAGCGACTGAGTTGGAAGAGACTGGGGTAGAGAGCCCGTCTGAAGAGGAAGAAATGGAGGCGCTCGGGGTGCTCGCTCACGTTGGGCAGTGAATCGGCGGAATCACGGGTGAGAATCACTCCCTAGACTTTCGAATATCGCTCGTGAGCCGATAACCTTAGATGTATGGCTGAATATATTTACTCGATGGTACGTGCGCGTAAGAAGGTTGGCGACAAGCTGATCCTTGACGACGTCACGATGGCATTCTTCCCAGGGGCCAAGATCGGCATGGTCGGTCCAAACGGCGCTGGTAAATCAACGATCCTCAAGATCATGGCTGGTCTCGACCAGCCTTCGAACGGCGAAGCGCGGCTCACGCCTGGCTACTCGGTAGGCATTCTGCTCCAGGAGCCACCGCTCGACGATTCGAAGACCGTACTGGAAAACGTGAAGATGGCGGCGGCAGACATGTTTGCCAAGATCGAGCGCTTCAACCAGATCGGTATGGAGATGGGCGAGCCAGACGCCGATTTCGATGCGCTGATGGACGAGATGGGCAAGTTGCAGACCGAGATCGATGCGGCGAACGCATGGGATCTGGATTCGCAGCTGCAGCAGGCAATGGACGCGCTGCGCTGCCCTCCGGGAGACATGCCAGCGAGCGTGCTCTCCGGTGGTGAGCGCCGCCGCGTAGCTCTGTGTAAGTTGCTCCTCGAAGCTCCAGACTTGCTGCTGCTCGACGAGCCGACGAACCACTTGGATGCGGAGTCGGTGCTGTGGCTGGAGCAGCATCTGGCGCGCTACCCAGGCGCCGTCATCGCCGTCACCCACGACCGTTACTTCCTCGACCACGTAGCTCAGTGGATTGCTGAAGTTGACCGTGGCCACCTCTACCCATACGAGGGCAACTACTCGACCTATCTGGAGAAGAAGGAAGAGCGTCTGCAGGTTCAGGGTAAGAAGGATGCCAAGCTGCAGAAGCGTTTGAAGGAAGAACTCGAATGGGTGCGTTCCTCGGCGAAGGGGCGTCAGGCGAAGTCGAAGGCTCGTCTGGCTCACTATGAGGAGATGGCTGCGGAGGCTGAGCGCTACCGCAAGCTGGACTTCGAAGAAATCCAGATTCCACCAGGGCCACGCCTTGGCAATGTGGTGCTCGAAGCGAAGAACCTCGAGAAGGGCTTCGATGGGCGCACGCTCATCAAGGACCTGTCCTTTAGCCTGCCACGCAACGGCATCGTAGGCATTATCGGCCCGAACGGCGTGGGCAAGACGACCCTCTTCAAGACGATCGTTGGTTTGGAGCCGCTTGACGGCGGCGAGCTCACGATCGGCGAGACGGTCAAGCTCTCGTACGTGGACCAGAACCGCGCTGGTATCGACTCCCAGAAGAACGTGTGGGAAGTAGTGAGCGACGGGCTGGACTTCATCCAGGTGGGTAAGGTCGAAATGCCTTCGCGCGCTTACGTTTCGGCGTTTGGGTTCAAGGGTGCAGACCAGCAGAAGCTCTCGGGTGTGCTCTCCGGTGGTGAGCGCAACCGCCTGAATCTTGCGCTCACGCTCAAGCAGGGCGGCAACCTGATCCTGCTCGACGAGCCGACGAACGACCTCGACGTCGAGACCCTCGGTTCGCTGGAAAACGCGCTGCTGCAGTTCCCAGGCTGCGCCGTCGTGATTACCCACGACCGCTGGTTCCTCGACCGAGTGGCAACCCACATTCTCGCGTGGGAAGGCACCGAGGAAGAGCCGTACAACTGGTACTGGTTCGAGGGTAACTTCGAATCCTACGAGAAGAACAAGATCGAGCGGCTCGGGCCAGACGCCAACCGTCAGGCGGCGTCGACGTACCGCAAGCTCACTCGAGACTGACAATTCTGAGGCTGAGGGCGGACTGGTTCACGATTCGAACTGGTCCGCCCTCAGTCATTGCTCTGGGGTGAAATCTCGTGGGAAAGCTCAGTACAATATCCGTAGTTTTGGCCCGCATCTGAGGAGGACGCCATGAATATGATCCTGTACCACATTTTCTCGACGCTCGTGATCGTTGCTGGCGTGCTCTTTACCGCGGCCGTCCTTGTCGGCGTGGTGTGGATGATTCGTCACTGGGACTCTCCGCAGGTGCAGGATCTGGAAGCGCCAGTGCGCGAGTACATGCTCGATGATGAGGAGAAGCGCGAGTACGCCGAGCAGTATCAGCAGGACTGAACTCGCTCAGCTGATGGCGCGCGAGCGGACCATGCCCTCCTGGGCCATCGTGGCTACGTGCTGGCCGTCTTGGAAATAGCGCGCAACGCTCAGTCCGCGCCCGCCCTGAGCGGACGGGGAGTTGAGCTCGGCGAGCACCCAACGGTTCATATCCACATCCCGATGCCACCAAATCGAGTGGTCGAGGGTAGCGACCGAGAGATCCTTGCTCATCCAGAACATGCCATGCGCACGCATAACGGGCTCGAGCATAAACTGATCCGAGGCGTACGCGAGCATCGTGCGATGCAGCAGCTGCGAAGACTCAGCCGGCATCGGCGAGCGCAAGCGGAACCAAATCTTAGTACGGGGATTCCGGTCTTCCTGGGGGCGAATCCAAATCGGCCCATCCACGTGACGCATGTCGACGGCGTTCGTATGATTCATCTGGCGAGCGTCCGGTCGGTCAAGCGCGGCGAAAAAGGCGACTGAAGAGGGCAAAGATTCTGGGTCTGGAGCTGAAGGCATAGGCGAGGAGTGCTCCACGCCCTCTTGATGCTTCTGGAACGAAGCGCGCGCAGTAAAAAGCGTCTTGCCGTCTTGGAGTGCATTTACGCGACGGGTCGAGAACGACCGGCCATCGAGAATCTCTTCAACTTCCAGCTCAATAGGGATCGTGATATCACCTGGGCGAAGGAAGGCGGCGGTAATGGAGTGGATCTCGCGATCGGAGAGGTCGCCGTCAAGAGTGGCATGCGCGGCAACTACTGCTTGGGCGAAAACCTGCCCGCCGTAGACGCGCCCCGAAATCTGCTGCAGGTTCGTGCCTCGAAACTTCCGCTGGTCCAGGATCGTCATTCGCAGCGTGGAGAGCACGGTGGCGAGAGGCTCTTCCTCAGTAACTGGAATGGACAGTACGCTCATAGTTTCTCCTCGATTCGCTATGCGACAGGCGGCGCGACGCGCGTTGAGTATAGGACCTAAGCCGAGTTTACACTTTGGTTTTGCAAATCGGCTGAGCGAAGTAGGAAACCGCTGCTCCCTCGAGTAAAATGGCTACCAATACATCCAATGGGGGAGAAAACCATAATGCCTGCAGATGCACTGAACCGTGAAACTTTAGTTGAGCTCGCACACGCTTACGGAGTGGATCACGAATTTTGGGAAGCTAACGGAACATACCACCTAGTTTCGAACACCACGCTAGTACAGGTACTGAACGCTCTCGGCGTGCAGGCTGATTCAGATACAGCTATGAATGCCGAGCTTGCGGCTGCCAAGGATCGCGATTGGCGCCGAGTACTTCCGCCTACTACGGTGGTTCGTTCCGACCGAGACGCGATTGTGGAGGTACATGTACCGCACGGTGCGAAGGTGCACGTGTGGGTGGATCTCGAATCGGGCTACTCCTTCGATATGGAGCAGGTCGATGATTTCACTGAGCCACGCAAGGTAAACGGCGTGCTCACTGGTCAGGCCAGCTACATTATCCACGCTGGCCTGGAGCTCGGTTACCACACGATCCACGCGGAAGTGACGAGCGCGGAGACGGGCGAAACCCGCACTTACCACGCCATGCTGATTTCTACGCCTGCGAGCGTTGACAATTCTCGTTTCGACGCCAAGCGCTCGTGGGGCATGATGGTTCAGCTCTACTCGGTGCGCTCGGGCGAGTCGTGGGGGATTGGCGATCTCGCTGACCTCGCTGAGATGGCTGCGAACTTTGGTCACGACGGCGCCGATTTCGTGCTGATCAACCCGCTGCACGCTGCTGAGCCGCAAGGGCACATGTCACCTTCGCCGTACCTGCCAGTGACGCGCCGCTTCTTCAACCCGATTTACCTGCGTCCGGAGGACGTGCACGAATACGCCTATCTGAGCGCGCCGCAGCGTTCGCTGGTCGCGTGGGCTGGCGAGAAGGTCAAGGCCGCTTCCAGCAAGAATGAGCTTATTGATCGTGACGCCGCCTGGCAGGCTAAGCGTGAGGCGCTCGAGGTGATCTACTTCGCGGGTCGTTCGCGCGGGCGTCAGCAGGCCTTCGAGCGCTACCGCAAGATGGAAGGTCAGGGTCTGGAAGACTTCGCACTCTGGTGCGCGCTGCAGGAGCGCTTCGAAGGTCGTATCCCAGAGCGTTTTGCTTCGATCAACTCCCCGCAGGTTGCGCAGATTCGCCAGACTTTGGCTGAGCGCATCGACTTCTGGGCATGGCTGCAGTGGCTGATGGATGAGCAGCTCAGCGCCGCTCAGGCTGCCGCTCGTAGTGCCGGCATGCGCTTCGGCATCTTCCACGATTTGGCTGTGGGTGTGCATCCGGTTGGCTCGGATGTGTGGACGATTCCGCACGCATTTGCGCCAGGCGTGAGTGTGGGTGCTCCGCCGGATATGTACAACCAGCAGGGCCAGAACTGGAGCCAGCCGCCGTGGAACCCAGTGGCTCTCGACGAGATGGGCTATGCTCCGCTGCGCGATATGGCTCGCACGGTACTTCGCCATGCAGGCGCGCTGCGCATCGACCACGTGATGGGTCTCTTCCGTCTCTGGTGGATCCCGCAGGGCAATAGCGCAGTGGACGGCACCTACGTGCGCTTCAACCACGAAGCGATGGTGGGCGTGCTGGTGCTTGAGGCGCACCGCGCAAGCGCCGTACTCGTGGGCGAGGACCTCGGCACTGTGGAGCCGTGGGTGCGTGAATACCTCGCAGAGCGCGGCATTATGGGCACCAGCGTCTTCTGGTTCGAGAAGGATAGTGACGGCGGTCCGGCCCATCCGCACGACTACCGTAAGGGTGCCCTCGCTTCGGTTGATACGCACGACTTGCCACCGGCCGCTGGATACCTGGCTGAAGAGCATGTGGATCTGCGCGATCGTTTGGGCCTGCTCACTGAGCCTGTCGCCGAGGTGCATGCCGAAGCTACCCGTGAGCGCGAGCAGGTCATTGCGCGCCTGCGCGACTATGGCTTGGTAGGGGAGCAGCCTTCGGAGCGCGAGCTGATCGAGGCCATGCACGCTTACGTGTGCGCCGCTCCGAGTAACCTTGTGGGCGTTTCTTTGACAGACGCCGTAGGCGAGCGCCGCGCACAGAACCAGCCTGGTACTGACCAAGAGTATCCGAACTGGCGTGTGCCGCTGGCTGATGGCACCGAGAAGGTCGTCATGGTGGAGGATGTGGCTGCTCACCCGCGCTACCTGTCGCTGGTGAACGTGCTCAACAAGGCTATGTGAGTTTTGTAAGCCAGTAAAACGGTGAGACGGTGGGACCAGGTCCCACCGTCTCATTGTTTTTGCCACTTCCAACAAAACTTGTGGGGGACCGATCGAAGATACGTCCCCCACGTTAGCTATCTGCGAGCACCAGAATTACTGGGCGTCGCGCTCCTGAGCGCGGGCAGCGCGGTGAGCACCATCCAGCACCTCAGAGACGAGGCGCAGCATTGCCGGCGCGCCATCAGCGTGCTCAGCGAGCCACTTGTCGCCGTAAGCGAGCAGGTCCACGCCCAGATCGGTGCGGCCAGTCAGCTTGGTCGGGAACGAGTACTCGAGCATATTCGAAGCGATCTCCTTCGTGCGATCCTTCCACTGCTGAGGTGCAGCCTCGAAGTACTTCTCCACGTAAGGAACCAGCGTGGCAGCGTCGTTCGCGGCGAAGCCGAGAGCGGTAGCGCGCTGTACCGAGTTCGGTACCTTGCCACCCGTGATGTCTTCCCAAGCGGCAGCAGCGCCCTCAGCGGTAGGAATACCAGCGCGAGCCTTGGCAGCGTTCGCCGCACCCGAAGCGGTGTTGTCGCGCTCGGTGCGCTCAGCCTCGATCTGCTCGGCGCTCCAGCGACCAGTCTGAGCCAAGCGGGTAATCACTGCCCAGCGCATGTTCGCATCCATCACCAAGCCGGCAGGAGCGTTCTCGCCCTTGCCCTCGAGCCAGGAAGCGATCCAGTCGAGCTGCTCATCGGTGCGAGCCATCGCAGCCGCAGCATTCGCCAACTGGAGCTGGCGGTCCGATCCGGCTTCGGCGTCACGCAGCAAATCGCTCAGACGCTCAGCGACCTCAAGCGCCAGTGCCTCGCGGCCAGCTGGAGCGGAGTAGAGGTTCGTAGCGGTGAGGGTCTCGGAGATCAGGTAACGCAGCACGGTGCCGTGATCCTCGGTCTCGAGAGCACGCAGCGCCAGCGCCACGAAGTCGTGAGCGCTCATCTGGGCGTCGCGGGTCATATCCCAAGCGCTGTCGAGAATCAGCGTGCGAGCGAGGCGATCCTCGAAGTCGTTGATGTGCTCGGAAGCGAAGGCGAGCGAATCCTCATCCATGCGAACCTTCGCGTAGGCGAGGTCACCGTCGTTAATGAGAATTACGTCTGGGCGCTCGATACCCTCGAAGCCAGTCACGTCCGTGCGTTCGCCGTCAAGATCAATCTCAGAGTAGGCGACATGCTCGAACTTGCCGCCTACCAGCGACCAGCCACCTACGCCGATGCGGTGCGGGCGCAGCGATGCGCGGCCATCCGAGCTCTGGACGATTGCGAAGCTGTCAATCTTGCCGTCCTCGCCGACCTTCAGATCCGGGGTCAGCGTGTTGATACCGGCCTCTTCGAGCCAGACCTTGCTCCAAGCCTTGAGATCACGCCCAGAAGCGGCCTCAAGCTCGACCAGCAGATCATCGAGAGTGGCGTTGCCCCAAGCCTTCTTCGCCAGGTACTTCTGCACGCCGGTGATGAAGGCATCCCAGCCCACGTAGGCCACGAGCTGCTGGAATACCGAAGCGCCCTTGCCGTAGGTGATGCCATCGAAGTTCACCATCACGTCTTCAAGATCGCGGATGTTCGCAGCGATCGGGTGGGTCGAAGGCAGCTGATCCTGAGCCTGTGCCCAAATCTTCTCCGAAGCGTTGAAAGTCACCCAAGCGTCGGTCCAACGGGTCGCCTCAGCGGTAGCTACATGGCTCATGTACTCAGCGAAGGACTCGTTGAGCCAGAGGTCGTTCCACCACTTCATGGTGACCAGATCGCCGAACCACATGTGGGCGAGCTCGTGCAGCACAGTCACCGCGCGGCGCTCGATCAGGGCAGCAGTAGCGCGGGAACGGAAGACGTAATCGTCGAGAATCGTCACGCAGCCTGGGTGCTCCATAGCGCCAGCGTTGTACTCTGGCACGAAGAGCTGATCGTACTTGCGGAATGGGTACGGCTGCTTGAAAGCGTTTTCGTAGAAGACCATGCCCTGCTTGGTGATGTGAATGATCTCTTCGCCATCGAGGTACTCAGCGAGCGAGCGGCGAGCGTACACGCCCATCGCGATTTCGCGGCCGTCCACCGAGGTGTAGGAATCCGTGATGCCCTCGTATGGACCGGCAATGATACAGGTGAGGTAGCTCGAGATCTTCTCGGTCGGGGTGAAGTGCCAAACGGCTTTGCCCTCGCCAGCAGCCTCTGGCTCTGGGCTTGGGGAAACCGAGAACACCTTCCAGTGGTTCGGCGCCGTCACGGTGAAAGTGAAGTTCGACTTCAGATCTGGCTGCTCAAAGACCGCAAACATACGGCGCGAATCCGGCACCTCGAACTGCGAGTACAGGTAGACCTCGCCGTCCGCTGGGTCGGTCGCGCGGTGCAGGCCCTCGCCAGTGTGCGAGTAGATGCAGGTGGCCTCTACGACCAACTCATTCTCTTCCTGCAGGTTTGGAAGCGGGATGCGCGAATCCTCGTAGCTCTGGGCTGGGAGTTCTTCGCCGTTCAGTACGATCTTCTCCACAGACTGAGCAATGAGGTCAATCCAAGTAGATTCGCCTGGCTTATTGGCGGTGAAACGCACTGTAGTCACCGACGGGAAAGTCGTATCACTGACCGTCAGGTCGAGCTTCACGTCGTAGCTCTGGACCGCGATCAGGTCCGAGCGTTCTTGCGTTTCGATTTGGGTGAGGTTTTCTCCAGCCACGCTAATCCTTTCTTGTTGTGGACACAGTTAGTTCAAGGTTACCGCATTAGTGGGAAAACTAGCTTTTCCGGCGTCGAATCGGTAGACGACGTCTGCCCCCTCGACCTCTTCCGGTCGGTGCGTCACCTCGATCGTCGTCACCCCATCAAGCTCGCGCGAAAGGTTGCGTCGGATCTTGCGGGCCAGCTTGCTATCGAGATTCGCCGTAAATTCGTCGAAGAGGATGATCTTCGGGCGCGTGAGCAGGGCGCGCGCAAGACCGAGGCGCTGGGCCTGACCGCCCGAAAGCTTAGTTCCGTCTTGCCCCGTGCGGGTCTCCAGCCCGTCGCGCATCTCCCGCACCTCGTCCGCAAGCTCCGCCACCTCCAGCGCGTGCCAAATCTGCTCATCGGTCGCCTCCGGATTTCCGAGCCGCAGATTGTCCGCGATCGTGGTGTCGAGAATCTGGGTCTTCTGCATCACCAGCGCCACCGAACCGCGCAGCTCGTTCAGGTCGATCTCCCGCACCGGCACGCCACCGATTCGCACCTGCCCGCGCTCCGGATCGTCGAAGCGCAGCAGTGAGTGCAGAGTTGTCGTCTTGCCCGAACCCGAGTGCCCCACGAAAACCGTGTGCTTCCCAGCCGGCGCGTGGATCGTCACGTCATCGAGGCTCGGAGCGAGCTCAAGCGGCGTGTTCGGGTAGCGGTAGGTCACGTTTTCCCAGGTGACGGCGCTATCAACCGGGAACGTCTCGGTCCCGTGATTGGTGACGGCGTTTGGCGCGTGGGCTACGTGCCAGATTCGCCGAGCGGAGGCGATCGAAGCGTCCAGTGCGCCCACGGCGTCTTCTACCCCGCGCGGGCCTTCGAAGAACCGCAGCGAGCCAGCGGCAAGGCCTGCGATCAGCGCGACCGAGAGATCCGTGGCAATGCCTACGGCGATAATGGACGTAAACGAGATGAGCATCAGTGCCACGTTCAGGCCGCGGCGCATCGCGCGATAGAACGCTGGGCGACGCGCGGCTTTGGCAACCTTCGTGGAGAGGTCATTCGTGGTGGTGAGGCGCTCGCGCTCGCGGCCGTAACCGACCACCTCTTCCACGCCGAAAACTGAATCCGTCAGATGCGAGACGAGCTCGGCGCGAACGGCCAGTACGTCGTTCGTCGCACCGAAGGCGCGAGTGGCCCCCAGGAACGGAACGAGAGTCATCGAAAGCAGGTACGCCAGCGCGGGCACGATCACGATCCAGCCATTGGTGCTCAGGCCCACCGCGATCAGCGCCACAGTCGGCACCACGATTGCACTGACGACGGGGGCGAAAGTATGCGCGTACACCACCTCAATCCGGTCCACGTCTCGCGTGAGCGATGCGAGCAGATCGCCCGAGCGCGACTGGCTCACAATGCCCGGAGCCTTCGGCCAGAGCTTGGAGAAAGCGTGGCCGCGCAGCAGTTCAAGGGCTTTGAACGCCACAAAATGGCCGAAGAACTGCTCAAAGTAGTAGGAGAACGCCTTAACGACCGCGACCGCGACGATGATCGCCAGTAGCGGGGCGACAGGCGCACCCTCGGCGATACGCACGATTCCCCAGCCTGCGATGCCAAAGAGCAGCATTTCAAGGCTCAGGTATGCGAAGCGGAAGACCGTGGAGATCAGCAGCGGGAAGTGCACTGGCTTGGTGATAGACGTGAGCCAACGCAGCAGGGTGGCAAGGCGCGGGTCTTCGAGACCAGAAATTGGGCTAGTCATTGCGTGCATCTCCTAGTTCTGTGCGTGGACGAGACGGTTCTCGCTGCGGGCATCGCGGAGGTTCAGGTGCCCCTCGTTCATTTCGTAAGTGGAATCGGCGAGATCGAGCAGGGCTTCGCGGTGCGTAACCATCACGATCGTGAGGTCGCGGCCGAGCTCGGCAAGTGCCTTGATAATGCGCGCTTCGGACTCGTGATCCACCTGGCTCGTCGGCTCGTCGAGGAAGAGCACCTTGCGGTTGGAAAGCAGAGCGCGGGCGAGGGAGAGGCGCTGGGCCTGGCCGCCAGAAATCAAGCTGCCGCGCTCGCCAACTGGGGAATCGAGCCCGAGAGGCATGGCGCGAATTTCATCCGCCAGCTGTGCCTTGGTCAGGGCATCCCACATCTGCTCAGTGCTCGCATCGGGATTGGCGATGCGGAGATTGTCTGCAATTGTGCCAGTGAAGAGCCACGTGCTCTGGGAGACAGTAGCCGCAAGCGAACGGATCTCGGCTGGCGTGAGCGCTGCCAGATCGTGGCCTGAAATCTGCAGGCTGCCGGTCTGAAGCTGGAGCGAACCGCGCAGCAGCGAGAGCAGGGTGGACTTGCCAGCACCCGAACGCCCAACGATCGCGGCCCGCTCACCTTCCGCTACGTTGAAGCTGACCCCGTGCAACACTGGGCCGCGACCGTAGTCGTAGTTCACGCCCTTAGCACGGATGGCACCTCCTGGAGTGACGGCGGCGGTGCCTGTGGCTTCGGCGTCACCCAAAGTAGTGGGGTGCGTGAGCTTGTGGCTTTCGATGAGCTTCGCCGTCTCTTCGCGCTGGTCCTGAACGTGCTGGAGGTAGGCGCGAATCGCGCGCATCGAAGCGATACCGCCCATGCCCACGTAGAAGAAGCCGGCGACCTGCGTGAGCGGCTCGAGCAAGAGCACCAAAAGGAAAATGGTCGTGATTGCTTCGCCAATCGTGATAGTTCCGGCCGTGAGGCCACCCTGGACCAAGAAAACGGACCAGCAGATCAAGAAAAGCGAGAAGACGCCGTCAAGCACAATAATTACGAGCTGGTTGCCAGCGAGCAGCTTCATGATCGCACCGCGGTTCTGCTCGCCCTGGGCGCGCAGGCGCTTCTCAAGACGCTCGCCCGCGCCCGAGAGCCGAATCGTGACGAGGTTGCGAATCGCGTCAAGATACTGGGCAGTGAGGCGGGTGCGCTCGCCGCGGGATTTGGCCGAGACGCGGCGCAGTGCTTTCAAGAATCCGCCGATGATCAGCGGCACGATCGGGATCATGATTGCAATAAGGAGGCCGATCTTGAGGTCGATGCCGAACGTAATATAAGCGACCGCCATCACCGGGATGCTGAGCGCGGCGAGCGTGGAACCCCAGTATTGCTGGCGGAATTCGGCCATTCGCTCGGCGTTGTCGCTCATCAGCTGCAGGAGCGCGGCCGAGGAGAAGCGCTCTTCGGCGTTCTTTGGGAGGGAAGTGCTGGAGAAAACCTCGCCTAGGATGCGGGCGCGGGCGCGGCGCTCTTCGGCGCGGGCGCCAGTGACGCCGATGAAGATCTCAGCGAAAGCTGCGGCCGCTGCTGCGAAGATTGCAACTGTCATTGCGGGCCACATCCAGGTGGCGATGGGCTGCGCCTGCGCGAGAGCTCCGAGGATGGAGCCGGCGAAGATTAAAGCGATGCCAGTGAAGGCGCCTGATAACAGTCGCGACCACATCACGATTTTGGTGGTCTTTCGTCCCTTTTCGCTGATAACTCGGAGTTTTGGAGTGTTCAATCTCAGTCCTTCGCTCGGTCGTGCGTTTGTGCGCCCATGGCGTGCTGGCTGACGAACTTAGGGTAACCTTACTTAGCGAATTGCGCAAAGTCTGCGTTTCGTAAATATGGGCGGTGATCCCAAGGGTTCACTGTGGCCCAAAAATAAAAAAGAACGGCAAGAAAACTATGTTTCCTTGCCGTTCTCGCTGGTCGGGGTAGCGGGATTCGAACCCACGACCTTCCGCTCCCAAAGCGGACGCGCTACCAAGCTGCGCTATACCCCGATATTCATTTGAAACTGCGTGTTAAATCTTAGATGAAAAATCGCAGAATCTGAAATCCAATTCTTTCACTGAGCCTTAAATCACCATTGGAGGGTGTAAGTGGGCTCGGTTTTTCGATCTCCGAAATTCTTGCTACACTCAAATGGCTAGATTGCGTGGCGTAATTGCTGGCAATCTAAAGCGCGCGGGTGTAGCTCAATGGTAGAGCCCTAGCCTTCCAAGCTAGTCACGCGGGTTCGATTCCCGTCACCCGCTCTTTTGAAAAGTGTCACGGGCAAAGCTCGTGGCACTTTTTCAATACGTGGGCAGTCGGGCCTCGTCCGCCGTCACCGAGGCTTCGCGAGCGGGATCGCCGGATGCTCGGCGCGGAAGTCGTTCACGTGCGCATCCCAATCTGGATAGCCCAAGGCACACCCCGTAATCAGCATGTAGTCTTCCGGAATCTCAAACTCCGCATCCACGGGATGTCGCCACGTGGCGAGCGTTCCCAGGGCGACCGTCCCGAGGCCGTGGGCAGTGGCCGAAAGCATGAGGTTTTGTAGCATGATCCCCGCGTCCTGCGCGGAAAAGGGGAGTATGTCGCGGTGGACGAACACGAATCCGACTACCGGCGCTCCAAAGAACTCCAGATTTTTCCGCTCCCACAGGTCTCGCTTCGCATGGTCCTCGCGCGCAATCTCGAGGTGACCGTAGTAGCGCTTGCCGTTCGCCACCTGCCGTTCGCGCAGCTCAGGCGGGTATCGCTTCCAAGTCTTGAAATCTCCCGAGGGGAGCTTCCCTCGAAGCGCGGCTTTCACGAACGCGCGCGCCTTCCCGCGACGCAGGGTGACGGCGTCATCCCAGGCTTGTAGGTAGGCGGCCTTTAACCGCTCGAGTCGCTCACCGTGCGCCAAGGCGACCATGTACCCGCGGGTGTTGGACCAGGACGCGCAGTGGCGGGCGTCGTCAAGAATCGCTGCCAGTACCTCTGCTGGTACCGGCTTGTCCAAATAGGCGCGCACGCTCACGCGCTCGTGTAGTGCTTCAGAAAAATCCATGTTCCCATCCTAATCAAAGGAGGGGTGGAAGTCTTGACGACTATCATTAACCGATATATCATTTAATGATATAAGGGCTGGGAAGAAAAACCCGCCAGCGCAAGAATGGAAAGGAGGTGACACCAATGGCTCGCAGCTCAGGCTACGAAAACGGCGACCTGCCAGATACCGCCCTGAACATCATGCTCGCGCTCCTAGAGCCTAGGCATGGATACGCGATCATGCAGTTCCTTGAGGAGGAAAGCCGTGGCATCGTCACAATTGGCCCCGCCTCCCTCTACACCACTCTCAAAAAACTTGTGGCCACCGGATACATCACTGAAGTAGATGGGGAAGGAAATCGGCGAATCTACCAGATCACCGAATCTGGAAGCGACGCCCTTACAGTAAATATTGAGCAGCGCCGTCGACTCCTCGCGATGGCCGACCGCATCATGGAGAAGCGATGACTACTACAAAAATGAACTCAGGACTGGCGTTCAATCAAGAGCGCGAACTGCGCATGTTCGCTGAGATGGCCGCCAAAGGCAAGAAGCTCGTGGGCCTCGGAGCGCTTGGCCACGGTTGGCGCTTTGTCGATGCCGAGCCAGAGCAGGTCGTCTTCGACATAGCCTACGAGGACGAGCCTTCGCCGGACTATTTCGATATTTTCGCTGCGGCCGGCTGGACGCACGTGTTCTCCGCGGGCAATATTCACATCTTCAAAGCCAAGCCCGGCACCGCCCCGGTCCACACAGCGCTCGAGTCGAAGCGCGAAGAGCTCACGCGGCTGCGAGGTCGTTTCGCGAAGGCCAGTGTGGTGACGGCGCTCGCGCTCGTTGTGGTCCTATTGGTCCTGTCTCGTGTCACCTGGCCATCTGCCGTTGAGGTCGTTCTGGTGACGGTTTTTATCGTCCCGTTCGTCTACTCAGTGTTTCCGCTGATCGGCTTCCAGGCTCGTCTTAGTAAATAAGATGAGAATCGGGACCAGGTCCCGATTCTCAGAGCAGCCCGAAGCCGATAATCGCCAGACCGAGCAGGATCAGCACGGCAGGGAAGAGTACTTCCTCCCACTCATCGAGCACTTGGGCGACGTGTGGGCGAGAGGTGAGGCGGCCGGCCAGCAGCACCACGCCGGCCACGCCCACGAAAAAGACGATTAGGTAGACGGCGATCTCTGCCCAGTTGGAGAGCGCAAAAACCGGCACGTACGCGCCAATCTCGTCGCCGCCGTTTGCAAACGTCACGCCCGCGACCGCCAAGGTGCTGATTGGCTTCTTGCTGATTTTTTCTGCAGCCTCGGCCAGCTCACCCTTCAGCTCACCGCTGGCGTCGTCGTCATCGTCGTCATCCTCTTCGTGCGCCTCTCGCCACGCGAGGATCGCGGCGCGAATTCCGATCACGAGCGGAATCAAACCGAACCACGGCAGCAC
>R16__coassemble_1257_pt1 | contig 18134 bp, 17 predicted proteins | sample R16__metabat2_low_PE_015 | metagenome-assembled genome bin R16 | reverse complement strand
TTGAGACGCGCGCGTCTCAAAAAAATGAGAATTCGAGCCTGACCCCAATGGTTCAAAATTAAAACAGCCGGTCGGCGGAGTTATCTACGCCGCGCATCGCATCGTAGTCGAGCACCACGCATTCGATGCCGCGATCTTCGGCGAGCGTGCGCGCCTGCGGTTTGATCTCCTGCGCTGCAAAGATGCCACGAATCGGAGTGAGCGTGGAATCGCGCTCGAGAAGATTCAGGTAGCGCGTGAGCTGCTCTACCCCATCGATCTCGCCGCGGCGCTTCACTTCCACCGCCACGTGGTTGCCAGCACTATCGATCACCATCAAGTCGACTGGACCAATCGCGGTCGGGAACTCACGGCGAACCAAGCGGGTACCGGCACCAAGCCGCTCCACCTGCTCGGCGAGCAGCTCCTGCAAGTGGGCCTCTACGCCGTCTTTCACCAAGCCCGGCTCAGCACCCAAATCGCGCTGTACGTCGTCAAAAACTTCGAAAATACGGACGGTCAGGTGGTCGACCGTCTTGCGCTGCTGAACTTCCCACACGTCCGTTACACCCGCGGCAATCTCATCCGCATCGGGTTCCCGCACCGAAAAATCGCAGGGCGCACTCATCCAGTTCAGTGGTTTGTAGGATCCGCCGTCTGAATGCACCAAAAGCGAGCCATCCGCTTTTAGCATAAGCACGCGGTTGGCTCGCTCAAGATGCGCGTCAAGACGACCAGAATAATCCACCGAACAATCGGCGATTACAATACGCACAAATACTCACTCCGAGTCGTCAGCTACTGGATATGGATCCACGACGACCATGATTTCGTCGCTGTCCAACGTGACGAAGCCACGGCCGGTCTGGACCGACTTTTCTTCACCCTTGTTCGTCACGAATCGCACTTGTCCAGGCTGGAGCACGGCGAGCAGCGGGGTGTGCCCGGGAAGAATCCCGAGCTCACCGTCTAGCAAGGGGACCGTCACCGAAGAGACGTGCCCTTTGAAAAGCTCCCCAGAGCGTTCAACAATCTGAAGTTTCATTAGCGCATATCCTGCTGAATCTTGTGCCATGCGCGCTCAATATCTTCGATACCGCCGATATTGAAGAACGCCTGCTCTGGCACCTGATCGTATTCGCCATCGCAGATGCGACGGAAGGCTTCAACCGTCTCAGCCACTGGCACAGTCGAACCCTCAACACCCGTGAACTTCACAGCCGTGTAGGTGTTCTGCGAGAGGTACTGCTCGATGCGGCGAGCGCGTGCCACCGTCACCTTGTCCTCTTCGGAGAGTTCGTCCACACCAAGAATCGAGATGATGTCCTGCAGTTCCTTGTTCTTCTGCAAGATCGCCTTCACGCGGGTGGCTACCTCGTAGTGTTCCTTGCCCACATACTGTGGGTCGAGAATACGCGACGTAGAGGTGAGCGGATCCACGGCTGGGTACAGACCGCGCGAAGCAATATCACGCGAAAGTTCGGTCGTTGCATCCAAGTGTGCGAAGGTCGTTGCCGGTGCCGGGTCGGTGTAGTCGTCAGCTGGCACGTAAATTGCCTGCAGCGACGTAATCGAGTGGCCACGGGTCGAGGTAATGCGCTCCTGCAGAGCACCCATCTCGTCCGCCAAGGTTGGCTGGTAACCCACTGCCGAAGGCATACGGCCGAGCAGCGTGGAAACCTCAGAACCAGCCTGGGTGAAACGGAAGATGTTGTCAATGAAGAGCAGCACGTCCTGGTTCTGTACATCGCGGAAGTACTCAGCCATGGTCAGACCCGAAAGTGCGATACGAAGACGCACCCCCGGAGGCTCATCCATCTGGCCGAAGACCAGTGCGGTCTTATCGAGCACGCCTGCATCTTCCATTTCGTGGATCAGGTCGTTACCCTCACGGGTACGCTCGCCCACGCCTGCGAAGACGGACACGCCGCCGTGATCCTGAGCCACGCGCTGGATCATTTCCTGAATCAGAACCGTCTTGCCCACGCCGGCGCCGCCGAAGAGGCCGATCTTACCACCCTGCACGTATGGGGTGAGCAGGTCGATCACCTTGATGCCGGTCTCGAACATCTTGGTTTCTGGTTCGAGTTCGTCAAACTTTGGAGCCTTGCGGTGAATTGGCCAGCGCTCAGTTACCTCGAACTGCTCGCCGTCCTTCAGGTTCAGTGGCTCACCCACCACGTTGAACACGTGACCCTTGGTGATATCGCCAACTGGCACCGAGATCGGAGCACCGGTATCGATAACGGTCGCGCCACGAACCAGACCATCAGTTGGCTTCATCGCGATGGTACGCACAATGTTGTTGCCCAAGTGCTGCGCTACCTCGAGGGTCATCGTCAGCGTATCGGCACCCTCGCCCTGACCCGAGAGATTCACCTCGGTGGTAAGAGCATTGTTAATCTCTGGCAATGCGTCTGGCGGAAACTCAATATCCACCACGGCACCCACCACCTGAACCACACGGCCAGTGGAGAGTTTCTTTTCTTCATCTACGGCGGTCATTACTTCTTCCTTTGTTATCTGTGCCTCAGCGGCGCTGGGTGACTACTTCTTCCCCAGCGCATCTGCGCCAGAGATAATCTCTGTAATTTCGGTGGTAATTTCGGCTTGGCGAGCGTTGTTGGCCAAGCGAGTGTACTTGTTGATGAGCTCCTGAGCATTCTCGGTAGCCGAGTGCATAGCGCTCTGGCGCGCTGCAAGCTCGGAAGCTGCAGCCATCAGCAGGATGCCGCGAATACGCGAGCTCACATACATTGGCAGCAAGCTATCGAATACTTCCTGAGCTGAAGGCTCGAACTCGTAAAGCGGAAGGTTTTCGTGATCCGCTACGCCGTCGCCGTCAAGATCAACAGGCTCCTCGTCAACGACTGCCAAAGGAAGCATCTGGCGGATGTGCACGTGCTGGGTCACCATCGAAATGAATCGGGTGTACACCACGTGCAGCTCTGCCACGCCGCCTTCTTCAGCCGGAGCCAAGAATCGCTCGAGTAGCGTATCCGCAATCTCAGCCGCAAGAGCGTCGGAAGGCTTGTCAGACTCGCCAGTCCACGACTGCTCCACCTCTACGCCACGGAACTGGTAGTAGTTCGCGCCACGGCGACCGGTTACGTAGAGCACCGGCTCCTTACCCGCTTCGCGCAGCTCCTCCAAGAGTCGGTCCGTCTCGCGCAGCACCGAAGCTGAGTAGGCGCCGGCCATGCCACGGTCAGAGGTGACGACGAGCACGACGACACGGTTTGTGTCGGTACGCGGAGTCACCAGTGGGTGGGTGGCGTCAGCGTGTGACGCCACCATCCGGATCGACTGGATCAGTGCCTGAGTGTAAGGGTCCTGACCCTGCGCGGCATCGCGCGCCTTACCGATACGAGAAGCTGCAATGAGCTCCATCGCGCGAAAGACCTTTTCGAGCGTGGATGTAGCTCGGATCTTTTGCTTGTAGATACGCTGCTTTCCGGCCACATCAGCCCCGCTTCACGCGAACGATCTGTTCCTGAGACTTTTCTGCCTCAGGCTCTTCTTCAGGCTCATTGACCAAACCATGCGCCACCACGTAGGAGTGATGGAACTCTTCCACACCAGCCTTGAGCGCTGCGAGCGTATCGTCTTCAAGCTTCCCGGTCTCTGCGATCAGCTTCAGCGCCTCAGTGTTCAGGCGCAGGTGATCGAGCATGCCTTCCTCAAAGGCGTGTACCTGCTCCAGCGGCACATCATCGAGATAGCCGTTGGTGCCAGCCCACACGCTCGCGACCTGATCCTCCACTGCGTATGGCGTGTACTGAGGCTGCTTGAGCAACTCCATCAGGCGCGCACCACGAGTCAGCTGCTGCTGAGTAGCTGCGTCAAGGTCGGAAGCAAACATTGCGAATGCTGCCTGAGCGCGGTACTGAGCGAGCGTGATCTTGAGGGTACCAGCCACCTTCTTCATAGCCTTGATCTGGGCGTCGCCACCCACACGGCTCACGGAAATGCCCACGTCTACAGCTGGACGCTGGTTTGCGTTGAACAGATCCGACTGCAAGAAGATCTGACCGTCGGTAATGGAAATAACGTTCGTTGGAATGAAGGCCGAGACGTCGTTTGCCTTGGTTTCGATGATCGGCAAGCCAGTCATCGAACCGCCACCGAGCTCGTCCGAGAGCTTGGCGCAGCGCTCCAGCAAGCGGGAGTGCAGGTAGAAGACGTCGCCTGGGTAAGCCTCGCGCCCCGGTGGGCGACGAAGCAGAAGCGAAATTGCACGGTATGCGTCAGCCTGCTTCGAGAGATCATCGAAGACGATCAGGACGTGCTTGCCCTGATACATCCAGTGCTGGCCGATTGCCGAGCCGGTGTATGGAGCGAGGTACTTGTAACCCGATGGGTCAGACGCTGGCGAAGCCACGATCGTCGTGTACTTCATTGCGTCGTTCTTCTCGAGGGTGGACTTCACTTCCGCAATCGTGGAACCCTTCTGGCCCACAGCTACGTAAATGCAGCGCACCTGCTTCTTCGGATCACCGGATTCCCAGTTTTCCTTCTGGTTCAGGATCGCGTCGATTGCAAGTGCCGTCTTACCGGTCTTGCGGTCGCCAATGATCAGCTGGCGCTGACCGCGCCCGATCGGGATCATTGCGTCGATAGCCTTGATACCAGTCTGAAGTGGCTCGAACACGCTCTGACGCATCATTACGCCTGGAGCCTGCAATTCGAGAGCACGGCGCGAATCGAGATCTTCGATCGTGCCCAGACCATCTACTGGGTTGCCCAGTGGATCGACGACGCGACCAAGATAACCTTCACCTACCGGTACCGAGAGCACCTCGCCAGTGCGGTGCACTGCCATGCCCTCTTCAATCTTGGAGTAATCACCAAGCACCACCACGCCGATTTCACGCTCTTCTAGGTTCATCGCCAAACCTAGAGTGCCATCGTCGAACTTCAACAGTTCGTTCGCCATGGCGCTCGGCAGCCCTTCCACGCGGGCAATGCCGTCTGCAGTGAGAATCACGTGGCCAACTTCTTCGCTCGTGACTTTCGAGGGCTCGTAGGAGCTCACGAAATCATCGAGCGCAGCCCGAATCTCATCAGGCGCAATAGTTAGTTCCGCCATTCCTCATGTCCTTCGCTCTCGCGGCACTCGCCGCATATTGTCTGATGTGCTCTGAGCTGAGCCTCAAGTGGCTACCTCAGATTCGTTGCAACGCGCCTTAGCGCCCGTTGCTGAGTTGTTCTTTTACTTGCGCTAGCCGAGTAGCAAGCGTGCCGTCGATGACGTCGCTTCCAATGTGGACGCGCAGCCCGCCAATTACAGCCGTATCGATCGTGGTGTGAAGCTTCACATCCTTGCCATATTTCCGGCTCAGAACCGCGACGAGACGCTGCTCTTGCTCACTCGTAAGTGGCAGAGCGGCCGTCACCGAAGCTACAAGGTGTGAGCCGCGATCAGCAGCCGCTTCGAGATAATCCGAAAGCGTGCTCGCGATCGGACGGGACTCGACCTTTGCCACGGCCCGCTTCACAAGCTCTACTCCGTATGGAGTCTCCCCTGCGAATACCTTCTCAACGAGGCGTTCACGAGCTGGAAGCTCGAACTTCTGATCTGCGAGCGTGAGACGCAAATCCCTCTGCTTCGCGAGCAACCCGCGAGCATCGTAGATTTCGTCTTCGACTTCCTCGAGCTTCCCCATTCGCCCAGCGCCAGCAAGTAGTGTCTGCACGCCGAGGCGTTCGAGAGCTACCTTGAGGTCGCCCTGCTCAGACCAGTCGCCACGAGCGAGGCCAGCCAACAAATCAGCTACCGGGCCACTGACTTTCGATCCGAAAACTTGGCGTACAAGCTGAGCGCGATCATCTGCGCTCCGCACCGAATCTTCGAGCACTGCAAGCAGTGTGGGCTGAGCGTCGAGCAGATCAGCCACTCCAAAGATTTCACGCGCGCTTGCTACCTCGTCCACACCACCATCAGCGAGGAGCGAGTCCCAGCCTTCTAGTGCCGTGCGATATGCAGATTCACTACCGAGACGCATCAGGCCTCCTGTGGTTGAGCGGAAGTTGCTTGCGCTACTTCCTGCGCTTCAAGGTCGGCAATAAAACGGTCGATGACGCGACGAGCCAAAGCCTCATCAGCTACCGACTCGCCCACGATGCGGCCAGCGAGGTCAGTAGCGAGCGCGCCTACATCAGAGCGGAGAGTGCGCTTCGCTGCTGCAGCATCCGCGGAGATACGCTGCTGAGCGCCCTCCATAATGCCTGCCGCTTCGTTGCGAGCTCGCGTCTGAGCATCAGCCACAATTGCCTTCGCATTGCTCTGAGCCTTTTCGCGAATCTCAGCCGCTTCGATCTGAGCCTGTGCTACGTCTCCCGCGAGCTGCTCGCGTTCGGCCGCAACTTCAGCCTTCGCCGTCTCAGCTGCTGCAAGGCCTTTCTCGATCTTCTCGCCACGCTCGGCAAGAGTTGCTGAAAAAGTCGGCCACGCGAGCTTATAGACCACGAGCGCAACGATCAGGAACGCAAGCGTACCCCAGATCAGATCGGGCAACGCAGGCACCATCAACTGGAAGCCTGAGCCCGCTTCATGCGCTTGAAGAAATAATACGTGTGCCATAAACGTCTACCCAGAAATCAGGCGCCGAATACGAAGCCAGCCACGAAGCCAATCAAGCCCAAAGCCTCAGCGAACGCGATCGAGAGGAACATGTTCACGCGCAAGAAGCCGCGGAGCTCTGGCTGACGAGCCGATGCCTCTTGGTTCTTGGCGCCGATGAGACCGATGCCAATGCCAGGGCCGAGAGCAGCAAGGCCGTAACCGATGGTGGCGATGTTACCAATCATTGTGGTTTTCCTTCTTTTTTGTGGTTGCCTGTATCAGTGTTCTGACACAGAGAGTGAGATATACGCAGCAGTGAGCATCGCGAAGATGTATGCCTGCAGCGCACCGATAAATAGCTCAAGGGCTACGAAGATGACGCCCCCGAGAAGTGTGAGAGTACCAAGAGCGCCACCGAGCGCGCCGCTCATCGTGAAGTACAGGTAATGAGTGCCCAAGAAGCAGAGCACGAGAATGAAGTGGCCCGCGACCATATTGGCCAAAAGACGGATCGTGAGCGTAACTGGACGCAGAATGAAGGTGGAGATGAATTCCAGCGGAATCATCAGGATGTACATAACCTTCGGTACGCCTGGAGGCATGAGCTGGCTCTTGAAGAACTTGCCACCGCCCTGCGCCTTAATACCAGCGATGATAAAGCCGAGATACGCAACGACCGCATAGACCAATGGCATACCTACTAGCGAGGTACCGGCGATCTGCAAGCCTGGGATTACGCCCGTCAGGTTCATGAAGAGCACGCCGAGGAAGATCGTCATCAGCAGTGGCTGATAGCGCCGCGCTTCCTCTTCGCCACCGAGAATTTCCTCCGCAATCGAGACCTTGGAGAACTCGAGGAGCGTCTCCATCGCAGCCTGCGCCTTGCCCGGAATTAGCTTCGCGCGCTTCGAGTAGAGCACCAGCAGAATCACAAGGATCGCCACTGCTACAAGGCGCACAAGGATAATGCGGTTCATCTCAAAAGGCGTACCGGCGAAGAGAAATGGTGCCGGATCAAATTCGTGCTCGAGCGTGGGGGCAGGGAAACCCTCACCTTCGGTCACCAACAGAATTGGCGCCGTCAATTTCGCTAGCAGTGCATCCACGAGTACGAGTATCCCTCTACGTGCTGTTTCGTCTTCTTTAAGCCGCACCTTTACGGCCCGCGAGTGCGAAGACCTGACGCATTCACTTTACATGGTGGATACAAGTTAGGGCAAAGGTTTTGGAGTTTTTCTGATTTAGTCACATTTACTATTTGAAAAGGTGGTGAGACGGCGGGACCAGGTCCCGATTCGCAGTGAGAATCGGGACCTGGTCCCAAAGTTTCAGTCGCCCATCGTCATTAGTCCTGTCCGATGGCTGGACCGCCAGCACGCATGACTACCAGCGAACTCACGATCAGAGTGACGATCACGCTCCCCATGAAGGCCACAAAAAATGCGAATCCGTTGAACCAATCGCGCCCTTGCACGAGGTTTAGGGCAATGAAAATCCCTGCGATCTTGAGCAAGAAGCTCAGCACCATACTCAGCGACTGCTGATCAGCGAACCAGCGCATCGCCAGATGGTTCGTCAGCCAGCTCAGCAGATCGAGCCCGACCATGAGCGCGACCGCAACCGCCACAGAGAGTAGCGCGTCCCTGCCACCCAGCTTCCACGCGAGCGCACCGCCGAGCACCCCAAGAATCGCGAGCACTACGACGTTCATGAGCGAGGCGCGCGCAATCACCTGCCCTGAGCTCGGACGCTCTCCCGGCGCTCTCCCTCCGCGCCGCGCCCCGCGCGAACGCCTCGGCACCCGAAACTGAGCCACGCTCCCGCCCAGTGCGAGCACTACCCCGCCGATCGCCCACGGCAGCACCCGCTCCAGCGAGTACACCACCGCCGCAGCGCCAGAGAACGAAATCACCGCAGCCCACAGATAGAGCACCAGCACAGCCTTCGTATGCGAGTGTCCGCGGCGCAACAGCCGGTGATGCAGATGCCCCGAATCCGCAGCAAACGGCGACTTCCCGTGCGACACGCGCCGCACCACCGCCCACGTAGTATCGAAAAGCGGAATGAGCAGCACCAAGACTGGCATCACGATCGGCATGAAACCTGGAATCGCGCTCACCGACGTCACCTTCGCCGGATCAATTTGACCGGTGACGACGATGCTCCCGCCAGCGATCACCGCGCCGAGCATCAGAGCTCCAGAATCGCCCATAAAGATCGAAGCGGGATGGAAATTGTAGGGAAGAAAACCGAGACAAATACCGATGAGCCCAGCCATCACCAGCGAGGCGACGCCTGCGTACGATCCCACCGAATCGTTCATAAGGCTCACCGTGTATACGAAAAACGCGAGCGCACCGATCCCGACCACGCCTGCCGCGAGGCCGTCGAGACCGTCGATAAAGTTGACGGCGTTCGCCACCAGCACCACGACCACCACTGTGCCCACCAGGCTGAGGCGCGAGGAGCCAACCGTTACGCCGAAAATCGGGAGGGTGAGCAGCTGCGCCCCAAACCACGCCATCAGTCCAGCAGCGAGAATTTCACCCGCCAACTTCGCGTACCACACGAGTTCCCAAATATCGTCGATCACGCCCAGAGCACACATCGCGCCCGCACCGATCAGCACGCCGAGCATGCCCGAATCAGGCGCAAACACTAGGGTGCGCAGCTGGGGAATCGCCGTGGCCACTACAAAACTCGCCACAAACCCGAGGTACATTGCGAGCCCGCCGAGGCGCGGGATTGGATGGTCATGGACGTCGCGCGCACGCACTTCGGTAATCGCACCAACGCGCACCGCAAGTTTGCGCACGAGAGGCACCAGCGCCGCCGTCACCAGAGCGCCGCTAGCTGCGACCACAACCAAATACCAGAGCATCCTGAACCTGCGCTCAATCCCCTAGCCGGTGCAGATTCGCTGCTGCCACAATCTCGTCTGGGTCAATAGCGCCGACGCGCAGGAATTCCGCCCCGACCGTCTGCTTGTCCGAAAGCTCGGTGAGTCGCACGATAGTGGAAGGCACCCCGCCTGGCGCGGCTCCGGCGTCAAGATACACGCTAATCGCCTCGCCAAGCTGGTCTTGCGCCTCGGAAATATCTTGCGCCGGGGGCTGACCGGTCTTGTTCGCACTGGTGACGGCGAGCGGGCCAGTCTCCTCCAGCAGCGCGAGGGCTACCGCGTGGTCAGGCATGCGCAGACCGACTGTGCCGTTCGTTTCGCCCAAGTCCCAGCCGATGTGTTCATTCGCAGGCACGATAATCGTGAGCGCGCCGGGCCAAAATTCCTTGGCCAATGCCCGCAGCGCTTCGCCCATCGCTCCCTCGAGCGTCGCCTCGGATACCAGCGCCCGAGCTTGGGCGACGTTTGCGACCAGCACCGGAGGTGGCATCGCGCGGGTGCGAGACTTCGCCGCCAGCAGGTTGGTCACGCCCTGCTCATTGAGAGGATCAGCGCCAATTCCGTAGACAGTGTCGGTCGGCAGGCAGATCACCCCAGCCTGCGCAAGCGCGGCCTTCGTCTCGTCAATAACGCGCGCCCACTGCGGGGACGCAAAAGACAGTCCTTCAAGATCGTGAAACACCTGAGTCATAGGGTCATCTTATCCGTTCTCGTGTGGGGCTCGGGCGAAGAGCCAACGCTGGGCGCCCGTCAGGTCGCGGCCCGTGGTGACGGCGACGTAGCCCGCTTCGAGGGCAGCCTCGCGCAACGCCTCGCTCTGCTCGGAGGCGTGTTCCATCACCAGTGCGCCGCCCGGAGCTAGCAGGGTGCGGGCTCGATTGATCAGCGCCAGCGGGAACTCGAGGCCATCTTCACCGCCACCGAAAAGCGCTTGATGTGGATCTGCGAGCACTTCTGGGCTGAGCTCGTGGTAGGTGGGCACGTACGGCGGATTGGAAATGACCAGTCGCGCGCGGCCTGCAATCTCGGTTTCCAGTGGCTCTGGGAGAGGTGCGAGCGCATCGCCGCCCAGGAAAGTCACCGGCGATCCGTAGCGCTGATTGTTGCGCTGAGCAGATTCCAGCGCTACCGGAGAAAGCTCCACGCCGTAGACCTGCGTGCGTGGCATTTCCGTGGCAATCGAGAGTGCAATCGCACCCGAACCGCTGCAGAGATCCACGACGATCAGTGCAGAATCCGCTGGGCTTGCAGCTAGCCGCGCTTCGCCGCGAAGAAAATCAATCCCCGCCTGCGCGACCATTTCGGTCTCTGGCCGCACGACGAACACCCCTGGCACGGATTCGAGCTCTAGATAGCGGAAATACATAGTGCCCAGAATGTGCTGGAGCGGTTCGCGCGCGGCGCGGCGGCGAATGAGTTCTTCGAAATGCGCGACCTGCTCGGGCTCAGGAACGTCCCCAAAGCGCAGCGCGAGAGTGCGAGAGTCCACGCCCAGCGCAGCTGCGAGGAGCTCGCGGGCGTCGTAATCGGGTGAGGCGACGCCGGCCGCCTCAAGCTCAGCGCGCGCATCTTGGAGCAGCTCACGCCAGTTGTGAGGATCCGTACCCATCGCCGTCACTTTGCTTCGCGCTTGCGCTCCGCCTCGAGAGCCGCCTGCTCCAAACGTTCGTTTTCGTCCATCACCTGCAGGCTCTCGATCACTGGGCCAAGCTCGCCGCCCAAGACGGCGTCGAGATTGTAGGCCTTGTAGCCAGAGCGGTGGTCAGAGATGCGGTTTTCTGGGAAGTTGTAGGTGCGCACGCGCTCGGAGCGGTCCACGGTACGCACCTGCGAGCGGCGGAGCGCTGCTTCCTCAGCGGCCTGCTCTTCGAGCTGCTTCTGGCGCAAGCGGGCGCGCAGCACGCGCATGGCCGATTCGCGGTTCTTGATCTGGGATTTCTCGTCCTGCATCGAGACGGTAATGCCGGTTGGCAAGTGGGTGATGCGCACGGCCGAGTCGGTGGTGTTCACGCTCTGTCCGCCTGGACCGGAGGAACGGAACACGTCGATGCGCAGGTCGTTATCGTTGATCTCGATTTCGCCTGGGTCGTCCACTTCGGCGAATACCAGCACGCCGGCGGCGCTGGTGTGGATGCGGCCCTGGGATTCGGTCACCGGCACGCGCTGCACGCGGTGTACGCCAGCCTCAAACTTCAGGTGCGCCCAGACGCCGTCTTGCGGATCTTCAGGGACCTGCTTGGTCTTGATCCCGACCTCGACGTCCTTGTAGCCACCGAGCTCAGTGGTGGTAGCCGAGAGAATCTGCCAGCTCCAGCCCTTTTGCTCTACATAGCGCTCGTACATGCGCAGCAAGTCGGCCGCAAAAAGCGCACTCTCTTCACCGCCTTCGCCGGCCTTCACTTCGAGGATGACGTCGCGACCGTCGTCTGGGTCGCGTGGGATCAGAGCATCGCGCAGCGCAGCGGCCGCTTCTTCCACCCGCTCTTCGAGACCGGGGATTTCGTCGGCAAAGAGGGCTGCGTCGTCACCCCCAGCGTCCACGATCTCGCGCATGTCCTCGAGGTCCTGGCTGGCAGCGAGATACTTTTCGTAGCGGCTCGCCACTCGCCCAAGCTCAGCGTAACGGCGACCGAGCGAGCGCAGCTTCGTAGGGTCAGCGAGCACCTCCGGCGAAGCCATCTGCGCCTCAATCTCGCGGTACTCTGCCATTACGCCTTCGGCAGCTGAGAAATCCTCGTTCGCGACTCCTGCTCCAGCCATTCTTCCCTCGCTCTTATCTGTCCGTGATCCTGCTGATGAAATAGCACAGCGCCGGCGCTGACGCACCCTTTACGGGTGAGCAATCAGTGCCGGCGCTGAGCGAATAAGCTACTTGTTCTTTACACGCTTGCCGTAGCGAGCCTCGAAGCGAGCCACGCGGCCGCCGGTATCGAGGATCTTCTGCTTGCCGGTGTAGAACGGGTGGCATGCAGAGCACACGTCTACGCGGAGGTGATCGCCAGCGTAGGTGGAACGGGTCTGGAACTCGTTGCCACAGGTGCAGCTCACGGTGATTTCGTGATAATCAGGATGAATTCCCTGCTTCATTTTCTCTCCTAGGATCGTTTGATGCCCTGGGTCCACATATGCCTGATGCCTATGCGGTGAACCAGAAGCCGACGTTCAATTAAAGCACTTTCGAGCGGGTTTATTCCACTTTCGTGACCGAGGCGATAATGAACCATTGGGACCTGACCCCAATGGTTCATTTTTGCTACTCGGCGGCCTGCATGCCGCGCACCACGCTGACCAGGAAGTCCTTGTTGGACTCGGTCTTGCGCAAGCGCCCAAGCAGGTAATCCGAAGCTTCCTGTACCTCGAGGGTGCCCAGCGCGCGGCGCAGATGCCACACGATCTTGAGCTCCTCTGGGCTGAAGAGCAGCTCTTCGCGGCGGGTGCCCGAAGCGTTGACGTCCACAGCTGGGAAGATACGACGATCGGCGAGCTGGCGCGAGAGGCGGAGCTCCATATTGCCGGTGCCCTTGAATTCTTCGAAGATCACTTCGTCCATCTTCGAACCGGTCTCGACCAGCGCCGAAGCGATGATCGTGAGCGAGCCGCCGTTTTCGATATTGCGGGCGGCGCCGAAGAACTTCTTCGGCGGGTAGAGCGCAGCGGCGTCCACACCACCGGAGAGGATGCGGCCCGAAGCCGGCTGGGCCAAGTTGTATGCGCGGCCGAGGCGAGTGATCGAGTCGAGGAGGATCACTACGTCTTGCCCGAGCTCCACGAGACGCTTCGCGCGCTCCACAGCCAGTTCCGAAACGATCGTGTGATCCGAAGCCGGACGGTCGAAGGTCGAAGCAATGACTTCACCCTTGACGAGGCGACGCATATCCGTCACCTCTTCTGGGCGCTCGTCCACGAGCACAACCATGAGGTGAACCTCTGGGTTGTTCTTCGCAATCGCCATCGCAAGCTGCTGCATGATGACCGTCTTACCAGCCTTTGGAGGCGAGACGATCAAGCCGCGCTGACCCTTGCCGATCGGGGCAACCAGATCGATCACGCGCGTCGTAAGTGCGTTGTGGGTGGTCTCCATACGCAGCATTTCCTGCGGATAGAGCGGGGTAAGCTTGTTGAATTCTGGGCGCTGCAGCGACTCTTCTGGGCTCAGGCCATTCACCGAGTTGATCTCAACCAGCGGGTTGTACTTGTGCTGGCGCTGCCCGCGACGCGCTGGGCTATCAGCGAGCGAACGCACGGCGCCCACAATCGCATCGCCGCGGCGCAAGCCGAACTTCTTGATCATCTGAGTCGAGACGTAGGCATCCGAATTGCCTGGCAGATAGCCGGCCGTGCGCAGGTAAGCATTCGTACCCGCAATATCGAGAATGCCCGCTACTGGCAGCAGCACGTCTTCATTGGACGAATTGCCCGACTGCTGAGAAGAATTGTTGGAGCCGTTGTTGTTCGACGAATCCGATTCGCCGCGGCGCTGGCTGTTCTTCTGGCGCGCCTCACGATTTTGGCGACGGCGATCGCGCACCTGACGCCCATTGCCGCCTTCGTTTTCGTTCTGGTTACCGCGGCCCTCTTGGCCACCGCGATTCTCGCGATCCTGCGAAGAATCCTGCTCGGAATCATCGCGAGCCTGTGGAGCCTGCTCTTGGGCTTCGTCGTCGCCGCCCTTGGAGCGATCGTCACGACGGCCACGCAAGCGGCTGCGACGGTTCGCTTCCTTCCCGCGGTTCTGGTTGTTTTCTGCGCGGCGCTGCGCCGCATCGCCCAAGGCGTCAAGCGCTGCCTGCTTCTGCTCTGGGTCAAGTTCTACTTTTTCACGGGTGTGCGCTGGCACCTCAGCTACAGCTGCTGCTGCGGATTCTGCGCGCTCCCCTTTGCCCTGCGCCTCAGCCTGCTTGGCTCGAATCGCAGCTACATAGTCCGCCTTGCGCGCTTTGGGGCCCAAATTAATGCCCATCTGGCCGGCAAGCTCTTTCACCTGCGCTACACGCATCGCATTCAATGAACTGGCGGAGAGAGAATTTTCGCTCACGAGGTTCCTTCCTCGGGTGCCACATGGCACATACATTAAAACTTACGTCGCACACTGGTAGCACGCACAACTCCAGCTTTCGCCTGAGTTCGCCTATCAGCAGCGAATGACTAATGAGAATCTGCATCCACGCATCAAATTCATCAGAGAATATCTTCGGCACAAGTACTCATTACTTGGGCGAGCGTGGCCATCAACCCCAAGGGGATCGGTGAGAAGGAAGGCGAACGCCTCCCACTGCTCAATGCTGCGTTAATCCTACACGGAATTTATGGGCGAATCCAAGTATGCGGCGTAATATTCACCGCATCTCAGTCCTCGATAAGCTGAGCGCCACCGACCTGTGCCGAGCGAATCACCTGGAATCCGGCGGCGTTCACTGCCTGTTCAAGAGCGCCATCTACGCGGGCGAAAAGCAGAATCGAGGGGCCGGCGCCCGAGATCACTGCCGGCCAACCCGCGCCTCGCAGCGCCTGCAGCAGTTTTGCGCTACCCGGCATGGAATTCGCCCGATAATCCTGATGCAGCCGGTCTTCCGTGGCTGCAAAGAGCAGGTCTGGCCGGTGCTCGAGAGCATGTACCAGCAGCGCCGAGCGGCTAGCCTCGAAGGCGGCGTCACTATGCGGAACCTGAGCTGGAAGTACGGCGCGCGCCTTCTCGGTTGGGAGCACTGCGGCCGGCACGAGCAAGCTGGTACGAACCGAGTCGTGGACCTTGAGCTGCACAGTCTTGACCGAGCCGCCGGGCTCCGACCATGAAAGCGTGGCACCGCCGTAGATCGCTGGTGCGGCGTTGTCTGGGTGGCCTTCGTACTCAGTCGCGATATCGAGGAGCACCTCGTTGCTCAGCGCCTCCGGCTCATCCACCAGGCCACGCACCAGCATCAGAGCGGCCACGATGGCCGCGGCCGACGAGCCAAGACCCTTGCCCTGCTGGATGCGATTGCGGCATACGAGCGCCACGCCCGCCTGCGAGAGGCCGAAACGCTCGAGCGTCTCGTTAATGACCCTCACGATCAGATGCGAGGAATCGTGCGGCAGGGTCTCATGCCCTTCGCCCAGTACCGTAACGCGCGTGGCCCCGGTCGTAAGCGTGACCGAAACTTCGTCCCACACGTCGTGCGCCATACCCATCGCGTCAAAGCCGGGGCCAAGATTGCCAGACGTAGCTGGGACCCGCACCCGGGCGTGGTCGTTGACGATGCGCATTGCGTTGCTCCCTTTCTAAACTCTCGCTCTGCTCGTGGTTAGCAGCAATCAGGCCTCGACCCGAAGCAGCTGCGAGACGTCGCGAATACCGTCCAAGCTCTCGAGCGAACGAGCCGTAGCGGCGACGTCACCCCTGCGAGCTGGGTACGTGAAAATCGTGAGATTGACGAGATTCGAGCCCTGGCCGAAGAGCATGCCTGGGCCTGGGCCAATCTTGCGCCCAGCTTCGAGCTCCTCGTGCACGTCCAGCGAACGCTGCATCACCGAGGCAATCGACAGTCCGTTTTCCGCGAATTTCTGCGAAATCTGGGCCAGCACGCCAACCGCGTCGGAAGCCAAAACCTTCATCGCCCACGCCGAGGTGATCTCGTCGCCGTTCAGAACCGGCTGGTCGCCGACCACCAGTTCCTGCGGCGCGTGACCGCCACGAACCTTATTGGCGGCCGCAGCCACCACGTCCGAGAGCACGGCGGAAGCGGTAGGAGCGCCACCAGCGCCCTGACCGTAAAAACCGAGGCGCCCCGCCGACTCAGTGTCGATGAGAACCGCATTGTAGGAGCCGTTGATCGCAGCAAGTGGATTCGAGCGGTGAACAAGAGTCGGGCCGACCGAGACTTCCAAGCCATTCTCCGCTTGGCGGGCGCGCGCAACGAGCTTGAGCTCGTAACCAGCCGCCTGTGCAGCGCGAATATTGCTGGTATTGATGGCTCGAATCCCCTGCACGTCCACTTCCTCGAGCGACACGCGCGTATGGAACGCCAGCGACGCGAGGATCGCGATCTTCGCGCCTGCATCGAAACCGTCGACGTCCGCACTCGGATCCGCCTCCGCATAGCCGAGTTCTTGTGCCAAGCTCAGAGCCTGATCGAAGGAGCTACCCTTGACGCTCATCTCGTCCAAGATGAAGTTCGTGGTGCCGTTGAGAATGCCGATCACGCTATGCACGCGGTCGCCCTGTAGCGACTCACGCAGGCCGTGCACCACAGGCACCGCACCCGCAACCGCCGCTTCGTAGTAGAGGTCGACGTCGTTTGCCGCGGCAAGTTCGTAAAGCTCCGGTCCGTGAGTGGCCAGTAACGCCTTGTTGCCGGTGACGACGCTCGCACCGTGCTCGAGGGCCCGGCGCACGTACGTGCGTGGCGGCTCGATCCCGCCGATCAGCTCGATGACGATATCCGCGCGATCGATCAGGGATTCCGCATCGGTCGTGAGGAGTTCACGCGCGATCGACGGATCGCGGGGAGCATCAATATCCCGCACGGCGATACCGATCAGCTGCAGATCTGCTCCAGCGCGTGCCGAAAGCAGGTCATGATCCTCGACCAACAGTCGAGCCACCTGGGTGCCCACGGTGCCTGCACCAAGTAGGGCGATCGCCACAGGCTTAGCTGCTACCTCGTTCTCGTTCATCGCTGCTCCTCTCTCACGCGGCTGCTATGGCAAATCTACCGCGTAAGCTCGCAGAACTTCGAAATTGCCCGCTACGAAAGACGCTTACCTACACCCCGACGCGCAGTTTCCACTCCGCCAGAGTCTCGCTCACGCCGCGCTCCCGCGCTTGGCGCGCCAGCAGATTCTCTTCTGGCAGCAGGCGACGCAAGTAGTCGGCGTCGAGATTCTCGACTGCGGCCTCGGTGGTCGCCGTCACTAGATCCGCGCGGAGCGTTGCCAAATTCGCCTTAGCTTGCAACGGACCCTGGGTGAGGTGGAGTGACTGCGTGTGGTCCTGCAGCACGATCGTCACGGTACGCGAGAAGCGACCTGAGCGAGTGATGAAAGCCTGCTCCGTGAGTGCTACGCCGCGACCGGCGCGGCCGATCGGATCGAACCAGCGAGCCCGCTTTGGAGCGCCCGTGACTCGCTCCCCGCTCCACTTGCCATCGAGTAGCTCGGCGAGCAGTGCGGCATCGTCGTCACTCCCAAGGCCAGGAATGAGAGTCCACAGGATCTGCATCGCGTCTGCGCGGGTACTCACGCTCACGAAAGTGGAGAGCAGCGTGTCGGTATCGGCGGAGGCGTCGATGAGCGCACCCGGCCTCTCGATTTTGATCGTCCACCAGTCGAATTTCTTCCACAGCAGGCGGCGGTGGAGAGTGACGGCGTGGATGCGCTGCGGCGGGTAGGTGGAGGTGACCAGCTTGGTCAGGCCCGCGCGGCGGCGCACGCCATTCTCGGAGACGAAAATCTTCAGCCCAAAATCTTGCGCAAAGCTCTTCAGGTATGACCAGAAAACGCCAGCTATGGCCACCAAAGTGGTAAAGGACAAGGCCAAGAAGGATTCGCGCCCCACCAAGAACTGCAAGATTAACAGCACGAGGAAAATAATCAGGAACACGAAACGAATCGACATGACGTTTGCGAGCAGGAGCCGGCCAAACGGAAGTTCGTAGACGAGTCGGTCGCGCTCGAGATCGTCCGCGTCGAGCACTGGGATCGGCGCCGGGG
>R16__coassemble_1255_pt1 | contig 18202 bp, 14 predicted proteins | sample R16__metabat2_low_PE_015 | metagenome-assembled genome bin R16 | reverse complement strand
GCAAGCTTGATCGGCGCCGTGAATGGTTCACCTGGGTGGCGAGGCAGAGTCAGCAAGAAAGTGGACCCGACCCCGAGCACACCCGTTGCCTCGAGCGTACCGCCGTGGATTCCGGCGTCCTCTCGCGCAATCGTGAGACCAAGACCGGTGCCGCCAGTCTTGCGCACGCGCGAGCGGTCTGCGCGCCAGAAGCGATCGAAGACGTGCGCCGCCTGCTCATCGGTGAGGCCTACGCCGTGATCCCTGACCTCGACTGCGACAGCATCCGTTCCGCCGACAACTCGTATCGAAATCGGGCGGCCTTCTGCATGCTCGAGCGCATTGACCACGAGATTGCGCACGATGCGCTCCACCCTGCGCGGCTCGACCTCAGCGAATGTATCGCCGGTGGACGAAACGTTCACCGTTACGCCGTTATCCTGCGCGAGTGGCTGCGCCATCTCCACGACCTTATCCACGATCTCCCGCAAGTCGCTGCGATCGGCGACCAGGGCCATCGAACCCGCGTCGTAACGCGAAATTTCGAGCAAGTCCGAGAGCATCGCATCCAGATTCACCAACTGATCGTGCTGCAATTCCGCGGAACGTTTGAGAGCCGGAGCAAGCTCACCGCGCTTGTCGTAAATCAGCTGCCCCGCCATGCGGATAGTCGTCACAGGCGAACGAAGCTCGTGCGAGACGGCCGAGACGAAGTTCGTTTGCACCGCACTCATGCGCTCCATACGAGTAAATTGGCTCTCGATCGAATCGGCCATCTGATTAAAGGACTGCGCCAGCTGGGCCAGCTCATCAGAGCCATACACCTTCATACGCGCACCAAAATCGCCTTGCGCCAACTGCCGAGCACCCGTTGAGGCTTCCCGAATCGGGCGCAGCACCAAGCGCAAAACGATCGCCAACAGCAGCGAAATCACCAAGATCAAAGCCACCAGCGCAAAGGCGAGCACGCGGAAAGTCGAGATCAGCAGCGCTTCTTGCACTGCGAAAGAATAGACGGCGTAGAGCTCATAATTCCCCGCACCTGGGATGCGAATTGCCTTGCCAATCACCATGCCAGGCTGGCTTGCCGCAGATTCGATCGGGATTGCGACCGACTGCCACGCCACTGAATCCTCGGCTCCCACCTGAGCCCTGAGCTCTGGACTCACGAGGTTTCGCAAAGTGGAAGCAGCCGCCGTCACCGGTTCTACAAGCTGCGTAGAAGAAGCCGGCTGCCCACTAGAGCGCATCAGCACGGCACCCAAGAGCCCTCGGGCAGGATCGTACATGCCCGAAACTAAGTCGTTCGCCACCTGCTGCGACTCACCAGCCGTAGGAGCGTTGACGGCGGAGAATCGCTCTTGCGCAATCGCAGCTTCGGATGAGAACTGCTCGACGTTCGACGTAGTCGCCTGCTCAAAAATCGAGGAACGGATCTGGCTCGTGATCACGACCCCCAAAGCTCCCAAGCCCACTACGCCACCGATCACGATAATCGAGATCACTCGCAGGCGCAGCGAAGAAGCCCAAAACTTTTGTATTGAGCCTACTGAGCGTGAGAGAAATTCAAAAAAGGAGGTCAGGCCTTTCACCGATGATCAGACCCTGCCCGATATCCCACGCCGCGAACCGTCAACACAATCGTTGGATGCTCCGGATCGTGCTCAACCTTCGCGCGCAAGCGCTGGATGTGAACATTCACGAGGCGAGTATCTGCAGCGTGGTGGTAGCCCCACACCAGTTCCAGAAGCTCTTCGCGCGAAAAGACCTGATACGGCTTCTTCGCCAAAGTGGTAAGCAGCTCGAACTCGAGTGGCGTCAAATGCAGCTTGTTACCATCGCGGGTGACCTCGTGCGCAGCCAGATCGATATCAAGATCACCGATATGCAGCACTTCCGGCTCCGCCTCCTGTCGACGCAGACGCGCCTTCACGCGTGCGAAGAGCACGGAATTCTCGAAAGGCTTGGTCACGTAATCGTCCGCACCCGCCTCGAGACCCGCGATCACGTCCACGGCATCCGTCTTGGCACTCATCATAATAATCGGCACGTCGGATTCAGCCCTTAGCGCACGGGCGACCGATACGCCGTCCAGCCCAGGAAGCATCACGTCAAGCAAAATCAGATCGGGTCGCAATGACCGGTAAATGGGCACGACCTGAGCACCGTTTGCCACGACCGTGGCCTCATAGCCCTCAGAGTCAAGCAAAATCGCCAGCATTTCGGAAATGCCAGGATCGTCATCTACCACAAGAATTTTCTGTGCCATCGCCGATATTCCTTACATCTATCGTTGATCACGTTCTCGATGTTAAGCCTATCGCACCGCTTTGGCATTTTTTGGTGTCCCCGCCGCTGAGGTTCGTCCCAATCTTTATGTAATCGAGCAAGTAGACTGGCTGGTGACGTGAACGGGGATCCAAATTGAGGAGAACAATGACACAACCGAATCCATACGAGGCGCCCAATTCCGGTCAATCTAATCCCTACTCAGAACCTAAGTACATGCCTTCGCAAGGCGCCATGGGGCAGCCGCCGGCTTCCCCGTATGGTCAATTTAGTACGCAATACACTCAGCCGAATTACACGCAGCCCTACCCCACCCAGCAGTACGGGCAGTACGGCGAAGTAAACGTTAACGCCAACGAGTACTCGGCTGGCTACGGCACCGTAATTCCGCTCAAACCGCTTGGCATTGGCGATACTATCGATGCGGCTTTCCGATTGTTGAAATTCAATCCCGGGGCATACTTCATCTTCCCGTTCATCGTGATGCTGATCGCGAATATCCTCACGGCACTGATCTCGCTTGCGATGGGCGATTCCACCTCGATCTTCAGCACGGACTTCGTCTCGAATGCTTCGAGCGTATTCGGGGCAAGCCTCCCACTCACTCTGATCATCGACCTACTCGCCTCAGTAATCATTTCAGTCGTGGGCACGCGCGTAACGCTCGCCTCCGTGCGCGGCCAAAAGATTTCGATTGGCAAGTCCTTTGCGATGATCAAGCCGCGGTTCTGGTCGCTCTTCTGGAAAATTATAGTCTTGAGCATTATCTACGCCATTGCCGTAGTCATCATCGGCGGAATCATCCTCGCCGTCACCATCGGCGCATTGAGTGGGGCTACGGCTGACCCGCTCAGCTCTGGAGAAACCCCAGTAGGCTTCGTTCTCGGAATACTCGGTGCTCTTGTACTGATCTACCTCATCATTGGCTTGATTTACCTGCGTTTCGCCCTCGCATCCAGCGCAATCGTGGCGGAAGGCGCTGGCCCGATCAAGTCCCTCAAGCGCTCGTGGAATCTCACCCGCGGCTCGTTCGGCTACATTCTGGGTACCGTGATCATCGTGACGCTCATGGTGGGCGTGGTGCTGGGCGTCGTGACGGCAATCTTCTCGACTATCTCGTTGATCGCCATCGGCTCCAGCGGAGAAAACATCGTCGGTGTACTGGTGGGCGCTCTGGGAATGTCGGTCATCATTTCGATTGTCATCACCCCACTTCAGTGCGTGATGCAGAATCTCATCTACGTGAATATGCGTTTTAAGCGCGAGAACTTCCACCAGCAGCTCTGGGAGGAGATCGGCCAGTGAAATTTGCTGCGCTTGCGCTTGCCACCCAGATCGACCCAGACGACGCCACCGCTGCGCAATGGGCCAGTGAAGAGTTGGCAAAACGCAAGTACCACCTGCGCCCCTCGCTTCTCGAGAGACTGATGGACTGGCTCAATGAGCACTTGACCCTCAGGTTTTCCGTGGGCGAGGGTGATGCAGGCGTGGCGATTTTGATCGTCATCCTGATTGCGCTGCTGATCGCGATTACGGTATTCGCCATTCGTCGCTACTCGCGCGCGAAGACAGCAGAAACCTCCTACGAGAGTCCGCTTTCGCCGTTACTGGGTACGGATAAGTCCGCCGAGCAGCTGCGCCACGCTGCTGGAGAGGCCGATCGTCGCTCCGATTTCACCGCTGCGACCATCGAATACTTCCGTCTCGCGATCAAACTTGCGAGTGACGGCGACCTGATCGCCTTGTGGCCAGGGCTCACGGCTCGGGAAGCGGCGCGGGAACTGGGCACCGAACTCGGCGACCCGGCGCTCTGGGCTGGAGCGGCCGCCGTCTTTAATCGCAGTTTCTTCGCAGACCGTGAAGCTAGCGAAGCAGATGCGCGGGCGATGGCCGAACTCGCAGCAATCGTGGAACGCACGACCCAGAAGCACAGAGCTAAAGTCCCTGCGGGAGCCGCGCGATGATCAGCAAAAAGACCCGCACTACAGTTCTCATTACGGCGCTCATCGCAATCCTGATCGTGATCGCTACTATCGCCAATATGGGCGTTCTCGGCCAAGATGATGGGCGCAGGCTTTCACCTGGCTCCACCCAAGCGAAGGGCGCAGGTGCAATCGCAGCGATTCTCGAGGACCAAGGCGTCGCCGTCACGCACGTGAGAAACCAGGTCGAGCTCGGCGAGATTCAGGCCGATTCCACAACGCTCGTGGTGGATCCCTGGCAGCTCAGCAACGGCGATATTTCAACGCTCGCGGGCAGCGGGTCAGAGGTGATCGTGCTGCTCCCCTCCGGCTTCAGCGAAGCCATGCGCTGGGGATTCTCAGAGCGCGAGTGGGGAATCAACGTGGGAGACGACCAAAAGGCGCACGTAGCCCAGTGCGAGCAGGGACCGATCACTCCCGCAGAATCTGAAATCGGCCCGATCACTACGATTTATATGAACGCCGAAGGCCCCGCCTGCCTACCAGTGCAGGGCGGACACGCATGGGTGCAAAGCCCGCGCTACGAAAACGTCTGGGCATTCGGGGCCGGCGAGATTCTCACGAATATTCGCCTCGCCGAACTCGACAATGCCGGCGTAGCGGTGCGAATGCTCGGGCGCCATCCGAACCTGTATTGGGTTGAAAACTATGCATCAGTCGAAATAACTGAGGCACAGCCAGCCCGCGGCCTGCCTGCTTGGCTCGTCGCATTCTTCGCTGCATGCGTCGCAACTGGTCTGTGGTACACGGTCTACCGGTGGCGCAGATTCGGCAAGCTGGTCGCCGAGCCGATGCCCGTCGTCGTCCCCGTGGGTGAAGCCGAAACTGGACGCGCCCGCCTCTATTCGGCGAGCAGAAACCCAGCGCATGCCGCGCGAATCACCCGTTCGGCGTTCATTTCGCGCTACGCAACCCGCCTCGGAATCACCGAGCTCTCGAACCAACAGCAAGTCGTGGAGGCTTTCGACGCAGCGATCGCCTCCCATCACCAGTTCCGCAAACCCGCCGAGCGCAAAGAGCAGCCCGCACTGGACCGCGACTTCCTGGGCTCTGCGCTCTACAGCTACCCCGTATCAACCGATCAAGATCTCGCCCACGTAGTATCAATGCTGGGCACCATTGAGAAGGAATTAACCCATGTCAAGCAGTGAAACCTTAGATGCATTCGCCGCCGTCCGCCGCGAGATCGCGAAGGCCGTAGTCGGTCAGGAGCAAGCAGTGACGGGCGTGCTCATCGGCCTGCTCACCGAAGGGCACATCCTGCTCGAAGGCGTGCCTGGCACGGCGAAGACCCTGCTCGTACGCTCGCTCGCGCGGGCCCTCACCGCCGATTTCCGGCGCGTTCAGTTCACGCCGGACCTCATGCCAGGCGACCTGACCGGTACGCTCATCTATCACGCTGACTCCTCGCATTTCGAGTTCCGCGAGGGCCCAGTCTTCACGAACATCCTGCTCGCTGACGAGATCAACCGAACTGGGCCGAAAACCCAAGCCGCCCTCCTCGAAGCGATGGCTGAGCGGCAGGTTTCCGTGGACGGCAAAGCCCACAAGCTGCCTGATCCGTTCATGGTGGTCGCGACCCAGAACCCGATCGAATTCGAGGGCACCTACACCCTCCCTGAGGCGCAGCTCGACCGCTTTGAGCTCAAGATCGTGGTGCCGCTCCCGAACGCGGAGCAAGAGCTCGAGATGCTCGAGCGCCACGCCACCCACTTTGACCCGACTCGTTTGGAGACGGCGAATATCGAGGCCGTCGCCTCGCCTGCGACTATTGTGCAAGCGCGCAGCGAAGTGCGAGCGGTGACCATCCACCACGAGATTTTGGATTACATCGTGCGCCTCGTGCACGCCACGCGCGAACATCCTGCTACCGCGATTGGGGCCTCCCCTCGCGGCGCGACGGCGTTGCTCGCGGTTTCGAGGGCGCTCGCCTGGCTCGAGGGCCGCGATTACGTAACCCCAGATGACGTGAAAGCGCTGGCTATCCCCGCGCTCGCCCACCGCATTACGCTGCTTCCGGAAGCGGAGCTCGACGGTCTCAACGCCCCGAGCCTGGTGAGCTCGATCCTGGGCTCGGTCGCTGCTCCTCGGTGACGCCATGTACATCCGCTTTCCTGCAGTCGTGCTCTCGCTCGTGGGCGTGCTGGTTGCGCTGCTCACGCGCTCGCTCACGGCGCTCATTGTGTTTGAGGCAGCGCTGGCAGTGCTGTGCCTCTTCGACGCTCTGCTCGCGCCGAGCCCGAAGCGCATCTCGGCCCAGCGCTCTGGCCCAACCGAGGGTCACGTGGATGAAAACCTCACGCACGTGATCACCCTCAAATCCACCGCTCGCCGGCGCATCACCGGCACACTGCGCGATGCGTGGCCGCCATCGGTGCAGGTCACGCCCAAGTATCAGAATTTCCAGATCCCAGCCGGTGGCAAGGCAGAGCTGGCCCAGACCCTTACGCCGCGCCGCCGCGGCACTCGCCTCGCAGAGCATCTCACGCTCCGCACTGTGGGTCCGCTGCGCCTCGCTGGGCGCCAGCGCTCGTTCCCACAGCAGGCACTGCTGCGCGTCCTGCCGCCGTTCAAGGCCCGCAAGAATCTCCCCTCCCGGCTCAAGCGCCTGCGCGAACTTGAAGGGCGCACGCTGCTGCTCGTTCGCGGCGAGGGCACCGAGTTCGATTCGTTGCGCGAATATGTACCGGGTGACGACGTACGCGCAATTGACTGGCGCTCGAGCGCACGCTTGGGCCAGACTCTCGTGCGCACGTGGCGACCAGAGCGCGACCGAACCGTCGTGATCGTCGTTGATTCTGGGCGCGGCGGCGCCATGCGCTTTGGCGAGCATCCAGCCTTCGACGCCTATATGGAATCGGCGCTGCTGCTGGCCGCCGTCACTACCCGCGCCGGCGACCGCGTACACGTGCTCGCACTCGATACGCAGGAGCGGATGCGAGTGGTAGATCCAGCCCCGAGCCAAGTCTTGAACCGGCTCGCGCAAGGTTTCGCAGACGTCGAACCCGCCGTCACCGCAACCGACTGGCGCTTGGCGAGCACCTACCTGCGCAAGGCGGCGCCACACCGAGCGCTGGTCGTCGTGCTCTCGAGCCTCTCGCTCGGCTCGATCAGCGATGGGCTGCAGGATTTTATTGCAGAGACTGCTCAGCGACACACGGTGATTGTGGGATCGCTGCGGCGCGAGGCGTTGAGTTTCGCTAAGCCGTCAGATGCTGAAGACGCCTACGAGACCGCCGCTGCAGCGCGCTCCAGCCTCGAGACGAAGGCGCTACTGCGCGCGCTAGGTCAGCAGGCACACGTCGTCATGAGTGACGACGAAGAGGCGCTTCCCCCGAGCGTCACCGACGCTTATATCAACCTCAAGGCCGCCGGCAAGCTCTGAGCGCGAGCTCGGGATCTCAGCCCGCATACTCCACGTGCCAGCCTTCGTCGGCGCGCTCAGAGGCGGCGAGCTCCGCTGCAGCTTGTCGGCCGCACGCGATCGTCCACCACCAGAAAGCCGCGAGCGCCAGCGTGCCGATCGCGATTTTCACAGGCCACGGCAACGGCGACGGCGTCACGTAGCCCTCTACGAGACCAGAGACGAATAGCACGAAGACCAGCCCAACTGCGACCAACACAGTGTGCCTACCTTCAGCAGCGAGGCTCTGTGCTCGCGGCCGAGGCCCAGGTACCACAAGCGCCCAGAAGAGGCGCAGACCCGCCGCACCGGAGACGAAAATCGCCATCAGCTCCAACTGTCCGTGCGGGAGAATCAGCTGAAAGAACGTCGGCAGCTCACCGAAACGATCTAGAATCGCACCCGCCTGTGCCACCGAAGCCATATTAGAAAAGAGCACGTAAACCGGATAGAAACCGGTGACGCCGGAGGCCACGGCCTGCAGCGCGATCCATGCGTTGTTGGTCCACACCATGGTGGAAAACTCCGAATGTGAGAACTCCGAGTAGTAGCCTTCGAAAGCGACCTTCGCGTAGCCCTCTTGCTGGGAGTAAGAGCCGAGCGTGTCCAGCAACTCTTCGTTACCGGCGTAGGTGAAAAAGACGATGGCGAATACCGCGATGCAGGCCGCCGTCACTCCAACCGACCACCAGCGGATGCGATAGAACGCGAGTGGCAGGACGCGCGTGAAAAACTCGATTACGGCGCGTTGCCAAGTGATGCGCTGCGCCGTAAGCCGCGAGCGCGCCTTCGCGATCACCGCCGAGAGTCGCAAAATCACTTCCGGATCTGGAGCCTGCGCGCGAATCAGCGCGAGATGCCCAGCAGCCTGCTGATAGAGCTGCAAGAATTCATCCGCCTCGGGTCCACTCAAGCGCCGTTTGCTCGCCAATTCGTCAAGGCGGTCCCACTGCGCTCGATACACATACGCGAAAGCTACTGGATCCATACCCACCACTGTGCCATACTTGGCGCCCGATAGCACTGGGACTAATGAGCTAGCACACGCGCGCATGCTCCTCTAGGCTGGGAATATGCGAAACAACGATCAAGAGCGCCAGCTGCGCGCCCGCGGTTATCTCGGTGACGAAATCGTCACTGGTGAGGCCGTCGTGCTGCAGATGCCCTCTGCCACCGCCGCATCGCGTATCGGCTCAGGCGCGATCGATTGGATTCTCTACATGCTGTGTTTCGCACTGAGCGCCTGGACGCTCTCGAAGCTCTCGGGAAGCCTCTCCTCCGCCGTCACCCGCTCGATCCTGATATCACTGATGGCTTTCTGGATGTGGCTGGTGCCCGCGCTGATCTCAGCTTTGAGTCACGGATCGTCGCTCGGGAAACTGATTACCGGTACGCGGGTGGTACGTAGCGACGGCGCCCGCATCAGTATTCGACAGGCCTTTATTCGCGCCACGATCGGCGTATTTGAGATCACGTTCTCGAGCGGCGCTATCGCTATTCTCGCGATTGTTTTCTCGGCCAGGTCCCGCCGATTTGGGGATATGGCTGCGGATACTTACGTGGTGCGCTGGCCGAAATCGAAAAAATACGCCCCGCCGGCGCAGGTACCGCCTTCGCTGCAGTCGTGGGCGGCAGGTGTGTGGCTGCGCCCGCTGCCTGGCGGTCTGACCCTGAACCTCGTGAATCACCTGCGTTCTCGCGGTGCGCTCACTCCGGAAGCCCGCTCCGCTCAGGCACAGATTTTGGCAGGCGCCGCAGAACCTTTTGTCTCTCCGCCTCCGCCTTGGGGCACGCCTGCTGAGGAGTTTATCGAGGCTGTGGTGGCGCTGCAGTTCCGCGATCAGGCGCAGCGCGGCGAGAAGACTCTCGCTCGCCAGCAGATGGCGCTAGGGCGCGCAGCTAGTATTCCTTTCGCGAGCTGAGGTTCAGTCGCGCTCTTTCGCGCTGTCGACGACCGAAAGCGACGGGCGCTTCGGCGCAAACTTCGCGCGTGGAGAAGTAGGATCTGGAATATCCGCACCCATTCGGCGAGCATCGCGGCGCGCCGGAGCTGGAGGCGGCACATCTCGCTTAGAAGCCTCACGAATCGCGTCGGCGAGCGCAGTGAGATCATCGGTAGACGGGCTCGGCTGCTCAAATTCGGTAATGAGTCGCACAAGCTGCCAGCCCACCGGCACGGTAGCGCTCAGGGCGTGCTGCTCGCACAGATCGTAGGTGCCAGGCTCAGCGGTAGGAGAAAGCGGGCCGATCACCGCCGTGGCTTCCTTGTAGCCATAGGTCATAGTGGCCACCGCTGGGTTGTGGCATAGCGTGCGCGAGCATTCACGAATTGGACTCATACCCGCCAAGGTAGCACTGCTCGCACACAAAGGCTATAAACTGGGCCTGTGAGTTTCCCGAACCCCTCCGTTTTCCAGCGCTCGCACGCGCGCGTCCGCCGCGATCGGCACGGGCGTGGCTTGCGGGGACCGATTTTGGATCCGCAGCTTCCTGCGTGGCGCACCCGCGCTCAGATGTTTGACGACATTATCGCTTGGGATTTGGGAACCTTCCGTCGCTATCTTGGCGACCGTCTCGAAAAGTTCGACTTCGCCGTGCTTGACGTGCCTCATAGCGACCCAGCCCCGTGGGAAGAGGGCGTGCCGCTCGGGCGCTTCCTCCCTTTCGAGAGGCCGGCAAAGATTCACGGGCGCATCGTTTTCTATCGGATGCCGATTATTCAGGCAGCCTCGCGCGACCCGCATCCGCGCATGTTCATTCACTACGTGGTGACGAACCAGCTCGCATCTGCGCTCGGCGAGCGCCCTGAAGATATCGACTACTTGGCGTGAGAAAGTGAGAATCGCTAGTCAGCGACTACCACTCGAGTCGCGCTCAGCTGACCACCTCTCGGTGCGATCGGCACTGAATCGATGCCCGCACCTTGATCCTCACTGGACGTGAGCGCAATCGCCGCATAGACGGACTGGTCAGCCGAAAGCGTGACGTAAGCGCTCCCCTGCGGAAGATCGATCCCTGCCGTTCCCCGCCACTCGAACGAGCCCGATCCGGTCTCATCCCCGTTCTCGTCGTATGCCTTCCATTCGAGCGTGGCAGGATCAGCATCTTCAGTATCCAAAGATGCTGTGGTGGTCACGACGAGACGCCCGCTGGCCTCACCAAGCGCGCCAGCTCCTTGCTCTAGCGCGTCACTCGCCCCGATCCACGCCACATCCGTGCGGCCAGAATCGCTAGCCCGAGTCATCTTCACGCCTGCCGTGATCGGCGCATCAGCTGCTACAGCCACGGCGTAATCCCCCGCCGCTACCCCGTCGAGGCTGAGGTCGAGCACGCTCTGGGCAGGCACCTGAGCTTTGCCACCAGGCAGGGGCGCGGCGCGGCCTTCAGAATCGATGAGCGTCACTGTAACGCTCTGCTCCGTTTCATTCGGATTCACAATCCGCACGGCCGCCGACAAATTCTGATCAACAATCGTCGAAGCACCAGTTTGCTCAGCGCCTGCAGCGCCTCCGAGGTTCACCTGACCTGGTGTGAGGCTCACGCCTGGCACAACCACCCGTTTCCCGAGAGCTGCTGGACTCACAAAACCGATCCCCCGAGCAGCAGTGCCAGCAAGTTCAGTGTGCTGCATCGTAGCCGCAAAAACGCCCGCATCTGTGCTCAAATGCAAAGCAATGCGGTCGTCGTCGCCCAATAAGCCATCGAGAGAAATAGCAGACGTCTCGCCCGCCGCGAGCGCCACCGCTGAATTTCCGCTCAGCGCCGCTGCTCCAGTCGAGGTAAAAGCATCGATCTGCACCTGAATCGGGCGCGGCGAAGGGTTCGTGAGCATCACAATATTCGAGCGGCCGATGCCCACGCTTGAGCCCACGAGCCACGCCGAACTGCTTGGCCACAGGCACGTATTCGTGGCAAGACCACGTAAGTCACCGCCGTTCGCCGAATGCTGAGTAGCACCAGCGGCCCACGGGGGCTCTTCCCCGCGCGGGAGCACCAGCGCTCCGGCGAGTTGCGGCGTGCCCAACTCACTGGTCGATTCTCCCCACTGGCCTTCACCCTGATCCTGCGAAAACGACCGCACTCCTGCCCAACCGCGGATCTCAGGCTCCTCCTCGCCGAGGATCAAGCCCTGGGCGGCAGGCCGGAGCAGCCCACCGGTACAGGCGAGTACGGCTTGACCGTCGTTTGCGGTGACGGCGACTGGCTCAAGACTCGTCTGGCTCGGCTCAGGGACTACTCGCGCAGCTACGATCCCTGCGCCTGCAATGGCAACCAGCGCTACCCCACAGGCGCCGCGCACGAGGGCGCGCTGAACATTCGATCTGTCGGGCATACTAGTCATCCTTCCGCGATCGAATCGGCAGCGCACCGATGAATGTTACGCCGAGCGCTACGATTACGCCGGCCAGCCAGACTCGGTGCAGGGCGCTAGCTACATTTACGATTACTCCAAAAGATTCGCCGGCTGCAGGAAGGTTCGGAAGCTCCCACACATTCGCCCACTCAAACCCGAGCTCACGCGCCTGCTCGGCGCTCACCTGCTCGAGCGCCTGCCCAGCCACGCTCGCCTGCCAGACCTGCGAGGCACGCTCGCTGAGCACAAGATAATAAGGGCCCTCTCCAAGTGCCGTCACATCTTCAGGCATGATCGACGCTGCCGCCTCAAAACGCCCAGAAGGCACGGTGAGGTAGCCGGTAGCCTCAGGCTGCGCCGTCACGATGCGGAGCCTTGGCGCCGAGGTGAGCGCTGCGGCGTCACCAGCATTCGGCTGGTCCACCCGCCAGAAGGCGCCAGTGGCGTTCTCCGTCACGAAATCGAGCCCAGCCAGGGTATTGAGCTCAGCGATCAAGGACGCGCGCCTATCGCCCTCAGCGCTCTGGTCAGCCGGCGGGACGAGCACGATGGAAATTGCGTGGCGGCCCAGCGTGCTGGCTGCGCGCGCAGAACCGGTTGAGAAATTCGCGATTGCCTGTGCCAGCTCAGCATCTGCCCCGTCGCTCAAGGCTGGAGCACCCGCTGCGACAAGCTCATGCGCATCGGCAACACTCTCGATCATGCGCACCTCGCGCAGCCCGGCACGAGGTTCGCGGCGAACCTGCGCCTCAATCGCGTCGCCTCGCACTGCGAGCACCAATACCCGCGAGCGCGCATCGCTCTCCTGATCCACCTCTGCGAGAGCCGGAAGCTCCTGGTCAGGCGCCGCGCTCACGAGCCGCTGGTCTGCACTGAGCGACTCGTAGCTCCAGAACGCACCAGTTGCGAGCAAGCCCAGAGCAAAGATCGCTGCCAGTGGCGCAGCCCAAATCCGCAAAGCCGCGAACCGCTTCGCCCGCAGCGCGCTGCGCAGGCCTTGAGCCCCGCTCACACACGCGAGCACCAAACCGAGCCACCCAAAAGCGTGACCGACGCCGAACCAGCCCGTAACGACCTGAATCTCGCCCACCTCGCTCATCGCGAGACCGACCGGCACATACAACGCGCCCGCAGCGAAAGCGAGACCAGCCACCGCGAAGAACCAGCCGAGCAGCACCCCAGACTGAGAAGCCAGGCGAAGCCCAGCGAGCAGCGCACACGCCGCAACTACCGCTACAGCGCCGTAAAGAGCTAGGTGCCAGTAAGGCTCAAATTGCAGCGGGAAGCCGGCAACCGCCTCAAGCGGAGTCTTGGCATCGGGGAAGACCGGCCCAGCGTGCGAGAAGAGGTAACCGACCAGCAGCTGAGGATTCTTCGCCAGCTGGGCCAGCGAAGGAAGCATAAGCGCAAGCGCCGGAACCGGCAGCCACAGCCAGCGCGCGCGGCGCGGACCGTTAAAGATGAGGCCGATGAGCGTAGCGAGCAGCGTAAGAGCAAGATAAATGGGCGCTGCCGAGCTCAAGAATGCGCCAGCCAGCGTCAGAGCTGCAAGCGCGTGACGGCGGGAGCGCCAGGTGCGCACAAAGGCGCTGAGCGCCAATGGCAGGGCTACGTGAATCAGCGCGCCGGCAACCCTGCCCTGCTCGAGGGCATTGAGGAAAGCAGGCGCCACCAGCCACGCGAGCGCGCCCAGCACGCGCACCTCCCACGAAGTAGTGAAGCGACCTGCAAGCCGATAAAAACTCAAGGCCGCCAGAATCGGGGCGAGGATCAGGCTCAGCGATGCGAGCTGGCCAAGATTGATCCCAACCAACGATGCCGGAATCAAGACGGGCAGGAACCACAGCCAGAACGGGTCCACCGTGCCTAGCTCGCCTGCACCGAAAGCTTGCCAAGGGTAAATCGCGTCTTGCATAAGTGCGAGGCCACTCGCATAGTCAGGGGCGATTGCGCCGCCACTGAGCGCGCCCGCACCCAGATATGGGGCATTCCAAGCGAGCGTAGCAAACAGGCCAAGCGCTGCCGCGATCACGTACCCGCGCCGCGCGCGATAGCGGAAGTCAGCATACTCTTTCTCAGTCATCCCGCCGATGCGTTTCGGAGGCACTGGGCGCACCCGCGCATCCCTACGCAGCATTGCCTGCGCTCGGCTCACTTCCCGTTCACTCGCATAGAGCCGGCTGAGCGGGCGCGCATTACCAGCCGCAGCAGCTCGCCGCCGCCCTCGGATGATCGCTGGCCACATACCGAGCAGCGCGGCTCCAGCGCGCAGCTCGCCCCACGCGCGACGAGGATCTCGCATCACTAAGCGCCACAGCAGCCGAGGAATCGTCACCAGCAGCATCCCGAGGTATAGCGGAAGCAGAGCAATTAGCGGCGTTGGAATAAGCGCATTAAGGAGCTGAGCCCGGCGACGAGCTCCGAAAGAACGGCGGAAGATCGCGTCGTCGTCACCCCGCCCGTACGAACGCGCCTGATGAATCAACTGCGCACGCGAGGCCAGCACCACTCGGTATCCGGCTCGCCACACCCGCTGGCTAAACTCAAGCCCGTCACCGAACGGACCGAAATCGGTGCTCAGCCCACCAAGTTCGTCATAGACGCTGCGGCGCACTAGCATTCCCGCGCTGCCCACGCCGAGCACGTCCTCTTGATAATCGAATTGCCCCTGATCGCGCTCATGCACACGAGTTCGAGGCACGCGGCGCGCGAGGCGAGTCGCGCGAATCCCAGCTTCCCGCACGAAACGCACGCCATCGGCGTCAAAATCAACCTGCTTCGGACCTACCACGCCGATACGGTTAGAAGTCTCAGCCTTGTTCAGCAGCTCCTCAAGCGTAGTGGGCGCGGCGCTGGAATCGGCGTGTAGCAGCCAGAGCCACTCTTCTACATCCTCCAGAGCCGGATCCAGAACTTCTGGCTCTTGAGCTTCGAGCGCGGCCTTCACATAGCTCGCGAAATTCGGTTTCGAGCCCAGCACCTGAAAATCGATAGTGACGCCGGCGCCTCGCGCATACTCCTCGCTCAGCTTGCGCAGACCAGAGTCAATCGCACTCTCATCCACCAAACCGCGCGACGAAGCCGCCAACACAATATGGCGCGGCACTACAGTGCCCGACAGCACGGAACGCAAAGACTGGTAAAGCAGATCGGAATCCGGACCGTGCGAGACGATGACCGCCGTAAGGCGCGGATGGACGAAACCATCCGCCGTCGCTACAGATTCTCGCTCAGCTGCTGCGGGCGAAAATCCGAGGCCTGTGCTATCGCTGGCCACCACGGGCTGTTCGCCGTTCGCGTGCGATCCGCTTGCGGTCATTATCAGATGTGCCACCCCAAATGCCGTGACGAATATCGTTCACAATCGCATACTCGAGGCACTGCTCGCGCACCGAGCAGTTATTGCACACAGAGGTAGCAGGAGCGGTGGAGCCGCCCTTCTCCGGGTAGAAAATATCCGGATCCGTCTGGGCGCACAGGGCATCTTCCATCCACGCACGATCAGAGACAGCCTCAGTTGCCTTGCCGTAGCCCAGATCGAAAATACCAGTCATCAGTTCTTGGGCACGCTTGGCATCGTACACACCATCCGCGCCTTCGACTTCCGGCTCATAGGTAGAGCTGGCGAGCCGAAGTGGCGAAAATGAGCCACGATCCGTCATAACGTCCCCTTGATTTTTTGGCACTTGCAAAGCGCCGCGCGCGCTGCCTCTAGAAAACTTACTAGGTAAATTACACGCGTGTAATGCACCAAAAGTCAAGGCGATATGAGAAACTGGCAGATTTCATTTTCGGGCTTGAAAAAACCCGCAAGAGTGCGCTAAGGACCCCTGGAATCGGGGCTCAGCGCGCCTTCGAGGCTCGCCGCGAACTAACCGCGCGCGTTGAGATCGAGGCTGCCTGCGTAGCCTGGCACGTGCCCACTCGAGGTATATTGCCACAAGTCATAGCGGCCGGAGAAACTCGGCGCCGAGGTACCCCATTCTGCCACCCAATACGAGAGGCCGAGGCTGTTCATCACAGAGCGGTCGAGCTTGCTCCAATACCACGACGAACTCGAGTAGATCCCCACTCCGTATCCACTAGCCGAGACGGTATTCGCAAAGCGCGCGACCTGATCGGTGAGAGCCGCGACCCCGACCCACGACTGGTGCGTTGGATCTTCGACGTCAATATAGATCGGCAGGTCAAGGTGACGCCCACCAAGGTATTGCAGCGCTGCTGCAGCCTCGGCCGCACCTTCATTCCCGCCGTTCGCGGCGCTATACCAATACACGCCGACTGGAATGCCGCGCTTCGTCAGCTCCGCATAATGCGTCTCGAAAGCCGGGTCCTTGTAGTACTGGTCGCCCGAATACGTGCCGGTGTAGCCAATTCTCAAGACGGCGCCCGAAATATTCGCCGCAAACGTGTCATAGTCGATCGCCGCAGGGACTTGCCACGACGACAGGTCCACGATTGGCTTGTTCCCGAGGCTTGCCAGCGCTGGCGCCGCACCGCTCTGGCGCGCCGCCTCTGCCGCCGCCTGCTGGGCAGCGAGCTTCGCAGCCCACTCGCGTGCCTTCTTGATCGCGTCCCGCGACTGCGCATCCGCCGTCGCCTTCTCACGCAACTGCTCAGCATAAGTCCGAGCCTTCGCCGCCGCCTTGGTATTCACTGACTTGAGCGCCTGCGAGCTCTCCGCCGCCACCTTCTCCAGCCGATCAGCTTCCTGCTCGGCCGCGCTGGCAGCTGCGTCCGAGGCCTCGGCCTGCTGCGTGGCGGCCTCGAGGTCATCATTGGAGACGGCGCCCGCCCCCATTACCGCCCCAGCTGCGGCGTTCGCGAGCTGCTCCTGGTTCGCTGCAAGATTGGCGAGTCGGTCGGCCTCCAGCTGGCTCGTCGTGCCCTTCTGGAGCGCAAGCAGCTCGGCGAGCTTGGCCTTCTGGGCGTCAGCTTGCGCAACTTCAGCCTGTGCGACGGCGAGTGCTTGGTTTGCGGTCTCGCTCAGCTGGTCTGCCAAACGAGCGGCTTCTTCCTTGGCCTGCGACTTCTTGTCGGCCTCACTCTGGAGGTATGCAGCAACCTGCTTCATCGCATCAAAACGGCGCACTTGCTGGTCGGAGTTTGCCGCGAGGGTTTCAAAAGCGCGGGACTGGCTCTGGGCGTCCGAAAGCGTGCGGGCGTCGAAATAGAGGTAAGCATTGCCGAGCTGTGCCGCAGAATCGCGGTACATGGCCTGGGCAATCGAGGCGAGTTCTTGGCGAGCCGCATCGAGCTGCTCCTGTGCTTGGCGGGCATGCTCTTGCGCTACTTCAGCTTCCTGCGCAGCTTGCTCTGCCTGCTCCCCTGCTTCCTGAGCTTTCGCTTGTGCTGCCTGTGCCTCTTGCTGGCGGGCGATGCTCTGGGCAGTAAGATTTGCCAGCTGCACCTCTAGATCTGCGATGGAGGCAGAAGTATTCGCTTGGTCTTCGTAGGCTTGCTCGATGGCGTCGTCTGAGGGGTTGTCGGGGGCGGCAGCGGCTGGGATTGCAGTGGCGGCCGCGAGACTGAGCGCGGCAGCTGCTGCGATAGCCGCCGCGGCGCGGCGCAGCCGGCTTTGCTTGCATGGCCTTGCAGCGGTACCGCCCATAGCGCTCCTCTTCCAATTTTTATCTGATTTCGCCCTCGGCGACGCGGATATGTCTAGGGTCACCCTAGTACAAATTACTCATCTTTAACATTTGTAACACGCTCAACATTTGTCACAGGGGGCATTTCTGCGCAGGAGCGACTGAACATTCTTTCACGCACGTTGAGGGCGAGTTTTCGTGTTTCATTCGTAATGAAACCCCGAAATTGGACAAAAAGTGCCCCTCAAGCGGTGGGCGCCCGCGAGTACTCGCGACGCGCGTATCTAACTGCATGTGTTTTTGTGTATCGCCCGAGAAGAAAAATGGGGATAGGTGCAAAAAGTATGTCAGTTACGCCCCCGAGAGCGCCTCATCCGCCCCCAACTGCTCTGAGGATACGCAAAAGCCCCCAGTCCCGAAGAACTGGAGGCTATGCATGTAGTTGCGGGACCAGGATTTGAACCTGGGACCTCTGGGTTATGAGCCCAGCGAGCTACCGAGCTGCTCCACCCCGCGTCGGCTCTATATACCTTAGGGGTCTTGAGCTGCGCAGTCAAGACGAGGCGGGGGGGGGGCGGGGGGGGCCACACCGCCCCGCCCCCGC